>Ga0210389_10001979_pt1 | contig 16381 bp, 2 predicted proteins | sample IncBWH28OmetaG_FD_160127 | JGI IMG/M metagenome (GOLD analysis project Ga0210389, IMG submission 160127) | Forest soil microbial communities from Barre Woods Harvard Forest LTER site, Petersham, Massachusetts, United States - Inc-BW-H-28-O ...
TTTCCTTTTGGCGTTGGCGCCCTGTCATTTTAGCTTCCTCGTTTCCATTTGATCAACCTTCAGGGGTGGCTGTAGATGCTTTGGGCAATGTGTATGTGGCCGATTACAGTGCCGACCAGGTTGAAAAGATACCCGTTGGCGGCGGATCAGTAATTATAATAGGCACCGGCTACAATTTGCCTGTTGGCGTCGCACTGGACGCTGCCGGTAACTTATATGTGGCCGATAAAGGCGACAACGCTGTGTATATGCTCCCGGCTGGCGGTGGTCCGCAGGTTACATTGGGGTCGGGCTTCAGCGGTCCTTATGGCGTTGCCGTAGATAGAGGAGGAAATGTATTTGTAGCTGACAATTTTAACAGCGCCGTAAAGGAAATTCCGTTAACGGGCGGCGCCTACGGCAGCCCGATAAGTATAGGCTCGGGGTTTGGTAATCCCGAAGGCTTAGCCGTTGATGGCGCCGGCAATGTGTACGTCGCTGATTTCACCAACAAGGCAGTTATGGAAATTAAACCCGTTGGCGGCTATCACATTAGCCTCAATTTGCCTGTAGGCCTCACATTTGACGATAATACGGGCATTATCAGTGGTAAACCCTCGGCTAACAGCCCCGCTGCTAACTATACGGTTACTGCTTACAATAACACCGGGAGCAATACGTCCGCAATAAATATTACCGTTAACCTTCCGCCTTTGCCAACCATTAGTTATAGCAGCCCTCAATCTTATGAAATCGGCGTAACTATTTCGGCCTTGTCGCCAACGAGCACCAGGGTGGCGCCCATTGCCTACGGTAGTGTTCCGGCTGTTTTTTATTCAGGTTTTGCCGGCCCTACAGGCGTTGCAGTGGATACATCCGGCAATGTGTATGTGGCCGACCCGCTTGGCAATGCCGTTTACAAGATATCTGCAGGCAACACCATTGTACCGATAGGTTCCGGTTTTAACGGCCCGTTCGGGCTAGCGGTAGATGCTGCGGGTAACGTATATGTAGCCGACCAGGGAAGCAGCAAAATAAAAAAGATCCCGGTAGGCGGCGGCGCCCCGATAGTTTTAGGGTCCGGGTTTAATGCGCCGACAGGGGTAGCAGTAGACGCGGCAGGAAATATATACGTGGCTGACTATGAAAACAACGCTGTAAAGAAGATACCTGCCGGCAGCAATACCCCGGTTACCATAGGATCCACTTTCAGCTTACCCGTGGGGGTGGCTGTAGACGCAGCAGGCAATGTTTATGTGGCTGATCGTGGCGACAATAATGTGTATATGATCCCGGTTGGCGGCGGGGCGCAGGTTACTTTGGGCTCCGGTTTCCTCAGCCCTTATGGCGTTGCAGTGGATGCAACAGGCAACGTGTATGTTGCCGATAATTTTAACAATGCTGTAAAGGAAATACCGGTGGGCAGCAGCACCCCGATAACTTTAGGTTCTGGTTTTGTTAATCCAGAGGGACTCGCCCTGGATGGCGCGGGCAACGTTTATGTGGCTGATTTTAACAAAAAAGTTGTTGATAAAATAAAACCTGTCGGCGGTTACTATATTAACCAAACGCTGCCTGCCGGGCTAATATTTAATAATACAACCGGTGTAATACATGGAAAGCCTACAGTCGTGAGCCCCGCTAAAAATTATAAGATAACGGGTTATGACCTCGCGGGCGGCACGCAGGCAGCGCTAAACCTTAAAGTTATTTCAACAGATCCAACCCTTTCGGCCTTAAAAGTGATCACCGGCGTCCTGTCTCCGGCTTTTGCATCGGGCACCGCAAGCTACACCAGTACGGTATCTGAGGCTACTGACGCTATATCCGTGGAGGCGACAACCAGCTTTACGGGCGCCACAATGCTGTTGAATGGCCTTGTATTTCAGGATAATACGGTTTCGGACCCAATTACGCTAACCCCGGGCCAAAACATAATATCGCTGGTGGTTACCGCTGAAGACGGCGTTACGACCAAAACTTATACGATTACCGTAATGCGGGGTGACCCGACAAATGACAATTTATCCGCTTTAAAACTGGTTACCGGCACCCTCTCGCCGGTCTTTGCGCCGGGTACCACAAGCTATACCAGTACGGTTTCGAACGCTACCGACGCTATATCCGTGGAGGCGACAACCAGTTTCGCCGACGCGACAATGCTATTGAATGGCCTCGTATTTCAGGATAATACGGTATCAGATCCCATTAATCTTAGCCCGGGTAAAAATGTCATTACACTCAAGGTTACTGCCCAGGATGGCACCACGACCAAAACTTATACCATTACCGTAACCCGGACTGAGTCGGCAAATGCCAACCTCAAGAGCTTAAAGCTCAGTAAAGGTACGTTAACTCCGGCATTCAACGGCAGCACGACAAGCTATACAGAAAGTGTAGACAATACTGTAACTTCACTTACGGTAACCCCTGCTACCAGCGATCTCAATGCCACGGTTAGCGTTAATGGCGTCGCTGTTGCTTCAGGCAGCGCATCAGGATTGATTGCGCTGGCAGAAGGCGCTAATACGGTGATCGGTATTGTTGTGAAGGCGCAGAACGGAGTGACCACCAAAACTTACACCGTTACCATAGCCCGCGCGCCTTCCGCCAATGCCAGCCTTTCCAGCCTGGGGCAAAGTGTCGGCGGGTTAACGCCTGCTTTTTCATCGGGAACGACCGGCTATACCATAAGCGCGGGCAATGCCACGGCATCGATTACACTTAAACCGGTGAGCAGCGATGCTAATGCAACGATAAAAGTTAACGGAACAGCAGTAACATCCGGAACAATGACCGGGCCTATCGCGCTGTCAGTAGGCCCCAACATCATCACTGCGGCGGTAACCGCGCAAGACGGGGTAACGACAAAAACCTATACATTAACGGTAACCCGTGCGCCGTCTGCTAATGCCACGCTTTCAAACATTAAACTGAGCACGGGCACGTTGAGCCCGGCGTTCGCGAGCGGTACGATCAACTATTCAGCCAGTGTAGCAAATGCGGTTTCAACCATAACGATCGCCCCTGCAACTACTGATGCCAATGCCACCATAAAAGTAAATGGCACAACGGTAGCTTCCGGTACTGCAACAAACCCGATTGCGCTGACTGAGGGTGGTCAAACGGTGATCAATACGGTAGTAACCGCTCAAAACGGCACCACCACCAAAACGTATAAGGTAACCGTTACCAGGGCGCCCTCAAGCAATGCCACCCTATCCAAGCTGGGCCCAAGTATCGGCGGGTTAACGCCGGCCTTTAGCTCCACCATCACCAGTTATACCATAAGTACAGGCAATGCCACTGCGTCCCTGAAATTAACACCCGTCAGCGGTGATGCCAACGCCACCATAAAGGTGAACGGCACTGCAGTAGCTTCAGGAACGACGACCGCGCCGCTAACACTGGCAGTAGGCCCCAATACCATCACTACGGCAGTAACGGCACAGGATGGCGCCACCACCAAAACCTATACCCTGACCGTAACAAGGGCAGCAAGCGGCGCCGACAGCTATGGCCCGGGCATCAGCGTAACCATCCCGATAGCTATCGGGACAACCGAAACGCCGCAATTGGCGGATGACGGCATACAGGTACACCAGGGCGTATCACCAAACGGCGACGGTATAAACGACTTTTTGCAAATCGACAACATCAACCAATACCCGGATAACAAACTGATGATCATGAACCGGAACGGGCAATTGGTTTATGAAACCCAGGGTTATGACAACAATTCAAAAGTATTCGATGGTCACAGCAATAAGAACGGACAAATGCAGTTGCCGGGGACTTATTTTTACCAATTGGATTATACTGTCAGCGGTGTTGCGAAACATAAAACCGGGTTTATCGTGCTGAAGTATTGAGGAAGCCAGAAAAGTCCAAATCCCGATAGCCATCGGGATTTGGACTAATTTATTAATCCAGAAGAAAAAGACCAGCATTTTTTTTATTTTTTCGATAAATATTCATCCTGGTGTCTTTTTTTGACAACCGGGCGGTTCTTAAAAAAATGGATTCGCGCAGCGCCATTAGTTAACATGAAATTAATTATAAGACAACCGTAAAAGTTTTATTCGAAAATAATTTATTGCTTATCCAATATCATTTTATATGTTTGAGTTACAATTATTAACGTTTCAGCCCGTCAGCTATCTGGGGCCTCGTTTTTAATATCGTTTTGGCGATCGTTTCTACAGATCATTGATTGAAATTTAATTGGGCGTCTTGTCGAATTAGTTCGAATAGCCCTAACCTAAGGTAAATTTCAACGCCCCATCATCCCTGATCTCTTTTATAAGTTCCGGATCAAAAACTAAAGAGACTGTATCAATTCGGAAGTCTTGAGTCTTAACTCCTAAGCCTGTTTTATGCTTTTTGTGATTTAAGACTTGAAACCCGAGACTGCGCGTAAGGCCTATTAGAGGCCTAAAAGTAATTTTTAAACATAAAAAAAATGAATATAACTTTACCTATGCAAAGCGGGCTGTTGAACGCAGCAAGCCTCATGAATGACAAAACATTTGGGTATGCTTTTATCAAAAAGCCCTTATTGTTAAGTTTAGCAACCATTTTATCGGTGGCATTTGCTTTTGGCCAGGCGCCCACGGTTACCGGCTTTACCCCGGCCAGCGGCCCTGCAGGCACTTCGGTTACCATAACCGGCACAAATTTTAACGCTGCTGCGGCCAGCAACATCGTGTTTTTTGGCGCTACTATGGCAACCATCACCGCTGCCGGCACTACCAGTTTAACCGTTACCGTACCCTCAGGGGCCACTTATCAGCCTATATCGGTATTAAACAGCGCTACGGCCTTAGCTGGCTACTCTGCTACTCCTTTTGTAAGCACGTTTACACCCAATAAAGGAAATATCACCTCAGCTGATATGGCCCCTAAGGTTGACTTTGCAGGTGGCTCCAACCCTTACAGCATTGCGATTGGCGACCTTGACGGCGATGGCAAGCCCGACCTGGCTGTGGTTAACCAGGGCGCTAACACGGTATCGGTATTCCGCAATACATCAGCCAGCGGTTCTATCACGGCGACTTCCTTTGCCGCTAAAGTTGACTTTGCAACCGGAAGCTACCCCGTCAGCGTAGTTATCGGCGACTTTGACGGCGATGGCAAGCCCGACCTGGCTGTGGCTAACTACCTCGGCAGTACGGTATCCATTTTGCGCAATACCTCCAGCAGCGGTTCCATCACGGTTGCTTCCTTTGCCGCCCATGTTGACTTTGCAACCGGTAAGAACCCATACAGCATAGCGGCCGGCGATATTGACGGCGACGGCAAACCCGATCTGGCCCTGGCTGATCAGGGCGGCAATACAGTATCCGTTTTGCGCAATACATCAACCAGCGGTTCCATCACAACAGCTTCCTTTGCTGCCAGGGTTGACCTTACAACCGGCAACTACCCGTTAGGTGTAGCGATTGGCGACCTTGACGGCGATGGCAAGCCCGACCTGGCCGTGGTTAACGGTAATAGCGGTACGGTATCTGTATTCCGCAATATTTCAAGCAGCGGTTCAATCAAGGCGAATTCCTTTGCTGCCAGGGTTGACTTTGCAACCGGTTCCTTCCCTTACAGCATTGCGATTGGCGACCTCGACGGCGATGGCAAGCCCGACCTGGCCGTGGCTAACTATTACGATGCAACGGTATCGGTTTTGCGCAATACGTCAACCACAGGTTCCATCACGGCGTCTTCCTTTGCTGCTCAAGTTGACTTTGCAACGGGTACCGAGCCTAACCGAGTAGCGATCGGCGACCTTGACGGCGATGGCAAGCCCGAGCTGGCCGTGACAAGCAATTTCAACAGTACGGTTTCGGTTTTCCACAATAACGCAAGCAGTGGCTCCATCACGGCGGCTTCCTTTGCCGCCAGGGTCGACTTTGCAACGGGTAATGGCCCTGAAAGCGTAGCGATTGGCGACCTTGACGGCGATGGCATGCCGGACCTGGCCGTGGTTAGTTATAACGATAATAAGGTATCCGTTTTGCGCAATAACCCATTGTTTGGGCCTGCCCTCAGTTCACTCAGCGCAGTCGGCGCCAGTTTAACCAATGCATCGAACGTGAATTATACCGCTACATTTGGAGGCGCTGTTAGCGGTTTAACAGCAAGTAATTTTTCGATAACGGCATCAGGAGTCACCGGCGCAAGCGTGGGCACGCCTGTAACCGGCGATGGCGGCATCACGTGGACAGTACCCGTGAGCACCGGGGCAGGCGATGGTACCATCCAGTTAAGTTTGGCAAACGCAACAGCTGTTTTACCGGGAATATCCACTGCGGTCCCTTTTGCGGGCGACACCTACACGATTGATAAAACCCCACCGACCATAATCATCGGCGCCCCATCGGTAGCCACCATAGGCGCGGGCGGTCCGGGTATGGTATCCTATACCGCTACTTATGCCGATGCCAACTTTAATGTCAGCAATCTGACCAATTCAGGCATTACGCTTAATACAACCGGTACAGCCACCGGAACAGTAAACGTAACCGGCGGAGGAACATCCTACACGGTCACTATTTCCAGTATAACCGGTTTAGGAACACTTGGCATTTCGGTAGGGGCGGGCTATACCAGCGATCTTGCCGGCAATACCGATCCAGGAGCCGGACCTTCGACCCTGTTTAACGTGACCAATGAGTCCACCGATGCCATACTATCCAATCTATCCCTTGATGCCGGTCCCCTTACACCAGGCTTTAGCCCCGGAGTTAACAGCTATATGCGTACCCTGGTAAACGGCGTAAATGCGGTAACGATAGTGCCTACTGCTGATGATGCGGGTGCAACTATACTGATCAATGGAACAGACGGCATAGTATCGGGCGCCACCTCAAACCCAATACCCGTTTGGGTGGGGTCAAATATCATTACCGTACAGGTGACCGCAGCGGATGGTACTACCACTCAAACCTACACGCTTACCCTGGTTGAAGCCGGGGCGAGCAATGACCTGCTCACTTCGTTAGCGCTTAGCAAAGGCGTTTTAAGCCCCGCATTTGCAGGTACTAATGGCAGCTATACCGCCAGCGTTGTTAATAATATAAGTTCGGTTGCGATAACGCCTGTAACCGCCGACCCGTATGCGACGGTTACCGTTAACGGCACGCCGGCAAATCCCGGTACAGCCTTCGGGCCGATTAGCCTGGCGCCTGGCCCCAATGTTATCATCACTACGGTGACCGCGCAGAATGATACAGCCACCCGTACCTATACGGTAACCGTAACCAGGGCATTATCAAGTAATGACAAGTTACAATCACTAAGGTTGAGCACGGGCACACTCAGCCCTGCGTTTACACGGTTCACAACAAGCGGCTATACGGATAATGCAGTTAACGGCGTACAATCCATTACCATAACGCCCACCGCAGTGGACGCCGGAGCAACGCTGCTGATAAACGGCACAATGCCCATCACATCGGGCGGCACATCCGGCCCGATAGCGCTGGCGGTCGGCCCCAATATCATCGCCATAACGGTAACGGCAGCCGATGGCGCCAACCAGGACTATACCGTAACGGTAACCCGTGCGCCGTCAGATAAGGCCAATCTCTTCAAACTGGGGCCAAGTATCGGCGGGTTAACGCCGGCCTTTACAAGCACCAACACCACCTATACCATAGCCGCAGACAATTCCAGGGGATCGATAACGCTGACCCCGGTGAGCAGCGACGCCAATGCAATCATAAAAGTAAACGGAACGGCTGTAATATCAGGCATGGCCACCGCTCCCATTGCGCTGGCCGAAGGCGCTCAAACGGTGATAAGCACGGTAGTAACCGCACAAAACGGCACAACAGCCAAAACGTATACGTTAACGGTAACCAGGGCTCCGTCAAGCAATGCCACCCTGTCCAGGCTGGGGCCAAGTATCGGCGGGTTAACGCCGGCCTTTACAAGCACCAACACCAGCTATACCATAGCTGCGGACAATTCCAGGGGATCGATAACGCTGACACCCGTGAGCGGTGATGCCAATGCAACCATACAAGTAAACGGAACTACCGTAACATCAGGAACCGTGTTCGGGCCAATTGCATTGGCCCCTGGCCCCAATACCATCACCACGGTAGTAACCGCACAGGACAGTACAACAACCAAAACCTACACCCTGACCGTAACAAGGGCAGCAAGCGGCGCCGACAGCTATGACCCGGGTATCAGCGTAACCATCCCGATAGCTATCGGGACGATCGAAACGCCAACTTTGGTGGAAGACGGTATACAGGTACGCCAGGGCGTATCGCCAAACGGGGACGGCATAAATGACTTTTTGCAGATCGACAACATCATCCAATACCCGGATAATAAACTGGCTATCATGAACCGGAACGGGCAATTGGTATTTGAAACCAGTGGCTATGACAACAGTTCAAAAGTATTCGATGGTCACAGCAATAAGAATGGACAAATGCAGTTGCCGGGGACTTATTTTTACCAATTGGATTATACTGTCAGCGGTGTTACGAAACATAAAACCGGGTTTATTGTGCTGAAGTATTAAGGATAGTCATTCAGCATTTGGCGGATTAGAGATTAGTAAAAAGTTAGCACCAGACACTAACTAATCTCTAATCGCCGGTTTCTAATTAACTAATATCTAATCCCCTTTTAAATTTCTAATAAAAAATTTATCTTTATTCGCAAAAAAATGCGGATAAAGATAATATCTCTTCTAATTAAATAAAGGACAAGGGAACCGATCGCTTTATTTAATATGCCGGCTAAAATCTTTTGCCTGTTTTGCTTTAAATGGTAAGTAATCATTCATAAAAAAATTTGACGGGTTTGAAAAAGCCGAATTTGTTATGTTCCTGAAATGTTGCCGGTTGAATTGCCTTATCAGGTACCTGGTGCTTTTGGCAGGCCTGTACTTTTGTTTTACAACAAAAACATTTGCTCAATACCGGTATTTGCTGCATAAAACATACGCCCAGCGGGTATTTCTGCTTAATAACTTTTATGTTCATGACCTTGCAGTTGACGATTCTGCAAGCTTGTTCAGCCGTATCGATAACATCAGGAAGCTTGCCATTGACAATGATGATGAAGACCTGTTACTGGAAACCGGCTTGTTGCGGGCCCATTATTTTTATTACCGAAAATTTCCGGCTTCGGTAGTATTGCCTATGCTCGACAGTTTGCGCCTTGAGGGGAAAGCAAAAGGCAGATTATGGCTGCAGGCCATGGCTGAAAATACCATGGCGCTTTGTGATTTTTTTTACCATCAAAACTATGAGCTCGGTTTTGAACACCACCGGCGTGTATACGACCTGATAAAAAATGTCAGCCCGGCAGATTTTCCCCATAAACAGCATTGTCTTTCGCAGATGGCCGGCGAGTATTACTTTTTTAGTGACTACCGGGAAGCTATATTTTACGATTTACAGGCGTTGCAGGCGAAGCCGGCCCATCTGATCGACCGTGATCCTTCGGAACTGGGTATCCTGAACACACTTGGCCTCTGTTATCAAAACATGAATATGACAGATTCCGCAGGATATTATTTTTCCAGGGCAATTACCCTTGCAAAGACAGCGCAAAGTGAGACCTGGGACGGCATCGCCAGTGGAAACCTTGGTTACAACCTGTTTATTGAAAAGAATTACTACGCGGCATCGCCGCTACTGAGGAAGGATGTGACAATAGCCGTTAAGAACGCCGACTGGGCGCTGGCATCGGGCTCGCAAATGGTATTGGCGAATATCAGTATCCTGAAAAGAGACATGCCCGCTGCAAGTGCGGAGGTAACACTTTCGCGCCAGTATGTAAACAAGTCGGGCCAATACCAGCGGCTCGCGAAACTTTACCCGCTGCTTGCCAAATGGTACGCGTTAAAAAATCAACCTGTACTGACGGCAACGTATCTGGACTCGGCGATTTTTGTAAAAGACAGCCTAAGCCGCAAGTTTAATGCGTTGATTGCTGCCCGTGCTTCGCAAAAGGTTGACCTGGAACGCGAACAGGCAATGCGTGAAAACATAGAAGTGCAAAAAACTATCGATATTCTGCAACGAAACGTGCTGGCGGGGGTAGTGATCCTTATCATGGCTGTAACTGTCCTGGTATACCGCAACCAGCAAAAAAAGGTACAAAGCCAAAAGGAACAGATGGTACGGGCGCGCAAAGAACTCGACGACGCTGCAAAACAGCTGAATGACTTTACCAGGAATATTTCTGAAAAGAATATGCTCATCGAACTGCTGGAGCGGCAGAGCATCAGCGAGACCGAGACCTTAAGCCAGCTGCAGCAAAGTACTATACTCACCGATGCCGACTGGGCATATTTTAAGGGCTTGTTTGAACGGGTTCATGCCGGATATCTGCAGCGGTTAAAAGAAAAGCTGCCCGGGCTTACGCCGGCCGAGACCCGGTTTATGGCGCTCAGCAAGCTGGGGCATTCCACGCGCGAAATGGCCACCATGCTCGGCATAGGCACCGATGCCATCCGGCAGCTGCGTACCCGGCTGCGAAAAAAATTAAATACCGGCCTGGACGAGAACTTTGAAGAAGTTGCGGCCGGGATTTAAGTCGAAAGTCCGGAGTCGAAAGTCCGAAATTTCATTCCGCTTTTTACAGATCAGGTAACCCAACTGCCCCAATTAGAAGTCTTTGGTCGCCAGTATAACCTCTTTTACCGATCAGACCAAACGACTTAAAACTTCGGACTTTCGACTTCGGACTTCGGACTTAAAAGGTATCACGCTTTTGTCACACCCCCTGTCACGCCTTTCTCACACCCCATTTTGATCGTTCCACTGTTTCTGCGCCTACATTTGGATATGCAAAAGGACGAGATATTTAAACACGACCGGCTATCAACCAGGTTGCTGGCGCTGATAGCAATTCTACTTGGTTTCCTGCTGCTGCTCGTATTCATCTGGCTTTGGTACGATTTGAACTTAGCCAAACTCAATAAAGAGCAGCCTTCGGAGGGTTCTGCCATTCACTCAAATAAATAAGTGAAAGGTGAATCCGCAGCCGCTATCACCGTCGCTAAACGTATGGCCGGCGAAGAAAGCGAAAGGGTAAACACCACTGACGAATGACGAATGACTAATTGACCACTGACCACTGACTAATGACCACTGACTATTAAACATATTGACATGAAAATTTTCTACAACCTTTACCGGGCTTTTTCGTCACTGAAAAAACCAGCGCAACTGGCGCAATGTTTGGCCTTGCTGGCTATTATAACCTGGCCATCTTCCGGGTTGTTTGCGCAGGCGCCGGCTATCAGCTACAGTACGCCGCAAACTTATACTACAGGGACGCCCATTGCCTTGTCGCCTGTTAATACAGGTGGTGCTGTGGCCGCGCCGGCTTTTACCACTACGGCAACCATCAGCAGCGGGGTTAGCGATGCTACCTGTATGGCTATGGATAAGTCGGGCAGGCTATACATTGGCGAATCATCCGGGCAGATATTGACGATTGCGCCGGGCGGCGGCACAACTACCGTTTTTGCGACAGGTTTCGCCAACATTTTGGGCATTGCTGCCGATGCCATGGGCGGTATATATTTTGTGGATGGCACATACCTATGGAAAATACCCGCAGGCGGCGGAACCGCCGTTAAATTTTTCGATTTTGAAACGCTGGCGTTTTCGAGCGCGGAAAGCGTGGCGGCCGACCCCGGCAGCAATAATATTTTTGTCGGTACCACCGCCTTTGTGTTTGAAACACCCCTGGACGGATCTGAAGAAGCAAATATCGCCGAAGATCAAAACGACGTTAAATTAATAGCCGTGGATATTTATGGAGACGTTTTTGCAAACGGTGTTGGTGGGCGGTGGACCCCCAGGGTATCGTCGGGGACCTATGTTGACAACTGGGAAAGTTTGCTCCAATACGATGATATGTCGGCGCTTGCAACGGATCAGTCGGGAAATTTGTACGTGGCAATTGAAAACGCCGGGACTACTACCATATACATGCTGCCCAACGGCGGCAGGGCCGTTGCAGTAAGCCCAACTTTTACCGACCGCGTGACCGGCCTGGCGGTCGACGTCAGCCATAATTTATATGCCTTAAACGCCGCAGACGGAAGCATCACTAAAATGAGCCCTGCCGGTAGTTATTTTGTTGACCCTATATTGCCGCGGGGGCTTTCGATAAACCCTGCAAGCGGCGTTATCAGCGGAACGATGGACGCCAACTCCGGGGGCGCCTCCGCTGCCGATTATACAATCAAAGCTTTTAATGCCGCTGGGGGCAGCACGGCCACGGTAAATATAACCATCACCGCACCGCTGCCGGCGATCAGCTATAGCAGCCCGCAATCCTATCAACCCGGCGCAGCAATTACGGCGCTATCGCCGGCGTCGGCCCGGGTAGCCGGGTGGGGATACAGCGGCAGCACGGTTAGCGTAGCCTCGGGCTTCATCGCGGTTTTAGATGTGGCGGCGGACGCTGCGGGCAACGTGTACACGGCCGACGCGGGGACCAACCAGGTGGAGAAAATACCCGCAGGCGGGGGTACGCCGGTAGTTTTAGGTTCGGGCTTCAATGATCCAAGCGGCATAGCCGTTGACGCTGCCGGAAACGTATACGTCGCCGATAAGGGGAACAACGCGGTAAAGAAAATCCCTGCCGGCAGCAATACAGCTAATGCCATCGGCTCAGGCTTCAACGCCCCGGACGCGGTCGTGGTCGATGGTGCGGGAAACGTTTACGTGGCCGACAATGGCTCCGAATCGTTAAAAGAGATACAGGCCGGCAGCGGCACAACCATTACATTGCAATCCGGGTTTGCCAATATTGACGGGGTCGCTATCGACCCTGCCGGGAATTTATATGCTGCCGATGCAGGTGTAAGCCTAAGCGGCGGCGGCGTATTGTATAAGATACCCGCCGGCGGGGGCACGATGGTTTCCATAGGTACCGGCTTTAGCCGCCCCAGCGGCGTTGTTTCCGATGCCGCAGGCAACCTGTATGTTTCCGATATAAAAAACAGCGTAATAACAGTGATCCAGCCTGACGGCCTCCAGGTTACCATAGGCTCTGGTTTCAGCCTGCCAAACGGTGTGGCTTTGGATGGCTCCGGGAATGTGTATATAGCCGATTCGGGCAATAGCTCCGTTAAGGAAGTAAAAGTTACCGGCGGTTATTTCCTGACGCCGTTTTTGCCGGCCGGTTTAAGTTTTAACAACAATAACGGTACAATCAGCGGCACGCCTGCGGCAGCAAGCCCCGCAACCAACTATACGGTTACGGCCTGGAATACCGGCGGCAGTACAGCGGCCACGGTAAGTATTACGGTGGGGGCGCCCATTATCAGCTACAGCAGCCCGGTGAGTTATGCTATTGGCGCCGCCATTACGCCGTTGCTGCCCACAACCAGTGGCGCCGCGGTTGCGGGGATGGGTTTTAATACTTTGGCAACTACGGTAAGCACCGGGCTGAATGACGCCACCTGTTTGGCCATGGACAAATCGGGCAATATCTACATCGGCGAATCATCCGGCAAGGTTTCCAAGCTGGCGCCGGGCGGCAGTTCCGCCACCGTTTTTGCCACAGGTTTCGGTCTGCTTACCGGGATAGCCGTCGATTCTTTAAATAACGTTTATGTCACAGACGGCTGGGTATGGAAAATACCCGCCGGCGGTGGCGCCCCCTTTAAATTGGGCAATATCAATAGCTCAACCGGTGTTACCGGCGTAGCGGTTGACGCCGCCGGCTATATTTATGTGGCTGATCCGAGCGACGGCAGCGGGGGCATTTATAAAATGGCCGCGGACGGGAGTGGGCAAACAAAGATCGGTGACTTACAGGCATACGCCCTGTCTGTGGACCTGAATGGCAACGTATTTTTTAGTAACCTCTCCGGAATTTATGAGATACCTGCAGGAGGCGCGCCAAAACTTTTCTCTAATATTACCGCTAGTTCTAACAGGGCAATCACTATGGACCCCTCCGGAAATGTTTATTCGGTTGTCTGCCCCGGAACCGGCACTGTGAAAATGATTCCGGCAAGTGTGGGCGCACAGGCCGCCGTAGGCCCAACTTTCAATTTTGGCGCTACGGCGGGTGTAATGGCCGACGCGAACTTTAACTTATACGTGGCAAACGGAAGTGTTAGCAAGATAAATGCCACCGGCGGTTATTTTATCAGCCCCGAGTTGCCGCAAGGCCTTACTATCGACCCAAACAGCGGCGCTATCAGCGGAACACCGACAGTGGCCTCGCTGCCAACAAATTACATCGTTAAAGCTTTTAACGCCACGGCAAGCGGTACGGCCACGGTAAATTTGTATACTGCCTCGCAGCCTGTCATCAGTTACAGTACGCCGCAGGTTTTTACCGCTGGTACCGCCATTACGCCATTGCTGCCGGCAAGCACCGGCGGCGCTATAGTTGCACCGGCTTTTAACACCACGCCAACCCCGCTCAGCATCGGCATTAGCGATGCCACCGGCCTGGCAATAGACCAGGGCGGGAATATTTATATCGGCGAATCGTCCGGCCAGGTTTCGGTGCTGGCATCGGGGGCCAGCACGGCTGCCGTGTTTGCCACGGGTTTCGCTGCCGTCAAAGGCGTTGCCGTTGATGCTTCCGGCAATGTTTACGTTGCGGATGGGTCGACATCGATATGGAAAATGCCGCCGGGTGGCGGCACTGCGCAGGCAATAGGCAGCTTTTCTGCTGCGGCAGCCGTGGCGGTTGACACCGCCGGTAATATTTATGTAGCCGATGCTTTGTTCTTTGCAATATATAAAATGGCTGCCGATGGAACTTCCCAAACAAAGATTTCCGCAGACCGGGCGAGCTGGATAGCGACCGACCACAACGGCAACCTGTTTATTTCCACCTTAAACGCAAGAGTTATGGAGATACCTGCAGGCGGCGCCGAAAAAACCCTTCAAATTATAGATCCTACAACCCGGTCGACAGGGCCGGTTACAACGGATTTGGCCGGAAATATTTATGTGGAAGACAACAGCTTACCAAAGACTTTATACCTATTGCCTGCCGGCGGAGGGACGCCGATTGTAGTAGGCCCGGGCTTCGCCGGCAATATCACCGGCATAATAACCGACTCCAGCTTCAATTTATATGTGGCCTCGGGCGGCATTATCAACAAGATAAATGCTACCAGCGGTTATTTTATAAAGCCGGAGCTGCCGCAAGGCCTTACTATCGATCCAACCAGCGGCGCCATCAGCGGAACCTCCGCGGCGGCGGGCGGCAGCCCGGCCACCGATTATATGGTAACGGCCTTTAACATAGCGGGCAGCGGCAGCGCCACCGTAAATATTAAGGTAAACACATCGTTGCCGGTAATCAGCTACAGCACACCGCAAACTTATGCAGCCGGTACAACCATTACATCCCTGCTGCCTTCAAGCACCGGCGCTGCAGTGGGGACGCCGGGTTTTAACGCCAACCTAACCGCCGTTAGCACCGGGCTGACCGATGCCAGCTGCCTGGCAATGGACAAGGCCGGAAATATATATATCGGTGAGCTATTGGGCAGCAAAGTTTCCCGGTTAACCCCGGGCAGCACGTCGGCAACTGTTTTTTCAACAGGATTCTCTAACATTGAGGGTATAGCTGTCGATACATCGGGCAATGTGTATGTTGCAGACCAGGCATCGTTATGGAAAATACCGCCGGGAGGCGGAACGGGCGTTAGGTTAGGCACCTTTCCTGGTCCGCAGGCCGTAGCAATTGATGCTGCCGATAATATTTATGTTGGCGATGCTTTCCTGGGGATATATAAAATAGCTGCGGACGGGACCGGGCAAACAAAGATAGACAACACGATAGCATACGCTATGGCAGCAGACCACAATGGAAACCTGTTTTTTAACGACGACAGCGGAGCCCTTTTTGAGATACCGGCCGGAGGCACAAAAAAATCTTTGCCTGGCGTTAGCAGTGTAATCGCAATTACAACCGATCCGTCCGGAAATGTTTATGCGACGCAAAATGCATCCCCATTTGATTTATACATGTTCCCCCCCAGCGGGGGCTCGCCGATCCGAATAGGGCCGGCAGACTCCTTTTTGAGCGGACTAATGGTCAACACCAATTTTAATTTATACGCCTGTACAAACGGCAACGTCTTTAAAATGAACCCTACAGGCGGCTATTTTATAAGCCCCGAATTGCCGCAAGGCCTTACCATCGACGCAACCAGCGGCGCCATCAGCGGAACGCCTTCCGCAGCAACGGGTAGCCAGGCTGCTAATTATATCGTAACAGCCTTTAACGTAGCGGGAATCGGCAACGCCACAGTAAATATAACGGTGGAACCATCGGCGCCAACCATCAGTTACACCACACCCCGGGTTTACGTACAAAATACAGCCATTTCGCCGCTAAGCCCCGTTTCAACCAATGTTGGTACGCCAGGCTATCTCAGTAC
>Ga0210389_10001981_pt1 | contig 16376 bp, 11 predicted proteins | sample IncBWH28OmetaG_FD_160127 | JGI IMG/M metagenome (GOLD analysis project Ga0210389, IMG submission 160127) | Forest soil microbial communities from Barre Woods Harvard Forest LTER site, Petersham, Massachusetts, United States - Inc-BW-H-28-O ...
CCACCCCCGGAGGAACCGCATAGGGCGGGGTAACACCTGTCCTCGCCCACACTTGATAGAAGCGGGTTGCGGCGACGGGATGCCAGTTTGCCGGTGGCACGCTGGCGTAGGTGCTTCGCGTAGCGACCACATAGTCAAAATCATTGAGGGTCTGTATCGAAAAAGTGTCGAAATCTGCCGGTTCACCCACGACGAAGGGATAACCAGCGCGGAACGCCACCGGCAAGGATGGGATGTCATAGATAGCCAAATATGCCAAGCGGGTATCTCGCAGCTCCCACGCCGCAAAATCATCCTCTCCCAAGAAAAGCACGGTGTGACCCGTGAGCATCCGGTCTAGCTTTTGCAATTCATGCGTGTGAGTCAACGGCCCGACCTGCGCGCCACGGAGCACCAAGCCGTCGGACCACAGGCATGCTACGGCAAACAGGGCGGCGATCAAAGCGCCTGCGAGCTGCAGCGTGCGGGTTCTACGCGCGCCGATGAACCTCGAGCGCCCGGTAGGGAATATCCCACGCACACTCACAAGAACCACCGCACATGACAGCACCATCAGCGCCTTCGCGCCGTTATAGGCGTTAACGGTGTGCCGCGTATAAAGGGCAACAACTGCACCCGCGACAAGAAGCGCAAGCAGGCTGGACTCGCCGCGCCGCCAGGCCTGAGCGATCCCGAACACGAAGACAGCGACAGCAAAGACAAGCAGCGCGTGTTGGAGGTTAAGGGGCTCAGTCTGCCATACTCGAAAATCGTCGCTGAACCATATGCCCAGCGTCTCTCTCCACGGAAGCGCTGTTGGCACGTTGCCCGTCTGTGCGTCAACGGTCGCGACTTGTGCCTGGGCGAAGGCGTGGAAGCGGACAATTTCCGGCAGTGAGAGAAGCGCCAATGCCGCAGCGCCAATGAGACCGGCGCCGATCGCCCGACCGGCTAGCGCTCTAGTGATCGTTCTGCGCCGCCGGAACGCTTCGAGAGCTAGCCATGCCGCGATGATCAATAGGGGCCAAGTGAGGCCCGGATAGCTGTAGTTAGCAACCGAGCCCGCAATCACAACCGCAATCGGGACTGTCGCGGCCCGACGCCACCGAATGGTCCCTCTTGCGATGTCGTGCAGACAGAGGGCAAGCGCAACAATAAACAGTGCCTCGATCGGCTCCTTGAATGCCCCCTCTGCTAGGGCGGCAGTGATCAGATATGCAAGCGAAACGACTGTGGTCGCCAACACGCGTGCGATGACGCCCAGCCGCTCAAATAGGGCGAGGGTGGTGATGGCCAAGATGACGGGCGTTACGATGAGGATGCCTTGAAACGCCGCGAGGACTGAAATCCCTGGTATACGACCGACAGTACCCGCGAGGGCAAAGCAACCGAGGGGATAGCCGGGAATGATCAGCTTGAAGGGCGAATCATGTTCTCTCAGTGCTTCGGCCCAGGGCAGGTGTCCTGCGAAGTCATTGAGTATCGACACGCCCGGAATGCCAAAGTCGTTGTTAATCAAGTAGCTCCCCGACGCGCACACTGTAACTATGATCGCCACTGGCCCCGCTACCAGGGCCAATGATCGGGCATTGATGCCGATTCCCTTGCGGACGATGAGCCCGATTGACGCCATAAGCAATGCGAGCACGACGAAAAGCGAGGTCCAACCTCCCCCAGGTAGCCGGATCACCGCATCAACCACAGTGAGTAGAGCAGCGAACCCGACGGCAGGCGCTGTCCAAGTCCAGCGATCGGCACCACAGAGTCCACAGATCGCCCGACCGATGATCGAGGCAGCCGCCAATAGGATTGCGCAGGCACCGTAGGCAGAGAGCATGCCGCGCATTATTACCAGCGAGCCCGGCACCGACGGCTCGCGTCGGCACCGAGTCCACGGCGGCTCCTGGAGTGTTCTGAACGCCGCCGCTCGTTAGGGAAGGATGGTCGGCGATGGATAGGGACTACGAGCAGCAGACGCACGAGGTCGAGGATCGCCACTGGTGGTATCGCGGGCGGCGCACCGTGCTCGACGGCGTGATCGCCGGGCTTCACCTGCCTGCCGGCGCGCGCATTCTCGACGCCGGCTGTGGCAGCGGGCGCAACATGGTCGACCTCGCCCGCCACGGCCCCGTCACCGGCATCGAGCTGTCCGAGCCGAGCGTCGTGCTAGCCCGCGCTCGGGGCGTCGGCGAGGTGATCGCCGGCTCGGTGCTCGAGCTCCCGTTCGCCGCCGACAGCTTCGAGCTGGCCGTCAGCCTCGACGTGATCGAGCACCTCGACGACGACCTCGGCGCCCTGCGCGAGCTGCGCCGCGCGGTCGCCCCCGGCGGTGCGCTGCTGCTCACCGTCCCCGCCTACCAGTGGCTGTGGAGCGGCCACGACGTCATCAACCATCACCACCGCCGCTACACCCGCCGCTCGCTGCGCGACGTCGCCGAGCGCGCCGGCTGGCGGCAGGAACGCACCACCTACTTCAACTCGCTGCTGCTGCCCGTCGCCATCATGCTGCGCGCGCTCGACCGCCTCAGCACCAAGACCACCGAGTCGAGCCTCGACCTGTGGGTGCCGCCCGAGCCGCTCAACTGGCTGCTAGAGCGCCCACTCGCGATGGAGGCCGCGCTGATCCGGCGCGGCGGGCGCATCCCCGCCGGGCTCTCGCTGCTCGCCATCTACCGCTGATATGGGCGTCAGCGTTAGCGTTGTGGTCCTAGCCGGGGAAGCCAAGCTCTCGAGCGTGGGCGAGGATCACCGCGGACGGTCGCTCACCGACGACCCGAGTGGGTGAGCCGACGTTGACTGTCCAGGGCTCGAGGTCGCGCGTCACGACCGAGCCGCTGCCGATCACCGCTCCCGCGCCAACGGTGACGCCAGGATGCACGACGGCGTTCGCGCCGACGAACGCGTGATCTCCGACGATCGTCTCACGGCGTTCGACCGAGCGCCGCTCGCGAGGCACGGTTGGCCCGATCAGCCCCGAGCCGTCGAAGCGGTCGCTGCCGGTCAGGATCCTCGCGCCCGAGGCGATGCCGCAGAAGTCGCCCAGGCGCCCCCGCCCGCCGCCGGTCACGCTCGCATGTGATGCGATGTGCACATAGCTGCCGATGTGCAGGCCGTCGCCGCCCTGAAGGAACACGAAGTCGTCGACGAGCACGTGCGCGCCGACGCTGATCCGGTCGGTTTCGGTAAGCCGCGTGAGCTCGTATATGCGAACGTCATCGCCTGCGCAGAGCAGCCCAAGCGAGCCGATGTCGATGAGGCCCATGGGCGTAACGATGACAGCAGGCGCGGGCTAGCTTTGCTCTGGCGCCTGCTCGCGCTCCCACAGCAGCGAGGGAAAGTAATCGACCACGACCTCGTCGACCTTGGTGAAGCGCACGCCCGCGCGGCGCATGCGTCGACACAGCGACCAGTCGCCGGGTACGCCCAGCGCTCCCGAGCCGAGCTGCATCGGCATGAAACCCAAGCCCGCGTGAACGATCGCCGACTGCCAGCCGAAGCGATGGGACTCCGGCGGCCAGCTGTCGACGACCTCGTTGTCGGCGCCGGGTCGATGATGCTCGATGGCGCCGTAGGCGACCTCGCAACGCTGCGCGCGCGCGGCGTCGAGCAACAGCTCGACGTGCTCCGCTCGAAACGAGTCGTCGTCATTGAGCGGCGCGATCCAGCGTCCCTGCGCCAGCTGCCACGCCGCGTTCCACGGCGGGGTGCCGGCGACGCGCCAGAACTCGCTCCGATCCTCCGGATACGGTGCTCGCACCGTGAGGTTGACGTAGCGCACGCGGGGATCGTGCAAGCGCTCGATCGCCTGCGCGGTGCTCTCCGGGGCGCCGTCTCCGACGACGACGACCTCGACATTTCGATACGTCTGGCCGAGAGCCGAAGGAATCGCTCGTGTCACGAGCAGCTCGCTCTGTAGGTAGGTGGGGATGATCACGCTGACCAGCGGCTCGTGCACGGTGAACGCCTCGGCGTAGGGGGACGAGCGCCGTAGCCGGTCGAGCTCGCGGACGTTGCGCGCCTCCTCCTCGTAGATGAGCTCGATGACACGGCCGTTGCGTTGCAGCTCGCGCTGCGTGTCGGCTACCAGGTGGTGAACCTCGTGCTGCGTGACTGCGTGAGCTTCGATGCGATCCTCGATTTGCGCGAGCGCTTGCTGCAGCGTGGCCGCGTGCCGAGCGGACTCCGTGATGGCGCTATCCAACGCGGACAGCCGCTCCTCCACGCGGGTCGAGGTGGCGCTCGCATGCTGAGCATGCTCCAGCGCCTGCAGCGCGCGCCAGCGTATGTGGCGCGCCCGTCGGAGCGGATGCCAGCTCACGTCCCGACCGCTTCCTCCTGCGGCACCGCCTCGACGCTTTCGGCCAGCAGTGCCAAGATCCGCTCTATTGCGTGCTCGCTCAGGTCGTTGGCCAATGGCAGTGACAGCGCGTGCCGCGCGAGATGTCTGGTCACCGACAGCTCGCCGTGCGCGAGATGCGAGGAGAAGGCCGCCATCCGATCGAGCGGGGTGTGGTAGGCACGGACCTCGATCGCTTGCTTGCGCGAGGCCGACAACACGGCGTCGCGCACGTCGGCGCTCGGCGCCAGCACCGGCACGAACTGCCAGGACGAGTCGCGTGCGCCGGCCTGAAAGCCGAACCCGGCCGGCTCAAGTCGCGCGCGCATGCGTTGCGCGCGCTCCCGCCGCGCCGCGAGCACCGCGTCGAAGCGGTCGAGAATGGCGAGCCCGATGGCGCAATGGATCTCGCTCAGCTTGCCGTTAAGACCGAAGACCTCGCCGATCTCGCGCTCGTGGCCAAACCCGAAGTTCGTCATCGCGCTCAGGCGATCGGCAAGCTCGGGGTCGGCTGTGGCCACCGCGCCACCCTCGCCGATCGCAAACGGCTTGGTCGCGTGAAACGAGAAGATCTCGGCTGCGCCCTGCGCCCCCAGATGCGAGCCGTCCTCGGCGCGGCTTCCGAAGCCGGGCGCCGAGTCGACGATCAGAGGAACCCCGGCCCGCGCGCACAGCTCGCGCCAGGCAGCTGATTGTCCCAGCGGCGGGGCGGTGCCGAACGTCGAGCAGGCGAGTACGGCCGCGACGTCTCCGCGATGCGCTTCGAGAGCGTCGCCGAGCTCTGCGGGGTCGAGGTGCCAGCCGCTGCTCTCGACATCCACCCACAGCGGCTCGAGGCCGACCCACCGGATCGCCTGGGCGGTCGCGGGGAACGTGAACGATGGCACGACGACCAAGCGCTGCGTGGTGTGCTCGCCTACGAGTGCCCGCAACGCGAGCATCAGCCCGACGGTCGCGTTGGCGGTGAGGACGAGCCGCGTACCGCCACCGAGGAAGTCCTCTAGGCGCTCCGTTAGCAGCCGATGGCAAGGGCCGGAGTTCGAGAACCAGCGTACCTCGCGGGCGGCCGCGAGGTGGCGCTCGATGTCAGTGCCGGAAGGTAGCTCCGGGCATTGAAAGCGGATGGGCTCCATCCTCAGACACTCGCTCGGCGTGTGTGCACCGCGCGCTCGTAGATGGCCAGCGGCTCTCTGCGCATCGGTGCAGGTTAGCGGCGAGGCGCTCAATACGATGGCGCGGTGGCCGACACGCATCAAGCGATGCTCGAGGAGATGGCTCGGCACTATCGGATGCCGCTGCGAGACGCCTCCCAGCCCCGACCTGAGCTCGAGCGCCCCGGTCGCGCGATGGTCCGCGCCACCCGCCTGCAGCGGCTGTTCTCGGGCCGGCCCAGGCCGCGACTGGCGGTCTTGGACAGCACCTTCCCGTGGCAGATGAGCGGGTTCCGCTACAGCGAGGCCACCGCGATTCTCGCGGCGCGCCCGGACACGCTGTTCTTCTCGACGTACGAGATGACGGACCCGTTCCCGGCGCCGGTGCATGCTCTGGCCGACTTTCCCGAGATCGCGCTGCGGGAGGGAGTCACCGACGCATACGGCGTGTTCCTATGGTTCCTGGCCGGTCTCGTCGGATTGGGGCCCAGTCGCGAGGGAATCGCGCCGCACCCGATGGAGGGCCTTGACCTGTCGGAGGTGCTCGTCGCTCAGCGAATCAAACTGCACGGCACGCTGCTGCCCGGCGGTGGCTTCGTCGCCACCGACGAGGGCTTCCGGTGGGCGGCTCGAGTAGTCGAGAGGCTCGATACCGCATTTGCCTTCACCCCGGAGGTGCTGTCGCGATTTCCGTCGGTGCTGCCGGTGCCGGCCGCCTTCACCGACACCGGCTTTTATGCGAGCTCGAGCGAGCGTTGGGCGGCGACCGAGCCGCTGGTGTGCCTGTTCGCTGCCGATGCACCGCCGCGCAAGGGGCTGCAGGTGGCGATCGACGCGTTCTCGGGTCTCGGGCCGGCGTTCTATCTCCACGTGGTCGGGCCCCACGAGCACCGTCGGGCGGAGCTCGCACCGGAGCTTGCGACATTCCACGGCTGGCTCGAGCCGAGAGAGTTGCGCGACCTGCATCGGCGCGTGCACGTGTTCGTCTCGCCGGTGTCGACAGAGCCTCCCGGCCCACCCGGCAGCGGCCGCGGGATGACCGACGGCTTCCCGACGCAGGCCGCCGCGGACGCGATGAGCAGCGGCTGCCTGCTGGTGTCCGCCAACCCACTCGGTGACCACCGCGTGCTGGAGCCGGGCGTCCACTACGTGGAGTGCCCGCCGCGCGCCGACGCGCTGCGAGATGCTCTGGCGGCTCTCGCCGGCAGTCCCGAGACCACGCGTCGAATCGCCGAAGCGGGCTCGCAGCGGGTGGGGGAGCGGATGGACGTCCGTGTCGGCGTTGCGGCGAAGCTGGAGCATATGAAGCTTTAGCTCTCGGCAGGGGGTGGGCCTACTGTAGGCACGGCGCGCGCTGTCGCGCGTCGAGTACGTCGCGCGACAGCGTGGGCGCCCGGCCCGCTGCTAGCTTGCCACCGTGGACATCTGCACGATCATCGCCAAGAACTACGTGGCGCAGGCGCGGGTGCTGGCCAGCTCGTTCGCTGAGCATCACCCGGACGGGCGCTGCTTCGCGCTGGTGATCGACGACTACGAGAGCTACATCGACCCGCGCGAGGAGCCGTTCACGATCCTCACTCCCGAACAGATCGGCTGCGCGGAGTTCGATGAGATGGTCCTCCGCTACACCGTCCTGGAGCTCTCGACGGCCGTGAAGCCGTGGTTGCTCGCGCACCTGCTGAGCGAGGGTCGCCCAGCGATCACCTATCTGGATCCCGATATCCGCGTCTACTCTTCACTCGAGCGGCTGGATGCGCTTGCGCGCGAGCATGGTGTGGTGCTGACGCCGCACAACGTCGAGCCGCTGCCCGATGACGGCGAGCGCCCGAGCCAGGTCGACATCCTGCTCGCCGGCGTCTACAACCTCGGTTATGTGTCTCTCGGCGCGCGAGAGGAGATTGAGACGCTGCTGGGCTGGTGGCGCGAGCGACTGCTGCGGGATTGCCGCGTGGATCCACTGAACGGATACTTCGTCGATCAGCGCTGGTTTGATCTCGCCCCAGGGCTGGTGTCCGACCACGCGATCGTGCGTGAGCCGCAGTACAACCTCGCCTACTGGAACGTGCACAGCCATCGATTCGAGTACGACGATGCGCGCTACACGGTGGATGGCGTGCCGCTCGCCTTCTACCACTTCAGCGGCTTCGATCCGGACGAGCCCGACGTGCTCAGCCGCCATCAGACGCGGGTGCGGCTCAGCTCGATAGGCGCCCTCGAGCGGATCTGCCGAGAATATGCGACGGAGCTCGAGGCGGCGGGCTACGCGGCGACCAAGGGCTGGCCCTACACGTTTGGCGTGCTTCCCTCGGGTGCTCCCTACAGCCCGCTGTTGCGCAGGCTGTACATCGCTGGAGTCGAGGAGGGAGAGGTCTACGGCTCGCCGTTCACCGCGGTCGGCGAGAAGCTGCTGCTGCGCTGGATCTCCACGGAGGCTCCGGGCGGTCCGGCTGGCGTCAGCCGCGTTCTGGCGGAGGTCTACCGGTCCCGCCCGGATCTGCAGCAGGCGTACACGAACCTCGATCAGGATCCGAGCGGGCTGCTGCGCTGGGCCGAGGAGGCTGGAGTGGTCGAGGAGCCGGGTCTTGCCCTGGTCTCGGAGCCGCGAGCCGCGGCATCGTCTGGTTCCGGAGGCAACGGCGAGGACCGGGGTGCCGCACCCGCGCCGCAGCCCGCCAACGTTGAAGAGTCGCGGCAGACGCCTGCGTGGGGCGTCAACGTGGTCGGCTACTTCCGCTCAGAGCTCGGCACCGGCGAGGCGGCGCGCCAGCTCGTCAGCGCGCTCGACGCGGGTGGTGTACCGCTGCTCCCTGTGCATGGACGCACAATCCCACCGAACCGGCAGGGTCACGGCTTCGCGCAGCTCGACTACACGGCGGCGCGATTCCCGGTGAACCTGATCTGCATGAACGCCGACATGCTGGGGGAGTTCGTGGAGCAGGCCGGTAGCGAGTTCTTCGACGCGAGGTACTCGATCGGGATGTGGTTCTGGGAGGTCGACCGGTTTCCGGCGATCTGGAGCTCCGCATTCGATCACGTCGACGAGCTGTGGCTCGCTACCGATCACATGGCGCACGCGATCGGCGCGCTCGCCTCGGTGCCGATCACGAAGATCACGCTCCCGGTTGAAATGCCGCCCGTGCTGCCGGCGACGCGCGCTGAGCTGGGGCTTCCCGGGGGGTTCATGTTCCTGTTCTCGTTTGACTATCACAGCGTGTTCGAGCGCAAGAATCCGCTGACCGTAGTCGAGGCTTACAAGCGCGCGTTCGACCCGGATGACGGCGCCGTGCTGGTGGTGAAGTCCATCAACTGCGATGCGGACATGAAGCAGCATGCGCGGCTGCTCGCAGCGGCAGAGACGCGCGAGGACGTGCACATAATCGACAGCTATCTCACGCCCGAACGCAAGAACATGATGGTGGCTGCGTGCGACTGCTATGTGTCGCTCCATCGCGCCGAGGGCTTCGGCCTGACGATGGCCGAGGCCATGTACTTGGACAAGCCGGTGATCGCGACCGGCTATTCGGGAAACCTCGACTTCATGAACGAGCGCAACAGCTTCCTGGTGGATTACACGCTCGTCGAGATTGGGCCTGATGGCGCTCCGTATCCAGCGGCGGGAAGCTGGGCGGAGCCGGATGTGGAGGATGCTGCGCGCCTGATGCGCGAGGTGTTCGAGCAGCCGGAGTTGGCGGCCGAGCGCGGGCGCCGCGGTGGCCGCGACATCCGCCGGACGCACTCTGCACAAGCCGCCGGCGAGATAGTCACGAAGCGCTTGGAGCTGCTGCGCGAGCGCCACGAGGAGCGCCTGTCCAAGGGCGCGGCGGTGTCCTCGACCGGCACACTGGAGCGGCTGGTCGCGGTCGGACCTGCGTCGAGTCCGCGCCTGCGCCTCGGGTTTCCAGGGCGTCTGGCGCGACGTTTCGTGCTACGGGCGATGCGGCCGTACACCGCCTTCCAGCAGCAGGTGAACGCCGATCTGGCGAGCGCAGTGGGCTCGCTCGATGCGCACTTGCTGCGCCTCGATCTCGAGGCCAGTGAGCGCCATTCGACGGCGCTGGCAGAGGCCCGCAGCGAGATCGCTCGCCGCGGGCTGTGGGAGCACATCGCGGGTTTGATGCGCTCGACCCAGGGGCTCGAGGCTGCGTTCACCCGCTCGAGTGGCACGCTCGAGTCGGCGTTGGCCGAGCTCACGAGGTCGGTGCAGCAGATGGAGTGGGAGGGTCACGCTCTCCCGTATATGAGCGGTCAGCCGTTCAGAGAGGTCGTTCACCCGCAGGTCGGCCTGATCCAGGGCTATCGTGGTGACACGGAGACGGATGATGGCGACGCCTACCGCTCGTTCGAGGACACCTTCAGGGGCGCTGAGGAGTTCATCCGCGACCGCCAGCGCGTTTATCTGAAGCTCATTGGCGATCGTGCACCGGTGCTGGACCTGGGCTGCGGCCGAGGGGAGTTCCTCGACCTCCTGGCCGAGCACGGCGTCACCTACCTGGGCGTCGATTCAGACCCGGGGATGGTGCGCCGATGCCATCAAAAGGGCCATACCGAGGTGGTCTGCGGCGATGGCGTGGACTACCTGGATGCGCTCGAGGACGGGTCGCTCGGGGCGATCTTCTGCGCGCAGGTGATCGAGCATCTGCCGTATGAGGTTCTGCAGCGGCTCTTTCGTTTGGCGCACGAGAAGCTGGGCGAAGACGGGATCTTCATCGCCGAGACGGTCAACCCGCACTCACGGGCTGCACTCAAGGCCTTCTGGGTGGATCTCACCCACCAGCATCCGATATTCCCCGAGGTTGCGCTGTCGCTGTGCCGGGCATCGGGCTTCTCGGCGGCGTTTGTGTTCCATCCAAACGGGGGAGGCGACATCGAGCGCGACCGCTTCGTCGAGGGCGAGTATGCAGTCGTTGCGGGTGGTCAGGGGCTCTTGCCGACGGACGCGTCTGAGGAGTCGCCGGCAAGCTCGGCGGCAGATGAGGAGGACACGCAGGCTGTCGCGCTAACGCTCGGCGACCGCGTCCACCCTGCCGTCCTGCCCGAGGCCGGCAACTGAGGTGGACAGTGGCCGCTCGTAGGAGAGCGTCTGGTACTCCGGGACGCCCGGCGCTGCGCGCGCTATGACCATCGCGCGGGTAGGCGAGGGGTCTGGCCAGGAGCTGACGTTGCTCGGCTCGAGCCCGCATGACTGGCACCACTCGACCAGCCCACGCACGTTGGGGGCAAACCAGTTGCTGCTGTCGCCGCCGAGCTCGTCGCGACGGTAGAAGCGCGCGACCGCAAGCTCGGCGTCCGCCGGGAGCTCGTGATCGCACACCGCCGTCTCCACATACGCCGTTGTCTTGGTCATGAGACGGACGTTATCCAGGGCGAGCAGGGGGTGGCGCAGGTGGTAGAGCACGCCCCAAAAGACGACGAAGTCGAACTGCTCTGCGACGGTGCGCGAGAGCTCGTATACGCTCAGCTGCCGAAACTCCACGCGCGAGTCGAGCGCCTCGCGAATGGCATCGAATCCGAAGTGCATGGAGTCGACGATGTCGGTTGCGAGGACCCGTGTCGCGCCACGTCGCTCGAGCGTGAACGCGGTGCCGCCGTTGGTGGTGCCGATGTCGAGCACGCTCGCGCCGGTGAGATCGGCGGGGACGCCTGCCGTGTGCAGCAGCCAATCGACGTCGTTGGTGCCGGGCGCGAACACGCCGGGCGCGAGCTCGAACCGCTGGTGCCAGAGAAAGTCCGTTCGCGCGGCGAGCTCTTTGAGCGCGTCGGATGGGCCTGGCGCTGGCACGCGCCGCAGTTTAGAGAGCGTGCGCGGGGGTCGCTAGGCTGCGTTCATGGCCCAAGCTGATCGCCTGGTGGGGGCAGCCGAGTTCGGCGACCGCCGCGATCTTCAGCCGGAGCATGTAGAGGCCGTCTTTCTCGAGTTCCTCGGACGGACGGCGGCTCCCAGGGATGTCGAGATGTGGATGGGCATCGGTTCGCTCAGAGCCCTGCTCGACGGCGTGCTCGCTTCGGAGGAGTATGCGGCGCGCCTCGCCAAGCGCGCCGTCGGCGAGGATGCACGTGAGGAAGGACCGTTTCTGAACTTCTGGGTCGCCGGCCTGGAGCGCTTCACGCGGCCGGTGGGCACGATCTCGGCCGACGGGGTCGCGATCGTGGGCGCGCGCGGCCATCTGTTCCTGTATGGCGGAAGCAACGACAACCTCGCCATGTATCGCGGCGAGATCGCGATGGCACCCGACTGGTCGGAGCAGTGGCGCGAGCTCGTTGCCGAACGGCACGCCAGCGCGCTGGCGGCCGGTCGAGCGCTGTGCTATCTGGTCGTGCCGGACAAGCTCGCCGTGTACGCGGACCTCTTCCCCCAAGACCTGGAGACCGGACGCCCGCGGCCCGTGATGCGGCTGCTCGAGCACGTCGCACTGCCGCTGCTCTATCCGGCTGGTGCGCTCCGCGACGCGCGTGCTGGTGGCGACACCTACATGATGACCGACAGCCATCTGACGGTCGCCGGCAACCGGCTGATCGCGCACGCGACGATCGGGGCCCTGGGAGCGCGTCCCGAGCTGCTCGAGGTGATACCGCTCGCGCAGCTGGAGCAGTTTGCAAGCGGCGATCTCGGGCAGCACTTCACGCCGCCGATCATGGAGGTGCGTCAGCACCTCGCGGCGGCCTCGGCGGCGACGATCGTCTTGGACAACTGGCCCGCGGTCTCGCGTGCGGGAGGTCATATCGGGACGCTGCGCATCTTTCGTCGCGACGACGCACCAGATTCACGCACGGTCGTCATCTTCGGAGACTCCTATGGTTTTGGCGACGAAGCCTACCCCGGACTGTCGTGGTTCCTGGCGCAGGTGTTTCGGGAGGTGCACTTCGTCTGGGCCCCGTTTGGCTGGGACCCCGACTATCTCGACCGTGTCGGCGCCGAGCTCGTCGTCTGCCAGACCGCCGAGCGGTTCATCGCACGAGTTCCTCGCCGTCGCGTGGACGTCCAGTCGCTCGCACAAGAGATCGGCGAGCGTGGTGGCACGCTCGGGCTGGAGCGAGTCTTCGGCGACGCCGCCGTGGGCTGAGCGTGCTCTGGATCGTGCCGGTGGCCGCTCTTGCTATGCGTTGAATCCGTCGCCGCGTATTCAAGCGCCGCGCTCAGATGCCGACATCCTGGCGTGATGTCCTTGCGTTTGACTAGCATCCTTGAGCGCTCGCTGATCGGGTTTGGGGCAGCTGCGCTGGTCGCAGCGCTCCTCGTGCTCCTTGGTGCTTCACCTGCGCGGGCAGCCGAACCAGGCGTCGTCCTCGCCAACCAGAGCGCTTCGGAGAACTCGCAGGTGGCCGCGCTGGGCACTCACTGGGTGCGCCTGTTCGCGACCTGGCCCGATCTCGAGCCCACGCGCGGCGGGGGCCTCGCAGCGAACTGGGTCGCCAACTACGAACAGACCTTCAACTCGCTGCCGGCCGGCACGAAAGTGATCCTCGACGTGGTCGGCACGCCTCAGTGGGAGACCGGCTCGAGCAACGAACACACCCCGCCGGCCAACCCCGAGGAATACGCGGCCTTCGTCGGCGCGCTGGCGCAGCGCTTCGGCTCGCGGGTCGCCGCCTATGAGATCTGGAACGAGGAGGACGCCTCAGGCTGGTGGGCCGGGGGGCCCAACCCGGGCGCCTACGCGCAGTTGCTCGAGGACACCTACCCCGTGGTCAAGGCCGCCAACCCGAACGCCACGGTCGTGCTCGGCGGGCTGACGGGCAACGACTACGAATTCCTCGAAGGCGTCTACAAGGCCGGGGCCAAGGGCTCCTTCGACGTGGTCGGCGTCCATACGGACACGGCGTGCAACAAACTCTCGCCCTACGAATTCGTGCGCGGCGCGGGCAACCGCCTGATCCCGGACTCGTTCCTGGCCTACCGTGAAGTCCACCAGGTGATGCTCGCCAACGGCGATGACAAGCCGATCTGGATGACTGAGCTGAGCTGGCGCACGACCAACGCGACCTGCTCTGAAGGCGCGTGGGCTGGGCAGACCGCCGAAGGCGTCAGCGAAGCCCAGCAGGCGACCTATCTGCGCCAGGCCTACCACTGCCTGGCCGAAGACCCATACGTGCAGGTGGCGCTGTGGTTCCCGCTGCTCGACGAAGGCGCGATCACCTCGGGGCTGCTGCGAGCTGATGGCTCGCGCAAGCCGTCGTTCGCCGCGATGCGCAAGTACGCGCGGGAAGGCGATCAGCTAACCGAACCGTGCGGCAACTTCACCGGCCCGAAGATCAGTGTCGCCTCGCCGGCCAACAACATGCACTACAGCGGTCCGCTGCCGATCAACGTGTCGGCCGCGAGCTCGGCAGGCGTGTTCCGGATCAGGCTCGAGTGGGACGGCAAACTGATCCGCAACTACGACGGCAACGGCTTCCCCACGACGGTCTCAGGCGCTATCGACTGGCAGGGCGCCAAGCACATTCCTTACGGCTGGCACACGCTGACGTTCGTTGCCTACGACAAGGAGAACAACGTCTCGGAAGCAAGCGTCAGGGTCTACCACGCTAGGCCCAAGGCGAAGCACCGCCACCGACGGCATTAGCTGCTGTCGGCTCTCTGCAACGGTTGGTTGGTGGGCTGGCGGTCGCTGGTCTCAAGCTCGTCGGCGTGGAGCGCCAACTCGTGAAGGGCCAGCCCGAGGGCTCGCGCGATACGGTCGGCCGTGTCCCATCTGGGATTGGCGATGCCGCGCTCGAGCCCGCGAATGGATGTGGCGTCGAGGTCGGCGGCGTCTGCCAGGGCCTCCTGGGTCAGGCCGATCGCCTCTCGGCGTAGGCGGACCGCTCGTCCGAGGGCGACTTGAGGGTGCCGGCTGATCCTCACCTCTGAACCCCCCGTGCCTAGGAATGCCGGGGTCTCAAGGCGGGCGGCGTCATCGAAGGGACCGAGGTTCTGCCTGGGCGCCCACCACGAAGCCAAAGGCGTGCTTTTGCTGGCGCTCTTAAGGCGGGGGCCGCACGTGCGCTACTCCAACGGCCCGCTGCTGGCGGGCGCGCTCGAGAACAAGACGCTGGCGACTTGGCTTACGGAGTTCCTGACGCGCTCCGCAGTCGTTCAGACGGTGGCCTGCCGTTGCTTGAAACGCTACGTGCTGTCATCGACGCCGAATGCAATGGCACCTCGGCGGCATCGATCCTAAAAGTCCGTTGGCAGACGGTGACGAACCGGCTACGCATGGCAGAGGAATTGCTAGGTCGAGAGTTTCGTAGCTGCCTCGCTGTGCTTGACGTCGCGCTTTGCCTGGCAGAGCTCGCAGCTGACGATTCCATCTAGGGCGTATCACTGAGTCCAACCGGTCAATGTGGGCGGTCGCGTACGCCACATTGACTGGTGACAGGCCCGTTGGTGGCTGGTACACATACACGATGCGATTGATGAGGGTACAAAAACGAATCCGCACAGCCGTGCTCGTCGTGGGCGCCGCTATCGCACTGATGGCCTCCGTCTTGGCGACGGCTGCGAGCGCCGACGTCGATATGACGGGGAAGATCGCGTCCGGTCCTGCGCCGAAGTCCGGTCTCGGGTCCCCCAGGCTTGGGGCTGAACCACTTGTTAACTCAGAACACGACGGCGTATATCACTGTTCTGATGCGTATTCGACGATCGCGAACGTGGCAGGTGGCCTCGCGATTGGGAATTGTCCGGAAAACGAAGAAGTTGATGTCGAGGATTACGGTTACGGCGGGGAAGAATCGGGATAATTCTATGGCGGCTACTTCGCCAACGTCGGAACCTGTGCGTGGGTGAAGGTCTCAGAACTACTAGACAAAGAAAAATCAGGCAACACAGGGCACTGTGCAGGCGGGATCGGCTACGAATACGGGACGTTCTACTCGCAAATCAATAGTAATACTGTGCCCGATGGCTTCTATGTTGTGAACCGAGTCGCATGTGAGGAGTATGCGAATGTCCGGCCGTGGGGCAATGACACCGCGGTTGGGCCGATTCGCAGTGTTCCCGCGTACGCTGACAACCCTGCAAAGCCGAGCTATCCCGCTTTGAAGTGGCGATACGTAACTAACAACGGCAAATATGTGATGGTCCGCGATGCCCGGATCACTGGGCTTGGGGAAGGCAACTGGGTTTTCGTCGAACGGTCATGCCTACCGGTAACTCTGCCGAGTGCAGACGAACCGCTCCCACCGAAGCCGACCGTTGCAACGGGCTCCGCCTCAGGTGTGGTGCCTACGGAAGCCACCTTGAACGCCACTGTGAACCCAAATGGCGTAGCCACGGATTACACATTCGATTGGGGTACTACGACAAGCTACGGCAAAGAAACACCTTTGGGTGAAGCCGGCACGGGCTCGACCAATGTGGCAGTAAAAGCCACCATCAGTGGCCTCACGCCAGGCACAACCTACTACTTCCGGATCGTCGCGAGCAGCGGGGTTGGAGAGACGCCTGGCGGGCCGGCCTCCTTCCTGACACCGGGTCCAGTTGAAGTGGTCACAGGCCCACCGACCGGCATTCAGCAGGAACAAGCTACCTTGACTGGCACCGTGAAGCCTCGCGGCTATCCCGCCAAATATTACTTCCAGTATGGGACGAGCACGCGCTACGGATCTTCGACACCCGAACAAGAAACCGGCACCGGCGAACAAGCAGTTCAGGACACAATCACTGGCCTGAAACCAGGCACGACCTACCACTACCGACTTGTCGCAACCAGCGGAGGCATTACAAGCGAAGGCCACGACGAAATAGCCACGACCGTCCCGCGGGCTCGTCCTGCGGTGGTGCGCGAAGCGAGCACCGGTCAGCAATGGGTGTTTTATGTTGGCGTGAACGGGAATATTGACGGGCGGTATTACAACGCGACCAGCGGGAAATGGGAAACCTTCAACGCCGGGACGGGTGAAGGCGCGGCGGCGGGTACCAGTCCTGCGGT
>Ga0210389_10001983_pt1 | contig 16373 bp, 18 predicted proteins | sample IncBWH28OmetaG_FD_160127 | JGI IMG/M metagenome (GOLD analysis project Ga0210389, IMG submission 160127) | Forest soil microbial communities from Barre Woods Harvard Forest LTER site, Petersham, Massachusetts, United States - Inc-BW-H-28-O ...
CGTATCGGTCGACTTACTCGATCGTCCGCCGATCAGCGAGGCCTGGAGTATGCCGAGGGTTTGCAGGCGCCGTTGCACATCTCCGTCAGCCAGCGTCGCCGGAATGGCGCGTTGCATGGCGCCCGCGACGTCCTTGCCCACATCCAGATCGATGTCTTCGCTGAATCGGATACTGCCGAAGTAAAGGCGTAGATTGGTTCCACCTTTCAGTACCCAATCGCGTCCTTGCAGTCGCTCTGCTAGAGCTCTGAGCAGCACGACATGAAAGCCCTCGCGCAGGGCAAGCGGAGAATGGGTTGTTTTATTAATCGACATAATTATCCTAAAAACATAATAATATCGATTAATATGGAAGGCAACTATTCTCAAAATAAGGGCTTGGGAGGAGGGCCAAGTCACGTCGGAATTTGGAGCCCGTTGTCACGGGTCAGAATGCCGGCCATCATCATCGTCCCTATGCAAGCGATTGAAATTACTTAAGTTTTATGCGCATCAAGATCGAAGGAACAGCCCGAATCGTCCGCGGCCCACCATCTACCCCCTCCGAAGACTTCCAACTCCGACGCAGAGAATGTGCGCAAAGGCCTGCAGAAATAGGCTTTTGCGAAGCGCTCGATGTCCAGTGATGTCGCGACCTGAGGCAGCCACTCAAAAAACTGGGACTCCAACTGTGCGCGATAAGGCACGCGTTGTCGCTTCACAGGTATTCGGCCGAGATCGGGCGAAGAGGGGACTTTGACCGGCGCCAGGGCGGTCCACGCTTTCGCCGAAGTAGCAAGGTAGCCCCCTGATCACTTGATATCGGATACCGTAATGCGAAGCACTATCCCCATGGCGATGGTGCAGCGGGTGATAGGGTTTTAAGCCCGAGACCCCTAAGGGCGAATATATCCTTCATGCATCGACCCGCTGCTCGACTTGAAACTTGAGCTGATCGATCTTGCTGAGCAGCGTTTTGAGCAGCGGCGAAGTGTTGGCCCGGCTGTAGCCGAGAACCAGATCAATCATGGGTGGCGCGCCGTCGAGGGGCCGGCTGATCAAAGTTGGGGGCAACATGTTGCGCACATAGAGCGGCAGCAGGCCCACTCCACCCGTTGAGGCGACGAGCGAAATCGCCACTGCCGGATTGAGGGCTTCGTGGTCTGGCGTCAGATCAATACCCACTTGCTTCCCATACCGATCGGTCACCGCGCGCAGCACGGGCGAATTCGAGTTGGGGACGCCTATCAGGATCTCCTCAACCAGGGCGCTCGGGCGGATTGTTTTGCGCGCGGCCAGCTTGTGATTCGCAGGCATGACTACAACCAACGCCTCCCGCCGTAGCAACTTGTATACCAACCCGGATGCGCGTTCCTCGCGGCGCAGAAACGCAATATCGAGTTTGCCGCGCACAAGCGCGTTCGCAAGGTCGGGTGATTGCTCACTGCGCACCACGACTTCGATGTTAGGCAGTTCCTCACGAAGAATCGACATTAACGCCGGCAGCCACTCCATTTCGTATCCGGTCAGAAATCCGATGACGAACGAGGCTTTCGGTGGCCGGGCGGCGTGGCGGGCCGCCTCCGCGGCCGCTTCGATTTGCAACAGCGCGATCCGCGCATGATCGAGAAACACTCGGCCCGCCGCCGTGAGCTCCACTCCGCGGGCTCCTCGAATGAGAAGGTCTGTGCCCAGTTCCTGTTCGAGACCGCGAATCTGGCGGCTCAGTGAAGGCTGTGCGACGAAGAGTCGCTTTTCGGCTGCGACCGTGAGGTTTCCCTCCTCGGCCACGGCAATGAAGTAACGTAGGTGTCGGAGTTCCATAGTTCACCAAGCCATACCTCTAAAGCATGTCTCAAACATACAAAGTCTTTCTCATTTCCGCCAGCCCTAGGTACTTTGGCGCCACGGTTTACAAGGCGCGGAACACAGATAGGAGAAACGATGAGGAAGCTCGACAACAAGGTGGCCGTGATTACTGGCGGGACCTCCGGCATGGGACTGGCCACGGCGAAGCGATTCGTGTCCGAAGGCGCTTATGTGTTCATCATGGGTCGTCGCCAGCACGAACTCGACGCGGCGGTGAAGGACGTCGGCACCAATGTCACGGGCGTGCGGGGCGATATCGCCAAATTGGCGGACCTAGATCGGCTTTATGAAATCGTCAAAACGCAGAAGGGCCGCGTGGACATTGTCTTCGCCAATGCGGGGGTTGGCGAATTCGTGGCTACAGATGCGATGACCGAGGCTCATTTCGATATGACGTTCGACGTCAACGTCAAAGGCACGTTGTTCACCGTGCAAAAGGCGCTGCCGCTCTTCAGTGATGGCGGATCCATCATCCTCACCGGCTCAATCGCCAGCGTCAAAGGCATCCCCGCGTTCGGCGTCTACTGTGCCAGTAAGGCAGCCATCCGCTCTTTTGTCCGCACTTGGACGCTGGAGCTCAAGGATCGGAAAATTCGCGCCAACGTCATAAGTCCCGGCACGATCGATACGCCGATCTTGGCACCGCTTCCGAAGCAGGCCATTGCCCAAATCGTCGCCAGCATCCCGATGGGTCGTATCGGAAGCGCGGATGAAATTGCCAAAGCGGCCGTGTTTCTGGCCTCGGACGATTCGAGTTTTGTCACCGGCATCGAATTGTTCGTGGATGGCGGCACGGCGCAAGTCTGAAACGGAAATCGCGGTAAAAGGCCGTAACGAATCTGTCGTTGACCGGTCGTCTCAATTTGGTTCTGCACGCAGCCTCGGAGCATCATGAAATTCTATTCGCAGTCAATTGGACTACTTGGAATGCTCGTGGCCGTGCCGGGTCTCAAATGACTACTCCCGTTGTGCTGATCACCGGCGGCCTCACGGGCATCGGCCGCGCCACCGCGATCGCCTTCGCGAAGGAAGGGGCCCGGTTGGTGGTTTCGGGTCGAAAGGAGGCGAAAGGAAAGGCTTTGGAGGCGGAGCTGCGGGGTCTGGGCGCCGAGGCAGAGTTCGTCATCGCGGATGTTCGGCACGAGAACGACGTGAGCAATCTTGTTGACAGGGCGGTCGCGCGCTTCGGCCGCCTCGACGTAGCCGTCAACAACGCGGGCACCGAGGGCAAACCGGGCCCGGCAACCGATGTGTCCGCGGAAACCTATGCCGCGATGTTCGATACCAACGTCCTCGGCACCCTGCTTGGTTTGAAGCACGAACTGCGGATCATGCAAGCGCAGCGCAGCGGAAGCATCGTCAACATTTCCTCGACGATGGGCGAGCGCGGAGCCGCGAACTTCTCACTCTACGCGGGAAGCAAGCACGCGGTCGAGGGTATTACGAAGTCCGTCGCTCTCGAGGCAGCCGCTTACGGTGTTCGCGTCAATGCCGTGGCACCCGGCCCGACCGACACGGCAATGCTCGACCGCCTGACCGGATCAGCCGAGAAGAAGGCGGCATTCTACGCGGCCGTTCCTCTGAAGCGCGGCGCTTCGCCGGCAGAGATCGCCGACGCGATCGTCTTCGTCGCGTCGAGCAGGGCGACCTATATCATCGGACAGATCATACGGGTGAATGGGGGCAAAACGGCGAGCTGAAAACCGATGGTCCCCGTCACCCTAGCGGTGCCTGTGCACGATATGCGCGGCGTTTTCCGTACGGGGATTTTGAGGCCGATGGTACGCGCGAATCGGCTGAACGAAAACTTCACGACTTCGGAAAACGGTGCTACGACCAGTCTCTAGCGCCGAGCGGACGGCGAAGTTGCCTTGATAGTGAGAACGGAGCGCGACGGAGCATCCGGTCTCGTCACGGCGGGTTAGCAGCGGTGCGAAATGTTGAGGCCACTAGAAAGATGGCGCCAAGACTCAACAATGTGCAGGGCACAGCAGTCAACGTGGCACGGCGCTGACCGTTCGTTAGCCGTTCGCAATTGCGTCGGCCGACTCCGTTAAGTCATTCATACAACTTTCGATCAGGGAGTGCAGAGTCGCTACCTGTTTGGCGCCGAGCCGCGCATTGAGCGCAAGTTGTGCCCGCTTCCACTCCCGCTTAGCTTCACTGCGCTTTGCGTGCCCCTCTTCAGTAGCCTCAATCAATCGAGAGCGCGCGTCATCGCCCGGGCCCATCCGCAGCCAGCCTTGCGACACGAGCGGCTGGAGGTTTCGCGTTAGGGTCGATGCGTCCAATCCCATGCGTTGCGCAAGATCGGAAGGGCGTATCGGACCCAATGCCGCGACATGCGAAAGCAGCGAGTATTGAGTGTTTTTTATGCCGGCGGCGCTGAGATAGGTGTCGTAGTGGCGCGTCACGACGCGATCCAGCTGCCGCAATTTCAAGTTTGTGCAACCTTGGGGCTTGACAGAAGTTTCCATGAATTTTATTGTACCTACAATTGTTGTATATGCAATAGTTATTTCGACATAACAAAAGGTTAGCGATGAACGTGAAGGACGCTACGGCGCAATGGCAGGCGGAAGAGAACGCGGTGCGTGCTCGGCTCGCCAAGACTGTCGGGTATGCGAGTGAGGATCAGCTTGCAGGCCGTACGGGGTTGGAAGTGTTCGAGGCCATCTTTTCGGGCGAATTGCCCCGCCCGCCCATCGGGGACACGCTCGACTTCGTGCCGATCCATATGGAATACGGCGCGGCCATCTTCCAGGGAAGACCCGGTCGACGGCATTACAACCCGCTTGGCACGGTGCACGGGGGCTGGTTCGCAACGCTCCTCGATTCGGCGGTGGGCTGCGCCGTGCATTCGACGCTGCCGGTCGGCAGGGGCTACACCACACTGGAACTCAAACTGAATATCGTGCGCGCTCTGACGGACGCCGTGCCACTGGTGCGCGCCGAGGGAAAGGTACTGCACACTGGCAGACAGGTTGCAACGGCGGAAGGGCGCATCGTGGGCCCAGACGGAAAGCTGTATGCCCACGCGACTACAACCTGCCTGGTCTTTGAGCGAACGCCGCAGGCAACTTGTAAGCGGAAGACTTCTGAACTTGGCACTTCACGAGAAACACCATGACTACATCGAACCCAAAGGGAACCGCCCTCATCACCGGAGCCTCCCGCGGCATCGGAGCCGTGTACGCCGACCGGCTGGCCAGACGTGGTTACGACCTTATCTTGGTTGCCCGAGACGCCGCACGTCTCGAGCAACTCACCGCCAAGCTGAAGAGCGACACCGGCCGATCGGTGACTCCTTTTGCGGCTGACCTCAGTAATAAGGCTGATCTGGGCAAGGTTGAGAGTGTGCTCAAACACGAGCAGAGCATCAGTCTGCTCCTCAACAATGCCGGCGCCGCGTCTGTGGCACCGCTTCTCAGTGCGGACGTCGGGAAAATGGACGAAATTATCGCCCTGAACGTCTTGGCGCTCACCCGACTCACTTATGCGGCCGCGCCGGAATTTGTGGCGCGCGGACACGGCACCATCATCAACATCGCATCGACCGTGGGTCTGTCGCCCGAGACTCTCAACGGTGTGTACGGCGCCAGCAAGGCCTTTGTGATCGCATTCAGCTATTCACTGCAGCATGAACTTGCAGAGAAGGGCGTCCGCATTCAGACGGTGTTGCCGGGTGCGACTGCGACCGATCTCTGGGAACTCGTGGGACTTCCCTATCAAAAGCTGCCGCCATCAATTGTCATGTCGCCGGAAGACATGGTCGATGCGGCGCTTGCAGGGCTCGATCAGGGTGAACTAGAGACCATCCCCGGGTTGCAGGATGGCGAAGAGTGGATCCGATTCGAGGCGGCGCGCCGAGGCCTCGCTCAGCGCCTTGGCAATTCCCGCCCGGCGCCACGATATGGAGTGCCGGCGCGCGCATCTGCATAACAAGGGGAGATTCAATGACACGTTTTAGCAAGGAAGCCGCACGATCCGGCGTTCTGATCGTGGGGGTTGGTGCATCGCGCGGCTTAGGAGCAGCGATAGCGCGCCGATTTGCGAGGTGTGGCCATCCCGTGACAATTGCGGGCCGCAATGAAGCCAAACTGGAAGCAACCGCTGATGAGCTGAAGAAGACTGGCGCAAGGGTATGAATTGTCGTCGGCGACGCCACAAGGGCCGAGGATGTCAGGCGCTTTGTCACCGAAGCAGATCGGGCCGCCCCACTTCAGGCCGCAGTTCACAACGCCGGCGGCAACGAGCCAGCCCCTTTTTTGAAAGTAAGCGAAGAGAGTTTCACGCGGCATTGGCGAGAGCACGCGCTCGGTGCTTATCAATTGGCCCAGGCCGCGATTCCGGTGCTCCTGCAGCAGGGTGGCGGGTCGCTGTTTTTCACGGGCGCCTCAGGCAGCTTGCGGGGCAAGGCGAACTTCGCGCCTTTCGCATCCGCGAAGGCAGCCATGCGTAATCTCGCGCAAAGCATTGCGCGAGAATATGGACCCCAAAACATTCATGTCGGCCACGTAATTGTGGACGGCGGCATCGAGGGGGATCGCCTGCTGTCGCGAGTCCCTCAATTAAAGGAGCAGCGCGGTCCAGATGGGTTGCTGCATCCAGACGCGATCGCAGAGGCCTATTGGGATCTACATCACCAGCAACGCAGCGCCTGGACGCTGGAGCTGGATTTGCGGCCGTGGAGTGAGAATTTCTAGCCGATAACGCGTGTGCTCAAAGAGAGGAATCAATGACATCCATAAAGGTGATGCGGCTGGCTTCGGTGGTCACGGCAATCAACGTCCTGGTCGCGAGCGGCTTTTCCATCGCGGCGATCATCGCGCCGCAATACCTGGTTCCTGCCGCATCCGGTCCAACAGAGGTGTCGTTGATATTTGCGATGTACGCGGCGGCGCCCAGAATTCCTCTGGCTTTGTTGGTATTGGGGGCGATCTACAAGCAGGCGACGCCAGCGTTGCTGATCCTGGGTTCGCTCGCGGGCGCCATGCAATTGCTGGATGCCGGAATCGGTTTGTATGAGCATGATCTTGGGAAATGCGCTGGGCCGCTCTTTATCGCCGTCCTCCAATTCTCCGCGGTGTATCTGCTTCACAGATCCGTGCGGATCACGCCGCAAACCAAGGGCGGATAAACGCACGCGACTGCACGGCCCACCATTTACCCACTTCCGCAGACTTGCGCCGGCGTTTCCATTGAATCGCCCGATCTGGGTTAACATTGGCTAGAGCCGCTCGCGAACCAGCACTGCCATACGCTTACCGGTAGTCCCCGGCGGAAAGAACGCGACATAGCGGCCCTCTTGATCAAGCAGGTACGTCAGCGAAGCGTGCTCGATGAAATACGTGCTCGATTTCTGAGGATAGACCTTACGGAAATACAGCTTGTAGCTTGCCGCGACGCGGCGGACCTCCGTTTCGCTCCCGCGTAGGGCGATAAGCCGCGAATCGAATGCCGCAACGTATTCCCGCAGAACTTCTGGGGTGTCGCGCTGCGGGTCGAGCGTGACGAACAGCGGCTGAACCTTCGCACTGTCGGGACCCAGCACTTGCATCAGGTGCGCTATCGAGGCAAGGTCAGTCGGACATACATCTGGGCAGAACGTATAGCCGAAATATAGAATCACTAGCTTGCCGCGGAAATCGGCAAGGGTGCGGCTGTGGCCGTTAACGTCGGTTAGCGTGAACGGACCGCCGACTGCCGCGGTCCCGGACATCAAGTCGCGCATCATGCGCGCGGCGTCGCCGCGCTGCGGTTCGCCGGCCGCATCGGTATTCGATCCTGCAAGTAGCGATGCTCCGATCAGAGAAACCGCGACAAGCGCGACCGGCACGATGCGCAGACGACGCATCACGCTCCGAATGTGTATTCGGTCCCGGTCGTGGAAGTAATCAAACGATCGGGCATCTGCTCGCGCGTGAACTGAACGAATGTGGGTCCCGAACAATGCATGGGAATGACGACGTCAGGATCGATCTGCTTGAGCTCTCCCACCGTCTTGCGCACATAGTCGTCATCGGCCGGAAACAGATGGAACCCGCCAACCACTGCGTGGACCTTCGAAACGCCGGAGACCTCGATCGCCTGGCGCACGGTATTCACGATACCGACATGCCCACAGGACGAAATGACCACCAACCCGCGGTCTTTGACGTTGAAACAGGTTCCATGCTCGTCCCAGTGCTGGTCGGGTACGGACTTCCCTCCGGCCTTGGCATCAAGCGCAGGCATGTCGCAGCCGAGCCCCTCAGTCTTATGGTATTCGACGGTTGTATTCGGTAGCACGCGCTCGAACGTCCGACGCTCGATGTGGCCGGTCGAGAACGCGTGTCCCTCGATGACTCGAGGTTGCTCACACTTCACGATTCGCACTCGCAGCGCCTCGAGCTCCCTCAGATCGAGCACGCCCCAGTCGGCGAAATGTCCAGGCGCACCAATTACCGCCTTGCGATTGCAGAAGTTATCCTCCCCCCCGACGTAGAGAGTCAGGTCGGAGGGAAGGTTGTCCCGGTACCTTTGCAGAAATCCGATGAGGCCGCCGAAATGGTCGAAATGGCCGTGGCTCAAAATCATGGCTCTAACCTTTGAGGGGTCCACACTCATGATCTCCATGTTGTTGAACAACGCCTCGGGCGTATAACCATAATCGAGCACGAGGTTGCGCGTATCGTTGCCAATGCGCGATTCCAACGCCAGCGCAAGCCCCCATTCGTTGTGCAACGCCTTGCGGAAGTTCGTTGTCGAGATGAACGACGTGCGTTTCACTTTCACCCACTTCGAGCTGCCGGCGCGCGGCGTGTCATAGCTGCTGTCAGTGAGAACCTTGATCACAAGCGTGTCGACGGTGGGAACGGTGGCGAGCTTGGGCGACTGTGCCGAAGTGGTTCGGGGAAGCCCATACGCTGCGATGGCAGCCAAGGATCCGACGACGAAACGGCGCCGCGATGGAATGTTCATAACCCCCCCCTCCCATTGGTTGGTCAGACAAGGCACATTGTAGTCATCTAGACCGACGCCGGCGAGCGCAGCAAACGCGGTAGCGATGCGCCGCACTCGCTTTCGGCAATTTGGCCCAGCGCCGTTAAAATCGCAAGCGAGTTTGCTGTTAACGTCTTTGCTTTGCTTTCGATGCCAGCAACCGCATCGACGGCCGTCGACGCACAACCTTGGCGGCAACGGAAACCGGCTGCGGTCGAGACAGTTCACGTTTGAGGGGCGGCGCCTGTGCTTGCTTGAGGCGGTCGATGAACCAACGGCCGGCCGGCCCCGGCGGGCTGTCGGTCCTGTAGATAGCCATCATGTCGATAACGTGGCCCCCGGGCGGCGCATGATCGGATGTGATTTCAATGAGCTCGCCGCTTGCGAGTTCCGCCTCGATGGTATGCAGGGGCATGCTTCCGAAACCCAAGCCCGCACGCAGGAAAGCCAGCTTGGAGCCAAGGTGAGAGAGGCGCCAAATTCTTGGATACTTCGGGCGGGACGCCGCGAACAAACCCGTCATATCGTCAGGATCAATATGCGAGATCTGGATGTGTTCGGCGAGGACAGGAATTGGTACCCGGCCGCGTCGACTCGCAAGCGGGTGCTTTGGCGAAACAACCATGGACACCCTAACTGACAGCAGCGCTTCCTGGGTAAGTTGCGGGGGTATGAGCGCCCATGATCCCACGACACCGATGGCGCAGCGCCCCTCGAGCACGGGCTCAATCACAGCGCTCGACTCAACGTCGAATCTGAGCAGCGTCGCCGGAAATTCCTTCTGAAAAGCCGCGACCGCGTGGGTAAACGTCGCGTTCGGAAACATGACGTCGACGGCCATGCTCAATTCAGGTTCAAGACCGCCAGCCAAATTCTTCGCCCGCGCTTTGAGCAAGTCGACATCGCCCGCCACCGCACGTGCATTGGCGAGAAGCGCGCGGCCTTGATCCGTCAGCACCGGAAGATGTCCGCTTCGATCGAACAGTTTCACGCCGAGTTGACCTTCAAGATTGGCCAGCGATTGGCTGACGACGGACTGCGCGCGACGTAAGCGGCGGCCGGCCGCCGAGAAACTACCCTCATCGGCGACCGCAAGAAAAGTGCGGAGCTGATCGAGTGATACGCCGTCAAGCATATATGCACCCCCGTTTCAGAATTTTACGTTGCAAGTTGGCGCGACCTATCGACGCAGTAATGGCAGGTGGACGCCCAAAATTTCATCGCTGCTCCAGGTATTGAGCGGCCAGGGACTGTAGGTCCCGAAGCGCGGTTGAACGGCCGCTTAAGCCCGCCTCGTCGTTGAGCGCACTTGCAGCCTTCATGAGCTGCAACAGCACGATTGCGCGGTCCCGCGCGCGCTCCGCGGAGAGTGTCGGCGAGCGTGCGCGCAGGATCAAGGCGATACGCTTGCGCAGCACATAGCGAAATGTCTCGCGACGCGTACGCTCATCCATTCGGGCTTCGGCCAAGGGCAATGTCGCCGCACGCTCCTGCGGGTGAGCCCGCAGCACTCCAAAGAGACCCTCGATGAGGGCCGCGGTGGAGAGCTTCCGTGCCTGAGCCTCGAGCGATTCTAAGTCTGCGGCGAGCAGGGCGACATAGCTTTGCACCAGCGTGTCGGCGAGTGCTTCCTTGGAGGGAAAGAACTGATACAACGAGCCGATAGGCGCCTCGGCACGCGCAGCAATTTCCGTCATGGTCGCGGCCGCATAACCTTTCTCGGCGAAAACGGCCGCGCCGGCGGCGAGCAGTTCGGCGACACGTTGTTTGCCGCGCCGACGTTTCGGCAAAACTGCCGCCGCGGCTTCTGCTTGGCTTGACATTTATGAGTCTCTCCTCATAATACGAGTTATATGATGATACCCTCATATAAGCGGGCCGTATACCCCCAGGTGATGCCCTCCTTTTCTAATTTGCGAGAGACACCATGAAATTGAATGCGAAGACTACAGCCCTGGTTCTGATTGACCTGCAAAAAGGCGTCCTGGCGATGCCGGTTCTCCCTCACCCTGCGGGCACCGTTTATGCGCGATCGAAGGAGCTCGCTTCCCGGCTGCGCACGGCCGGCGGCCCCGTCGTCTGGGTACGCGTGTCTTTTGCCGGCAATTTCGCGGACGCGCCGCGCGCAAAGGTCGACCAACCAAGCAACATGGGGTCCTTGCCGGCTGGTTGGGATGAGTTTCCTGAAGCCTTGCCCCCATCCGATCTGATGGTGACCAAGCGGCAGTGGGGCGCCTTCTACGGCACGGACCTTGATTTGCAGCTGCGGCGCCGGGGTGTGAACACGATCGTGTTGGGCGGCATTGCCTCTAGCATCGGGGTTGAGTCCACGGCGCGAAGTGCCTGGGAGCACGGCTACGAACTCGTCCTCTGCGGGGACCTTTGCTCTGATTTGAGCGAGGAGACGCACGCCCACAGTTTCAAGTACATCTTTCCCCGCTTGGCACGCGTGGTGAATTCGGAGTCGATTGCCTTCGAATGAGTACACCCAACGTCTCTAGTAAGCTTCCAGCCAAATCCCGACTCGACAGTTGGCCCGTCCCGCTGCTCTGGCTCGCACTACTGGCGCTGTCGGTGTCGATTATTGCGGGCTGGAGCGCCTTGAGACTGCCGGCAGGGCTCCTGCTGGGACCCATGATCGCTGCAATCGTGTTCGGCGTGAACGGGGCAAAAATCCAGGTGCCTCCCATCCCGTTTCTGGGCGCGCAGGCGCTCATCGCCGCCATGGTGGCGAAAAGCATCACCCCCTCGATTCTGGTGACATTCAGTCATCAGTATTGGCTCTTCTGCACGGTGATATTAGGTACCTTGCTAGGCGCCACCGGCATCGGCTGGTTGATCAGTCGAACGGGATTGATCAGCGGTGCAACCGCTGTGTATGGCACCTCGCCGGGCGCGGCGAACGTAATGGTCATTCTCGGCGAGGCGGAAGGCGCCGATGCGCGCTTGGTGGCCTTCATGCAGTTCTCACGTGTGTTGCTGGTGGCCCTGGCGGCCGCGCTGGTAGCACGCTTCTGGGCGCGTGTCGGAAATGCTCATGCCCCCGCCGCACCCTGGTTCGGCTCGGTCCCTTGGGGCAACCTTGCCCTGGTACTCATCCTTGCACTGCTAGCTCAGCAATTCGCTCGAGTACTGCGACTACCGGCGTGGGCGCTTTTGGGCCCGATGATTCTGCTCTCAGTGCTACGTGCCGCGGGATGGCTTGAGATTGATCTGCCACGTTGGCTGCTGGCCGCGGCGTACGCCTGCTTAGGGTGGCACATCGGCTTAGGGTTCAGGCGCGAAGCGCTCATCCATGCGGGCCGCGCCATGCCGGTCGTCATCGTCGCGGCGCTTACATTGATCGGATTTTGTGCGGCATTGGCACAGTGCCTCGTCAAATTGACCGGGACCGACGCACTCACCGCGTATCTTGCAACCAGCCCGGGAGGCCTTGACTCGATAGCCATCATTGCGAGTTCGACCCCGCAGGTCGATCTGCCGTTCGTGCTAGCCCTGCAATCGGTGCGACTGCTGTTCGTGATCGGCCTGGCGCCGCCCATTACGCGGTTTGTCGTCAAACACTCACCGCATTTGCGAAAGCCACGGAGTTGAATGTCCGATATGGCCCGAATACCACTCGAATTGGGGCTGTGCGCCGATGCCAACTGGTTCCACGACGCACACAGGACGACAGGGATTAACAGCCAGCAGATAGGACCTCAGCATGACAAGCACAATAATTGCAAAGGAACTTCCTCGGTATCGACTCGACACGGTCAACCGCCGACATGCCGACGGCGAGCGTTTGAGGGTGCATGTGTTGGGGCGCTTTCGCTTACTCGGCGGGGATACGCCTATCTCCATCCCTCCACGCTTACGCAAACCGCAGGAGCTGCTGCAGGCTCTGATCGCATTCGGTGGAACCGAAGTAAGCGCTGGCGTGCTGATCGATGCGCTGTGGCCGGATTCCGAGGGCGATGCGGCTTATCACGCGCTCGAAAGCGCTCTTTATAGGCTGCGTCAGCTGCTCGGAGCACGCGACGCAGTGCGCATGGAGGGCGGCAAGGTCAGCCTGAACCGCGATCAGTTGTGGGTCGACATGTGGAAGTTCGAGGAGGAGCTGCAGCGTCCTCATGATCCGGAGTCGAGTCGCATCGAAAGGATCGGGCGTCTCCGACGCCTCTATCAAGGGCATTTTCTCCAGCATGAGGTCGAAAGGCCCTGGGTCTTGCGGGCACGCCAGGAGTTGCGCGATGGTTTGCTGTGCGCCATCCACGATGCAGCGGGCGCGTGCGAACACGCGCGCCGTTGGGAGGATGCGGCGAACTTGTATCGATCCGGGATCGAGTTCGACTCGCTCAACGAGGATCTGTATCGGGGCTTGATGCTCTGCCACCGCGAGATCGGAAATCACAGCGAAGCGTTGCAGGCCTACAGGCGCTGCCGCGAGTTGCTGATGCGCTTCCTCGGCGTGCCGCCCAACGCCAAGACGCAAGCCCTATATCATAGCGTACGCGAGCGCGCCGTGAGTGCGCGCACTTAGGACACGGCCAGCTGCTGCGGAAGCACCGGTAAGAGCAGCCTCGATGAGGGCAGAATAGTGTTCAGAGAGTTGGTGCCGATAGAGGCATGTCGGAAGAAAAGCAGGGCGGGTTTCTCTTCGGCTTGGTCATCCGTAGTGAGATAGAGCCGGATCTTGTGACCGGCCTTGAAACGCCGCGCGTTCGGCACGAGTGGAATCCGATAGCGAACTTTCTCGCCGATCGGTACGGCTTCAAACGTCTGACAGGGAATTACCGGAGCACCCGGCCTGCTTTCGGTTTCGTCGACCTTCCGCAAGCCCGCGCGTAGGTATCCAGCTGTGACGTCGACTGCCTCACCGGCTTCGTTCACGTCCTGGAGGATCGCGATGAACGCCGTATCAGGTGCTGTGCTCATGGCATCGAGCTGCAACTCGATCGGACCAACGACATCGAAGTCACGCGCCAGCGGTGTTGTATCCCATGTGAGATAAGGCGGAGGATCCGTCTCGCTGGCGCACGGCCGATTGAGCCCGGTCCCTAAGTTCATGTAGGTCCGCGCACCGCTTTCGCCTTCGTCTTCGTTCAATGTCCCGTCGCCTCGAAGTGCAAGACGGCTGAAAGACGCTTCGGCAGGCGGCCAAGCCTCCATTGTTCGCCAACCAGCATCCGACTCGGGAATGATGTAGCGGAAGCGCGGGCCATCGAGGATCCCAGTGTCGTGACCCTTAAGCCAATGATCGAACCAGGCAAGCGCTTCGATGTGCAGACTCTCCCACGGCCACGCAAGACCATGTTCGCCCAACATGGCCACCTGCACATGTTTGCTGTTGATCAGCCTTTCATAGGCTCTGAAGGTGTGCGGCAAATGTAGGGGCACGTTCTGCCAATCGCAGCCCAGGTAGACCGGGACCTCAATTCGATCCAGGAGTGGCAGCAGATTTCGCTCCTCCCACCACTCATCGTGCAGTGGGTGCTCAGCGGCGATTGCACGCCACAGATCGTCCCAGGGATGCGGTGCGTGATGCAGCTTGAGCAAGACCTTGAGCCCAGCGATGGCGGCCTCGCCATTGGCGGTTTCGAATTTCTTGTGAATCATCGGCGTCAGGAGCACGTGTCGTACCGCATCGAGGAGCTTGCTGCGCCAGAGTTTATTGCTGTGACCTGAGGTCATCCCGATCATGGCGAGGAAGGGCGTAACGAAGCTACTGCTCATGAGTCCGTGATGTGTTGCAGATTCGTACAGGTCGTAGGTGCCGGCGATCGGCATGATGGCCTTCAGGTGCGGCGGCCGCTCGACTGCGGCTTCCATCTGTGTGCCCGCAAAGTAGCTGATGCCGGTCATGCCGACATTCCCGTCGGACCAGGGTTGGGCGGCCGCCCATTCGACCAGGTCGTACATATCGCGACGCTCTTGACCATCGAAAAAACCGAACGTGCCCCCGGATCCGCTGGTGCCTCGATTGTTGGCGATAACGTGCACATACCCTCGCGGCACGAAGAAGTCGCTGGCTCCGGCTTCGATGAAACCCGCTGGCGCACCCAAGTCCTGGATTTGCCGCGGATAGGGGGATGCGGCGATGAGCACCGGGTACCGGCCCGGTTCAGCGGGCCGATGTACGTCCGCCAAGAGATTGATTCCATCGCGCATGGGTACGGGTACGTCGTCGTCCCTGGTCATGGCGTGCGTCGGCAAGGAAAGGTTACGGTAGTCGCGGCCGGTGGTTTGCGGGCCGTTGAGACGACGTTGTCCGGGCTCGATACCGGACGTGCGAATTTTGGTCATCGCTTCTCTCCTGAGAGCAAATTGAAGGCGAGACTCAGGGCAGCCTTCGCACGTGCCCTGCCGTTTTTGCGGCGGGTGGCCAGGTCAATGATGGAAAGACCTACGAAGAGGGCGTGCAGCAGGTCAATCCGCGCTTCGGTAGGCGAGAGCTTCAGCTTCTCCAGAAGCACGCCAAGTTCGGCGATGAACCCATCAAGCAGCTCGGTGAATAGCGCCTGAACCTTCGGCTCCTGATCGGCAGCTTGGTTGAGGGCCGCGAGGACCCGCGTGTTTTCGCGCCGTGCCGCGACAGTGGCCATCTTGGCTGCCGCCTGCTCTGCCGACATTATGCCCTTCGTAAGAGACCGAGCGCCGGCGAGTTGGGCTTCGATAGCTGCGCGAGTCACTGCGGCGAGCAGGTCGGCGCGCGTCGGATAGTAATAGGTCAGGTGGCTTTGCCGCAGGCCTGTCATGGCTGCGATGCGCGGCTGCGTAAGCCCGGCGAGCCCCTGTTCGCGGAGGATGGTAAGTCCGGCGTCAAGAATTTTTTTTCTGCGATCCTGCATACGTGTCCTTGGTAGGTATACCAAACAATATACAGTATACGGACGGGATGTCAATAAGCCTTCCGCCAAGGCGCGCCAGGCCCGCCTTAAGCGATGACCTCAAGAACGAATGCCGCGAATCAGACGTTCGCGTCGATCAGACTTTCGAGGATTGAGGCTGCGAACGCTCACCATCGATTAACGAAACCAGCTGACGCAGGTCCCGCAACACCGCCTCGGCGTCCGAACGAAACTGTGCCTGTACGATCGAACCATCGACCACTAACGCGAGTGCGCGCGCCAGGCTCTCGCGACGCCGACCGGGCGGCAGCAGCGCTGCAATCGCCTTCTGCATATCGGCCTTGTGGCGGCGGGTGATCTCGCTTACCTGGGGCAGTGCCGAAGCGATCTCGCTCACGCCGTTGATGAAAGCGCAGCCGCGATACCCCGGAGCACGAAACCATTCAGCCATGGTCGGCACCAGCGCTGACAGTGTTCCGCCATGACGCTGCAGCGCAGCGGTGAACCACGTCATCCAGCGCTCGTGGCGGTAGTCGAGATACGCGACGATCAGAATGTTCTTGCTCGGGAAGTGCCGATAGAAGGTCACCTTCGTTACCCGAGCCTGCTCGATGACACTGTCGATCCCGGTGCCACGGATGCCGTCGCGGTAGAAAAGATCGTGCGCGGTGAGGAGAATACGCTCGCGTGCGGGCTTCGCTCGTATGT
>Ga0210389_10001984_pt1 | contig 16373 bp, 13 predicted proteins | sample IncBWH28OmetaG_FD_160127 | JGI IMG/M metagenome (GOLD analysis project Ga0210389, IMG submission 160127) | Forest soil microbial communities from Barre Woods Harvard Forest LTER site, Petersham, Massachusetts, United States - Inc-BW-H-28-O ...
GCCGCAGAGGCTGCTCGACTCGAGGGGGCTCCAAGGCATCCTCGAGGACTATCTGAGCGAGGAGCTAGACGAGATGACGCCGCAGATGAGGGACGCGGCGATCGTCCTGCTGAGCGAGATGGTCACCTCAGCCAATACGCGCAACGTCATCTCCGGCGAGGATCTCGCGCAGCGTGTATCCAAGCACAACGGAATCTCCTCCGAGCTCGTGTGGGAGACGCTCGAGCAGCTCGACCAGCGCTCGCGCCTGGTGCACTGCGAGCGCCGTCGCGAGTTGCGGATATATGAGATTGCGAGCGAGTTTCTCGTGCCTTGGATCAGCGAGCGTCGCGAGCGACTGGAGCGCCAACGTGAGCGTCGCCGCGAGCAGCGTCGGCGACGGCTGTTGTGGCGGACGGCCACGGCGGCGGTGCTCGTGTCGGCAATCCTCGCGGGGCTCACGGGATGGGCGCTAGTCCAGCGCGCAACGGCGAGGCGCGCGGAGACGGCCAGCCGTAGGGAGGCGGTCGCGGCCACGTCGCTGGCGCTGCTGTCGGCCTCGCAGCAACAGCCCTCAGAACGCCCTGAAGCGTCACTGCTTCTGGCACTCGACGCCTACGAGACGAATGCCAATGGCCAGACACGAAACATTCTGGTAAGTGCGCTTGAGGAACTGGGAAGCGACGGAGTCCTCGGCATCCTGCACACAGCGAGCGCCACCGTGTCGAGCCTCGCGTTCGGCCTGAACGGCCAGGTGCTCGTCGCGGGGACAAACGACGGAACCGCGAGGCTGTGGAATGTAGCCACACGCAAGCAGGTCGCGACGATAGACGCGGGCAGTGAAACGGTCCAGAGGGTCATATTCGCCCCAGGCGGGGCTATGTTCGCGACCGCGGATCAGGACGGCACGATCAAGCTGTGGGATGCGCGAACCTACCGGCAAATGGGCAGCCCGATCGAAACGCACGACCGCGTGCTGAACGACGTCGCATTCTCTCCCGACGGCAAGGTGCTCGCCGCCGGTGGCATGGGCGGGCCGCTTTCGCTGTGGAGTGTGGCAACTCACGAGGAGCTGGGCCAGCCGATTGCAACCACCAACGTGGAGAGCCTGGCCTTCAGCCCGAACGGGCAGATCCTGGCGACTGGTGAGTTCGAACGGTTTGTATGCCTGTGGAGTGTCAGGACGCATCGAGAGCTGGGTGCCCCGCTCGTGACGTTCACCGACGAGGTGGCCGAGGTGGCGTTCAGCCCCGATGGTCGAACGCTGGCGACGTTGACGACGGAACTGGGTGGCAGCGGCAGAGTTCAGTTGTGGAACGTAGCCAGCCACAGGCAGCTCGGCACGGCTATCGGCGGGAACAAAGACATCAACGGCTTCGCCTTCGCTGAGAACGGTCGGACCCTGGTTCTCGGCGGCAACGGTGGCACGACGCTCTGGAGCATGGGAAGCGACACGGAGGTCGGTCAGCCGCTGCGTGGCGCCGGCAAGATCGAGGCTGTGGCCGTCAGTCCCGATGGGGGCACGATCGCCTCCTCCGAAGGAGATCTCGTCGAGCTCGCTTCGACAGTGCCCGTGCACCCGCTGGAAGCGCTTGGAAGCGCCCGAGCACGGCTGCTCGGCTTCGCGGACGAAGGTCGGGCGCTGGTGTCAGTCAGCGCGCGCGGTCAGGTGCGTCACTGGCGTCCCGTGACCCATCGGCAGGTCGGTCGCATGCTTGACACCTCACCGGTCGCTGCCCGCTGTAGGGCGCTGAGCGCCGACGGGAGCACGCTCGCCTCGGAGGATCGGTCTGGAACGATATGGGTTTGGGATCTGGTGACCGGGCGCCTGCTCGCGACCGTCACGACCAGCCCGGCCTTTGAGGGCGAACCAAGCGAAGCTGAATATGGGGACTGCGCTCAGCGTGTGAGTCTTAGTCAAAATGGGAGACTGCTCGCGGTCATCGCCGGTGAACGTAGTGAAGAAATACAGCTGTGGAACGTCTCGAGCCGAAGGCCCGTCGGGCACCTGCTGGATGGCGGCGAATCGTTTGGCAGAGTGCTGTTCAGTCCCGATGGCGGCACTCTGGTATCAGTCTCCCCGGAGTCGACTTCTCGCCAACCTCACAGTCGTATACAGCTCTGGGACGTGAAGCATCGACGACGACTGCCTCAGGCCATTACGGTCGCAGGCGAAGTAGGCCAGATAGCCAGCGGTCCACACGGACGCCCCGTGGCGCTCGTACAGATCACCAAGGAATCAGCCGAAGTCGGAGGGGTGCTCATCTGGGAAGCCGCCGCTCGCAAGCAACTCAGTCAGGTGCCGCTCGCCCAGAGCGAATCGGTGGCCGCTGTCACGCTCAGCCCTAACGGGCAGACACTTGCCACGGTGAGCGGCGAAGCAGGCGGAGATGAAGAAGCGCGGGGGCGAGTCCGACTCTGGGCCTCCGCAACTCGTGAGTCGGTTGGCATGCCTCTGCTCGAAGGCCCTGAAGCCGTCAGTAGCATCGTCTTCAATCCGACTGGAACAAGCTTGGCGCTCTTGGTCGAAGAAGGGGCAATCAGGCTCTGGCGAGAAATCCTGTGGGCCAACCTCCCCGAACTGCACGCAAGAGTATGCAGGCTCGTCGGCGAAGGCCTGACGCAGGCCGAATGGAATGCGGCGGTACCCGGGATCCCATACAACCCGGTCTGCTGAGAGCCGATGGGCCCGCCGTATGAGCTTGCGCGAATGGCCCAACGCGTCGCGCCGCCGCCGACGATCCCGGCCGACCAATGGCGCGGGCCTCTGCGGGAGCGTTTCGTCCGGGCGAAGTTCACGGTCGCGGCGGATCGCCTCGACCGGATCCTGGAGTTCGGCGAAGGTCAGCCGCAGTGAGCTTGTACCGACTGCGCGACGGCCCGAAAGGTCGAACGCAACTGGGCAAAATGATTGGGTTCTGCTGAGCCAAGCACTGCTATGGTCTTGCGACAGGTTTCGAAGAAGTAGTCAATGCGCTCGCTGCCTTCAGTGTCAAACACCCACATCCATGAAGCGACCCGTCCAAGGTCACCGGGACCGTAGTAGATCTCCTGGTAGCCGACGGACTTTTCAAGATCCACGTGCACTGGTTGTGCATCCTGCTCGGGCGTCAGGTGAGTGCGGGTGTGCGTGTCGATCAGTAGATATTCGTTGTTTTCGCCTGGGGCCTGCCAACGGCTCTCAGCTTCGGAAGCTCGTCTGGCTTCAGTCTCGACCTGAGTCCAGCCAGCCGGCACTTCGGCAGAGTAATCAGCCGCTACATACGGCACAAGAGGCTCTCGTGCTGCCACGGTGGTTACCGTGCCTGATGTAGACGGTCGTTCTGAAGCGAGCGTGTTCGTGGTTGACGGTGATCGAGAGGCTGCTGGCGTGGGGTCGGCTGCGCTTCGTGCGGGAGATGGGCCAGATGTGGGTGAGCTAGATGTACGGAGCGACGAACTCACTGCGGGTTCCGACTTGTGGAGCACAGCGTAAAGCCCGGCACCCGCGGTGATCAAGGCGGCGATCGCTGCCAGAACGCCTGTCATGGTTGTCCAAAAGCTGGGTTTTGGGTCTGGCGTGTCAGTCACTGGTCCCTACCTTGCGCCCCTCACGCTTGCGACTGACTCCTGGCAGTGCGTAGTCAGCGCGGCGATCATACCGAAACCCAACTGCCGACTATACGAAGACTTCGCAAATGGGTGGGCGGTGAGCGGAGCGGACGGTCAGATTCGTGTAGGCTGACCACTCCCAGCTCGCAGCCCGGGCAGCGAAAGACAGGTGCTCGCGTGACACACGAGAACAAGCACGGCGTAAACGAGCCGAGTCACGAGTCACGGCCGGAGGGCTTCGACTCTGAGGACGGGTTCTCGACGATCAAGCTCAGCTGCCCTCGCTGTGGCACGCTCGGCTTCTTTCCGCTTCAATCGCTGGTCGCGTTTCCGGATGATGCCCGCGCGATCCTCGACCTCGTCTCTGCTCGACTGAACGTTCGTTCCTGCCGCGTCTGCTCGCTGCGCCTCGTCCTCGAAGGGCCGCTGGTCTGTATCGATCGCGAGCAAGGACGTATCGCTGTGGCGGGCTTCGACGAAACAGATCGCCAGGCGTTCCGAGTCGCTGCCGGAGACCCCGGGGTTGCGGGCGCTGAGATTCTCGAGCAGGCGGATCGGGAAGAGCTTCGCACCACGATCGCGGCATGGACGCAGGAGTATTTGGCGCGGTCTCTCGCGCCCTTCCTGTCCGGGTCGCGGCCCGATCGTGACGCAGACGGACTGATGGCGCATCAGCGGCCGCTTGTCCTGCTTACGCTCAGGCGCATGGCTGCGAGCGAGCTGCCGTTCGTCCTGCAAACCGATCCGCCGATCGCGTCTGATGAGCAGGCACGTGTCGCACGCGACATGCACACAGAGTTCGTCGTCAGCACGATTGACGGGCTGTTCACCTATGCCTTTCACCACGGAGGCATCACCCGCGTGCCCGAGCTGCTTGAGCGACATGTTCCGATCGAGTGCTTGGACGAGAACGTGCTGGTCGCAGTCAGCGAACGCTGTGTCGAGATATCGGATGATCTGCTGCTTGACCCGCAGCGCATGGACACGGCCTTTCGCTTCGAGTACCTGTGCGCCGCCGCTCACGCCGCGGCGCAAAGAGCCTCGCCCCGCGGTCCAAGCTGGGCGTCGCTTTCGCTGATCCTGTTCATGTTCTCGCGCCAGCCAAATGTCGTCGTCGACGGGACGGCGCTGCTGGACACGAGCGTGCTCAACCGTACGATTCCATTCGAGCTCGCCTGGAACGTCGCGAACTCGAATTTCCCTGAGCTGGTCGGCGAGCGACGCGACGACGTGCAAGCCTGGTTCGAGCACATCGGCTGGGGGGCGCGCTACTTCGAGGAGTGGGCGAGCGTTCCAATCGATATCCCATCCGACGCCTTCGGCTTGGACGATCGGCAGGTGGCCGAATGGGTGGGTGATCGGCTTGCTGAGGTCGAGGGGGAGGAGAGCCTGGAACTGGTGCCGTGGTTCGTCGCGCAGGTGCTCGCTCGGGCGGGCAGGAGCGACGGCGCGGCCGCGGCGGTAATTGCGGGGCTAGACAACCTCGCCGCGCGTGAGGAGTGGGAGCGCGTGGGGAGTCTCGCGATCAAAGGGTCGGCGGTCATGAACCAGCATCTCGACTACGCGAACGCCGAGAAGATTCTGAGCCGCCACTTCGAGCGTATCCTCGAGCGCGATATCCCGTGCAAACTGCGCTACTCGCTGTACAACGAGATGGGCAACGTGATGCGCTACGACAGGCGGTCGGCCGCCGCGCTCGAGACCTACGACGAAGCGGCCGAGTTGATGGCCGAATGCGACGAGGTCCGCGCAGTCGACATATCGATTCTCAGACGCAACCGAGCAATCGTCCTGCGTGAGCTGAACAGCTTCGATCGGGCCACGAGTCTGCTGGAACAAGGACTGAGGGAGGATGACCCGGAGGACGTGTATGGACGGGTGTCGCTGCTCGTCTCGCTGGCGCGCACGTACATCGATTCGAGCCTGCCCGAGCGTGCCCTCCCGTACGCAGAACAGGCGGTCGCCATTCCGCTGGCACACACCCATGCGGCACAGCGCATCCAAGCGCTGCTCGTGTTGGCAGCGGCGCGCTCGCGAAGTTTCCCGGGCGTCGAGATTCCCGAGTTCGGCGAGGCCCTGACGATCGCCGAGACGCTGCCGCGCATTCGCGAGGTCGCGGCGGCGTCGACGCTCTTTCACGCTCGCAACAGTGTGATCGACGAACAGGTAATCGCCAAGGCGCACGCGATCCTCGAAGACGAGTTTCACAACTCGCAGGTGGGAGACCGGTCGGCCGGGCTGTATCTGACGGCCGCCTGGTGCCTGGCGGACTGGGCGCTCGCCCACGGTGACGCGCAGCGAGCGCACGAGATTCTCGTGGAGCTCCGGCGCACCCTCGGCGGCCGGCGACTACCTTGGATGGTCCCCTATCTCGAAGCTCGCCTGCCACAAACGGACTCGCGGCAGGCTTGGGCGCTGATGCGCGAGGTCCTTGCTGAGCTCGACGGCGGCGTGCCCGACGCCGCCGGTATCACGTTTGCGGCCGGGTACATGACCGACAAGTCCGATGTGCAACGATTTCTGCTCGAGACGCTGCGCTCCGCGCTGGAGGCGGGCCACGCCACGGCGACTGACGCGGTATCCGTGTTCGAGTTTCTCAACGCACGCGAGATGCGCGGCGGGACAGAGGACGTCCGCGGTCGGGACTCTGTCGCCGATCCGTCGGCGTTGCTCGACCGGCTGCGCCGAGCCGCCGATGAGCTGCCAGCGTGCCTGCTGCTCATCCTCGAGTATCAGGACGAGATACAAGGCGTGTGGGTACGACTCCACGACGGCTCCTGCAGCGTCGTGAAGCTAGCGATCGACGCCGAGACGCTACGCGCGGCCTCGACGAGCTTTGTGCGCAGGGCCGGAGTGCTGTGCTTGACCGACAAGCAGATGCGCGCTCTCGCGGACACGGTCGAGCCGGTTCTGGTCGCGCTGGGTGAGCAGATCGCCGACTTCGCCGCGCCTGGCGAACACGTCTGCATCTCGCCCTCGCCGACGTTGCTCGGGCTGCCGCTGCACGCTGCACGCCGAGCCGACGGACAACTGCTTTTGGAGCAACACAGCATTAGCGTCGTCGCCAACCTGTCCGTGCTCTGTCGCGTGCTCGAGCAGCGACGGTCGCTCAGAACGCACGCAGGCACGGCGATGGCCGTAGTGTGCAAGCAGGGCGACCGCGATGGGTTCGTCGCAAGGGCGCTCACAGCCGCCGAGCGGCTGCGAGCGAGCACGGGGTCCGCGCAGGTCAAGATCGGCACAGACGCAAGTAAGGACATCGTTCTCGAGATGCTCGAGTCCAGCGAGCATTTCATCTTCGTCGGCCATGGCGCCCGTTCGCTGCAGGCTCAAGGACGTGGCCTGTGCGTGGCGGCTGACGACGCGCTGCCCAACGCCCTCCTACCTGTAGAGGTCGTCCCCGAGCTGCACCGCTTCTTGATCGACGCAAGCGACCTCGAAGCACTGCACCAAACGCCTGCGATGGTCGCCTCGATGGCCTGCTCGTCGGGTCGATCGTTCGCCGGCGTGGGTGGAACTCGACTCGGCCTCGAGCGCTCGCTCTTCACGCGCGGGACACGTACGATCCTCGCGCCCTTGTGGGATGTCAACGAGTCGAGCGCGCTGGACTTCCTCGAGACCTTCTACGAGCTGTGGGCGCGCGATCCGCAGATGACCGTCGCCGAGGCCCACCGCGGCACCTGTCTGGCGATGGCTTCAAAATACGCATACCTATTTCTATGGGCGCCGTTCGCACTCAATGGCGCGTGGGCCTGATCGAAAAAAGGAGAGCAAGTGACAGAAACGAATGACGACGAGTTGACGCAGCGCGTTCTCGAGCTCACGCGAGCGGAGGTGCTCGAGTCGTTGCTCGCGCTGGGCGATCAGCTCGGCGTCGAGGATGCCTCGGACACCGCGACTATCGATTTCGTCGCCGAGATCGAGCAGCAGCCGTTCGCCGCCGTGGAGGACGTCGAGCAGCTCGCGAGGGCCGCGCTGATCGTCGCCGCGCTCGATTCACAGAGCGCCAATCAGGTGCGCGAGATCGTCGAGCGCGCTGGACAGAAGGCGTTCATCTTCGGCGGCGCCGAAATAGTCGTCGCCGGAGCGCTCGCGATCGGTCTCATCCAGGTGGTCCTGTCAAAGGGCAAGACCAGCGAAGAAGAGACGACCGAGATCTCCGTCGATGAGCAAGGCGTCCGTCACATAACGCATAGGCGCAAGACGATCTACGGGCTGAACGCGCGGGTCGGAGCCCTGCTGTCGTCGATCGTGCCTCATGCTGGAAGGTGATGGGTTGCGCTAGCCGCGCAATGTAGGGCATGGCCAGGCAGCCGAGCCTCGATCGCTTTACTCGGAGCGTCGCCCAGTAGTCGCATGTGCGACGCAGCGCCTAACGCCTGGCGAGGCGACGTCCGCTCTCGATGTCCGGCGGCGTGTAGTTGAGCTCGTAGTGATGGTAGAGAGCCGACTCGTCCTCCTGGGAGAGCTCCTCACCCTTGAGTTCGATATTGGGCGCGTCCTGGACCTGGCTTCTCGTCACGGCCACGCGCAGCTCATCAGGGCTAACGGTTATCCCGCCCAGCGGTACGAACGTGAGATGACGGCCGATGAATCCTTCCTTGACCGTGGCGAACTGTGGCACATCGGTCTCGACATCCACATACACATCCTCGAGCTTGCCGATCTTCTCACCGTTGACGTCCAGCAAAACCTTCCCCTGCCAATCGGAGACGTTGAATGCAGAGTCGTCCTGACCGTCCATTTCGCACTCCTAAACACGTCCGCGGCGGCCGCGGTACGGTCCGAGGAACAACACCAACACGACGATCAACAGGAGCAAGACGAGAGGGCTCACAAACGCTCCGCCCGCGACACTCAGCACGACCAACACGATAATCAGCAGCAACAGCAGGTCCACGAGAATCCCTCATTTCGATATACACGACCTCCAGAAAATCGCACGATCACTACGCCCACCAACAGGCCACCACCGTAACCATGCGAAACCACGGCGGAGATGCATCCCTATTAGAGGACTACCCGGGCGGAGGTCAATCGAATCATCGTCGCTCCGATGGTCGCGTCAGGAGCCAGCTGAGGTGGCGCACGTCTCGCTCGTTGGGTGTTGGGCCGAGCTTTGTCTCGACGGCGAGCACCGTGTGTCCGCGCTCGACGATGAGGTCTATCTCTCGGTCGCCGCTCCTGGTGCGTAGATGGCTCCTGCGGGAGGCTGACTGGCGACATTGCCGTTGGTGTGAGTGGAGATGACGTTGCCGTAGGCGTCCAGCCATGTGACGCTGGCGGGGACCTCCGGTGTGGGACCAGGGCTGGGTTGGCCGTTGCCTTTTTCTATGGGTCCGGCGGGGGCCGGATAGCCCTGCCATGAGAAGGTGTTCTCGGTCACGGTCTCGGTCTGGTCTGGATGGTCGGGATAGTGCAGGATCACCCTGGCGACACCGTCGGGCACCAGCCCGTACCCGTCCAAGCCGGCGCTCTCACGCCAATGTCCGGATGTCAGCACGCTCGTGTCGGTGCAATCCCCGCCGACACCACCGGCTTCGACCTGCTGGACGCAGATCAGGTTCTTGGCGTCGGTGGGCACATAGGCGCCCACCGCGGGGTCGAACCGCGCCGCCCCAAAGTCGCCGCTGGTGACTGTGTAGAGCAGCTGGTGTGGAAATCCTGGCGCGGGCGGGAGCAGCCGTATGTAGTTAGTGCGGATTCCGTGGATGCCCGGCATGAGTGACGAGCCGAGCGTGGCGTGGTTCACGTAGGCTCCGGGCGGCGGGTCACGCAGGATGCCCAGCAGCGCGAGCTGTTCGGCTGGCGGCGCTCCAGCGCTCGCGCTGACTGTCTGTCCCTCGAAGTCGCGCAGGATCGGCCCCAAGCCGATCGCGAGGGCCGGGGTGGCAATGGCGGCAATCACACTCAGACCGGCCAACGTTCGCAACCGCGCGCGTCGTGAGAGCCGCCGCAGCGGCAGCTGCCATGGCGGTCGTGCGGCGATCGGCGCTTCACACACACGCACGAGCTCGGTTTCGAGACGATCGATAAATGTCGACATGGTCTAGTGCTCCAATGTGGCTCGGAGGGTGGCAAGCGCGCGGCTGACGCGCTTTCGGATAACGGCCTGGCTGGTGTTCGCACGGCGCGCGATAACGTCGTAGTCGAGCTCGTCGACGATGCGTGCGGTGAGGGCGTCGGCCTGCTCGAGCGGAAGCAGCTCGTGGATGCGCCCCAGCAGCTCGTCGCTGTGGCCTGCCTCGAGGATCAACTCGATGTCACGATCGTCCAACGCGACCGGCGCCAGCTGCAGCTGACGGCGCGCCGCCTCGACAACGATGCCGTGCCGGTGGCGGTCGATCAGTAGGTTTCTCGCCGTGACAAGCAGCCACCCGAGCGGACTGATGGGAAGATCTCGCCGGCGGTCGCGCACGATCGTGAGCAGTGCGGCGAAGGTCTCGGCGAGCAGATCGGCGGCGACCTCCGGCTCGTCGACGCGGCGAGCCACAAACGCCAGGACGACGGCGTGGTGCCTGCGAAACAGCTCCCCGAAGCACTCGGCTTCACCGTTCCTGGCGGCGCGCAACAGCTCTCGGTCGTCGTGGGCCATCGAGTCCATATATCCCTTACACGAGCGAGGAGCATCGTTTGTGACCTCCGCGTCGACCGAGGCCGGTGGGCGATGAGCGCCAGGGTCGTGTGGATGCCGGGCGGGGTCCGCACCGAGATCCAGCTCACTGGAGAGGACACAGGTGGGGCGTTCTGCCTGCTGGTCGATCAGCCGCCGCCTGGCTGGTCTCTGCCTGCGCACCGGCACGGCAACGAGGCCGAGACGATTCATATCGTAGAGGGCACGTTTGAGATGGTGCTCGACGGGCGGCGATCGCGACTGTCGGCCGGAGACACGATCCACGTGCCGCGCGGCGCGATCCACTCGAGCGCCAATGTCGGCGAGCATCCCGGGCGGCGGGTAGTGCTGTTCAGCCCCGCCGGCATGGAGCGCTTCTTCGAACACGCGGGCACCACCGACGCGGACGCGGAGGTCGATCTCCGCGCGGTGCTCGCGTCGGCGATCGGCCACGGGTGGGAGTTCATCGTGGACAGCTGAGCCCCGCCACGCTCAGCCCGTCTGCACGAGCAGCAGCGTGTTGCCGTCCTGATCGCGGAGGAAGAACATGGGGGGAATCGGGTCGCCCATGCGCATGATCTGCTCGTCGACGTCGACACCGAGCGCTTTCAGGGTGGCGTGGTCGGCGTCCACGTCGTCGCTTTTGAGCGCCACGCGCGTGTCGACGCCGATCGGTTCGCTCTCCCGTGGTGGTATCAGCGCGATCGTCGTGTCGGCCCCGTGGGGGGCGACTTCCACCCAGCGGTTGCCGCCCCCGAAGGGCGTGTCGGCGCGCTTCTCGAAGCCGAGCTTGTGCACGTAGAAGTCGATCGCGGCGTCCTGGTCGCTGACCGGGACTATCACCGTTGCGAGCTGGCTGATGCGTGTGCCGGCGGCGTTGCTTGTCATCGTGTTGTCCTCCTCTGTCGGGTGGCCGTTGTGTCGCTGTGACACGCTAGCTGGAGGATCCGGTGAGCGTTCCGAAGGTCCGTGAGGGGTGACCCCGTCGCGGCCCGCCGGGCTGGCTTGTCTGATCGCCGATGACCGTGCTCAGCTCGAGTTCGTCGGCGTACACCTCGGCGTAGAGCTCGACCTCCTCGGCCGGCTGCCCTGCGATGAAAGCCGCGCCGAGGCTCTGCTCGTCGTCGCTCGCCCACACAGGTTTGCGCCTGTGGTGAGCGCTGGTCGGCTGCTCCACCAGAGGGTGATCCGGCTCGAACGGTGGGGAGAAGACTGGCTCGGCCGCACGGACCTCAGCCTCGTACGACGCGACGGGGCCGTGTCCGTTGCTGGAGGCGATCCGCTCGTGCACGCCGTGCAAAACGGGCAGTTCTTCGGTCACCGGTTCATAGTCGAGCGTGACCTCGGAAGCGATGTGCGGGGCGACGGGCGGCTCCTGAACACCACTGGGCTGGCACCCGCCGACGGTGTAGCGGAACTGCCCGCTCTCGTCGGTGACCCAGAACGAGTCGACCCCGCCGTTGGTCTCATGCAGTATCGAGCGGTCGTAGTGCTCGGCGATGCGCACGAGGGCGTCCATGTCCTCGACGTCGATGACGGGCACGCCGGGGATCTGCCCGACGCGCGCGACAGGCACGATCAAGCCCCCGTAGCGCGCTTTGATCGCGTCAGACTCGTCGCTACGCGGCGGGCGCACGAGCGCGAGCAGCGGCCGGATCAACGCGAGTACCGCGAGCAGACAGCCGAGCAGGATGACGATCGCGACGGTCGCGACCGCTCGGGCCGTCGAGACCGAGATCGCGACGATCCCGAGGGACACGTATCGCGGCACGGAGTGGGTGCCCCTGGCCGAGCTGGAGCTTGAGGTGGTGAACGGATCCGCGGCGGGCTGCTGGCTGAAGAGCGAGGTGCTGGGGGCGGCTGCCGGTTGGATCTCCAGTTCGCTGAGCGTGAATTTGATCTGCGGCGAGAGCGTCGTGTGCAAGGGCGCGGTTTCGACGGTTCCGCCGGCGCTCACGTGCGGGGCGATCGTGAGCGTGTAGTTGCCCTTGACCCCCGTCGCGGCTTCGACGCTGTGCATAAGCGCCAGCAGCGAGCTCACCTCGAGCGTGCCGGTTGCCAGCGCGTGATCACCGGCGAAGTGCTTCGGCGCGCCGAGGGCGAACGTCGATTTCCAGCCGCTGGTCGAGGAGACCGTCGCCGACAGCGACGCCTCGCCGCTGAGCGAGTGCTTGGCGGCGATGTTGAACAGGTAGCTGTAGCTCAGGTTGACGGTGTTCAAGACGTGGGTGAACAGCGCGTCGCCGGTCACCGCGCGGTTGCCGGGGTACGTGGGGCCCGGCGTGGCAGCCGCGGAATAGGAGAGTCTGCCGTGCTGTTCGTAGGGTATGTCGAAGGACGCGCGCCGAGTGGAGGCGCTGGTGAACGCGAGCAGCGCCAGCACGACGAACGGTGCCAGCGCGAGCACGCCGACGCCCAGCACCCCCGCGACGGGTCCGTCCGGGTGCTGTGGCATGCGCCATGGCTGGGACGGGGCGGCGCTCTCGCCGGTGCGCCTGTCCTTGCCCCGGCGCCGTCGCTGGCGCGTGAACGCCCCGCCGGTGAAGGTCAGCACCCCGAGCGCGATCAGCAGGCCGATGAGCCCGGGCGAGCGGATCGCCTGCAGCCGTCCGCCCACTCCCGGGAGGTGCAGCCACAGGGCGCCGATCAGCTGGTTGCCCAGCGGGTGTTCGGGATCGACGAAGTGGTTGTTGTCGCCCTTGAAGAGATATCTAGGTCCTTCGCGCCCGATGATCCGGTGCAGCACGACCGTGTGCAGCATGTAGTTGTGGTAGGCGACGATTTCGCCCACGTGGTAACTGCTCTGGCTGCGGACGATCGCCAGGTCACCGGTGTGGAAGCGAGGCTCCATGCTGATTCCTTTGGTGACCACGTAGGTCGAGGAGCCACCGAGCGGGGCCGGAGCGAAGTAGAACCAGATCGACCCCAAGGCGATGAGCCCCAGGGCGCTGGCGAGAAGTTTTCGGGTTTGACGGGTTCGCATGCGCTTCGAGGTGTCGCAGCGTCCGAAATGGGTGTGGGGCGACCGGCGGTGCCGGCCGCCCCACACTGTTCATCGCGGTTGTTGCTATGCGATTTTGACTTCGCCTTCACTGACGGCGGCGACCCACAGCTGGGTACCGGTCTTGAAGTTGTCTTTGATGTCGCAGGTGATTTCCCATTCGCCGGTTGCGACTTCGGTGCCGATTCCGGCTTTGCAGTCGGCCCATTCAGCCGCGGTCGTCGGGCCGGAGCTGGTGCTCAGCGCCGCCTCGACGTCGGTCGGCTCGAGGGCTCCCTTGATCACGAAGACGGTCTTCGTGGTTTCCAAACCTGTCGGTTCGATCGTGTAGCTGTCATTCCCCGTGACTTCGTAGGAGGTCAGGGTGTTGTTGCCTACGCCGGCAATCTCGTTTTGGATCGTGTTGCTGGCGGTGAACGCGTACGCGCCCAGTCCGAGGACGCCTGCCAGCACGAATGCCAGCAGACCCGCTACCTTCCTTTTACGGCTGGCGAAGGTTCGCCTGCCAATGCGCCTGGACACGTCGGTCCCCCTTCTTGTAGTTGCGGACACGGGCGTGTCCCTTTGGGGATGACCATCGGTGTGGGCTTACATGCGCTTTACGTCTGCACCCGGCCTTGCGCGTATTTTCGAGTGGCGGAAAAGCCCCGCTTTGCAGCGGAAAAGCAGCAGCGCTGGCCGGGAGTGCGGCTGGCGCCGGCGACGCCCGTCAAGCGCGTGGCTGGCGCCGATGAGGCCCTGGATGCGCTTGCGCAGCCGTGCGACACGAGCCTCGAGCGCTCGTGCGCGCCCACCGATGGCACGTGCAGGCTGGCGCAATCGCGCTTGAGCTAGACTGCCAACTGCAAGCCGGTCGCACCTGCCGCGGTCGGCCGCCCAGCTAGCCAGTGTTCGCGCGCTGGCCCTATGTTTTCCCGCCCGCTCGCCCGGGTCCGGGCCGCTTTGGCTTGCTGTCAAGTGGCCCCGTTTCGTGATACTCTGCCAGCCTCCACGCCGGGGGTTGCGGAGGATGGGGGCCCTGAGACGACCCATGGGTAGCTAACAAGTCGTTGACAGTTGCCGGATGTAGCTCAACTGCCTATAGACAGGCGAAAGCGAGGACCTAGGAGAATGAGAAGCGTCAGGACGATAGCGATCGGATGCATTGTGGCGGTGTGCGCAATGGGCGCGCTGTCCGCTCCGGCATTCGCAGCGAAAGAAAAACTCATCTTTGGGAAGTTCGTGGCTAGCACCAGCGGCGCGACCCACGGTGTCGGCACGGTCAGCAAACTCACGATCGGGCCGTACAAATTCACAGGCGAACAGCTGTTCGAAGAAAAAGAAGGCACACGCGTCGCGAAAAAGAACGAAAGCGGCGAAGACGAATTCGGCCCCCTGTGCAAATCGGTAGTCGCCAAGGGCACCGTCGAAGAAGGCGAATCGGAAAACCTCGCGCAGACGCTCACGTTCAACCACTGCGTGACCTACCGGTCGGCTGGAAACGCCGCGAACGGCCTCAAAGAAGAGGTCACGACGACGTTCAAACTGGGCATCGAATTCCACTCGAACCACTCGGCCACGTTTGGTGAACCGGGTGCGGAATCGGCGACGATCGAGGAAGGCTCGGTTGTCTTCAAAGGCTCGAAGAGCCAGTGCACGATCGAAATCCCGGCGCAGCCGGTGCCGCTCAGCTCGGGCACCGAAAAAGGCATGGAAAAAGAATTCGAAGCGGCGCTGTACGAAACCGAAGAAGAATCGCTGGAAGGCAAAAAATCGCTGGAAAGGACCTTCGGTCCGTTCCGCGACCGCCTGAACATCGAAACGGAATTCAACCACCTCGATGCAGTCGTGGCGGAGAGCTCCAAGTGCACGAGCAAGAACGGCGGCGAAGAACGGAACTTCCCGCTGGGCTCGATGAGCATCGACGTCCCGGGTATCACCCTCAAGAAAGGCAACCTGTCATTCGTCCCGCCGGCGGAAGCCTGATCAAAGCTTCCACCAGCCGGTTGTAGTGCCCACGGAGCGTGGGGAGCACGGTCGTCGAGGCCGTCGCCCCCACGCTCCGCGGCGTTTAAGCAGGGTGTGCCGCCGTACACGTCGTGTTTACATCTCGGCGACACAGCGTTCACATGCGCGCGTTGCTGCCGCTGCCGCTGCCGCCGCCGCTCGCCGAGGGGCCGCTCGGTTGCGTGCGGGCGAGCGCTACTCGCCGGCGCCGGCGAGCACGGGCAGACATTTGCCGGCGTGCTTTGACTGATACATGGCGCCGTCGGCGAGCTTGACGAGCTCGTGGGAGCTGATCGGCTGGCCGTGCGAGCAGGCGACGCCGACGCTGGCGTGCAGCTCGACGACGCCGTCGGTGAGCTTGAAGTTGCCGCACAGCGTCTCGCAGATGCGGTCGGCGGCGCGCATGGCCATCTCGGGGCCGGGGATGTCGCGGAGCACCACCAGGAACTCGTCGCCGCCGAGGCGTCCGACGACGTCGGAGTCGCGGCTGGCGAGTTTGAGGCGCTCGCCGACGAGCACGAGCAGCTCGTCGCCGGCGGCGTGGCCAAGCTCGTCGTTGACGGGCTTGAATTTGTCGAGGTCGACGTACACGACGCCGGTGCTGGCCGAGTCGTGGCGGGCGAGCTCGGACTCGAGCGTGGTGAGCACGGACGAGCGGTTGTGGCAGTGGGTGAGCGGGTCGAAGGTGGCGCGCCGCTCGAGCTCCTGGCGGGCGCGGGCGCTGTCGGTGATGTCGAGCACGCACGTGATCGCGCCCATGACCTCGCCGGAGGGGCGTAGCAGCGCACGCAGGCTCATGAGCGCACGTCGCCACGTGCCGGAGGGCAGCGTGATGTCGACCTCGACGTCCTGGTCGACGCCCTCGCTGAGAGCCTGCTCGAGCGCCGCGCCGAGCTCGACCATGCTCGACTCGGTGAGCGTGCTGAGCAGGGCGGCGACGGTGGTGTGGTCGGCGTCGGCCGGCTCGAGGTTGGTGGGCTCGGCGCCCGTGTGGGGTTCGCCCTGTGTGCTCTGGGCGGCGGCCACGTCGGCGTCGTGCTGCCGGGCGGACACCGGCGTGTCGGTCCCGTACAGGATCTCGAGCAGGCGGACGTTGTTGTAGACGACGTTGCGCTCGGTGTCGAGCTGGAGCAGGCCGACGGGCATGGCGGCGGTCAGACGGCGCAGCAGCTCCTCGCGTTCCTGGAGCGCTTCATGGGCCTG
>Ga0210389_10001985_pt1 | contig 16372 bp, 4 predicted proteins | sample IncBWH28OmetaG_FD_160127 | JGI IMG/M metagenome (GOLD analysis project Ga0210389, IMG submission 160127) | Forest soil microbial communities from Barre Woods Harvard Forest LTER site, Petersham, Massachusetts, United States - Inc-BW-H-28-O ...
TTTTCACGGCCCGGTTCGCCGCGCGACTATCCGGCACCTTTTCGTCAGCAGCTAGACGGCGAAGCGGCGGCCCCCGCCGCCCTCGCGCTGCGCGAGACGATCACAGCGGCCGTCCAGGACGCGCTAGCGGCGGTGCTGCTCGGGACCTCGCTATTGCCGGATGAGAGAGCCCGCGACAAGGCTGTTCTTGAAGCCCGCAACCTCTGCAAATCTTTTGGCCGCGGACCCGCAACGACGCCAATACTCAAAAACGTCGATTTGCAGATACTGTCAGGCGAATTCGTGGCGCTCATCGGGCCGTCGGGATCTGGGAAGTCGACATTGCTCAGCATTCTGGGGTTGCTGGAGCCTCCGACGAGCGGCGATGTTCTGATAAACCAGAAGAGTGCGACCCAGTTGTCTCGTCAGCAGCTGGCTCAGTTCCGTGGTCGGACAATTGGCTATGTGTTTCAGTCGTTCAATCTTCTCGCCGGATTGTCGGTCGCCGAGAATGTGATGCTTCCCGGTTTGCTGGCGGGTGAGTCCGGTCGCGCTGGACACGACTGGGCAATTACGTTGCTGGATCAGTTCGGCCTCGCCTCATTTGCCAAGCGTGTGCCTGCGGAGTTGTCTGGTGGTCAGCAGCAGCGGGTCGCGATCGCTCGAGCATTGTTCATGAAACCGGATGTGATACTCGCCGACGAGCCCACCGGCAACCTGGATACGAAGAACGGTCTTAAGGTCATCGAGGCCCTCGAGGACCTCAACTCGTCCGGTCAAACGATCGTCCTCGTCACCCACGATCGGTCGATCTCCAACGATGCTCCCCGGCGCATTTGCCTTCGCGACGGTCGCATCGAAACTGACAGCGGTTCAAACAAGCAGGGACCGACGTAACATGGCAAGCCGACAATTAGCCGCGGCTCTCAACGTTATCCGACGTAACATGGCAGACCGGCAATTACCCGCGGCTCTCAACGTTATCCGGATCCTCAATCTCCGGGCGGTCCGCCGGCATACATTGCGCGCGCTATTGGCCGCCATTTCTCTCGGCGGTGGGGTCGCCATTGTTGTCGCCGTCATGATCGAAACCACTAGCGTCCGCACCGCTGTCGACAATGTCGGTTATCGAATTGCCGGCCCCGCGCCGCTGCGTATCGTTGGCGCCGCAACTCGAGGAGGCATTGGACCGGCGGCTATCGATACCGCACGCAAAGTACCGGGCGTGTCGAAGACGGTCCCTGTCATCCGCGCAGCGACGCTGGTGCGAGACGGCGATCGGGAAATATTTGTGCTGGCCCTGGGAATCGACTGTTCGGCCCCGTGGATCATCGATCCGAAGGTTTGCCAACCTGGCCAGCAAGAGCCACAGATGCTGGCCACCTCGACGACATTCGGCCGATCATTGGGCGCGTCCGCGACGCTGGCGACTGATGTAGGGCAGCTGCCGTTACATGCGCTTCTGCAAGTCCAGCAGCTGGATACCATCAACAACGGATTCGTTGTGGTGCTGCCGCTGAGCACAGCCAAGGCACAGTTTGCTCGATCTGACCGGGTCGACATGGTCTACCTGACTCTGTCCGATAACGCCAGCGCATCGGACGTCCGAGCACGACTGGTCGACGCATTAGGGCCCGGGTTCAGCGTTCTGACCCGGGGTGATCCCGCCCGGGGATTCAACGTCAACACCGTGCTCTTTCCGCTGCTAGCGGTCTTCGCACTCGTCGCGGTCGGTGTGGGCGTGATTCTGATCGCGCAGATCACCCGCCTGTCGGTCGAGGAACGTCGACACGAGATCGCGATCGCAGCCGCCGTGGGCGCATCACCGCTAACCGCAATCACCGGATTCCTCACGGAAGCTGCTCTCCTCGGAACAGCCGGATCAGTCTTCGGGGTCCTCGCCGGCATTGTCATCGCACAGCCGGTAGTGGCGAGTGCCAGCGAGCTGACCCAGTTGTACGTCGGTGTCAACGTCCCAGTGGTGGTCGATGGGGGGATCCTTTTGGCCGGACTGGGAATAGGAGTGCTGCTGGCGGTTCTTGCCGCCATAATCCCCAGCCTGTCGGCGTCGAACACTGCGATAGCGGCCGAACTCTCCGGCCGTACTGCCCACGAGCACAGTAGATCGCGAAGCATCTGGCCGAAAGCTGCGGCGCTGCTCGCCATCGGCTTTGCGGGAGTCATCTCGGCGGGGTTGGCTACGACATCCGGCGGCCTCGAGCATTGGCAGGCTGGGGTCGCCAATGGGGGGGTCGTGCTGGCGATAATTGGATTGCTTTTGGCCGCAGCGTATCTGAGCGCACAGCTGGTCACATTGGTCCGGCCCCGGCCTGGCCGAACGCGCGGTGCAACGTTGACAATAGCCCTCACCGGATTGCGCGCGGATGCATCACGGACAACCGCGATCGCAGGCGCTGTCGCTGTACCCGTAGCCGTTGCGATGCTGCTCTCCGGATTTCTCATCGCAATCAACCGTGGCGCCTCGGACGTAGCCCAAACACAGGCTGACGGCCGTCTAGTAGTCACCACTACGCGATATTCCGACTGGGGGGCTATGGATGCCAAATTCTCGCCCGACACCATAGCGAAGCTTGCTGCACTGCCCGGGGTCGGATCCGTCGAGCGAATGACGGAAATCGAGACAACTCTTGCGGATGGATCATTAGCGTACGTACGAGCCGAGGATCGGCCAACCTTTCCTTTCGCGGTACTCGCCGGGCAGTCCCCGCAGGTCAGCATGGACGCCAAGCAACTGGCCATCGGCGGCGTACTCGCCCGCGAACAGGGTATTCGCGTCGGCGACGCGCTCATTCTGGGAAGTGGAGCAGAAGCTCAGGCATGGGTCGTCGGCACAATTTTGGCGACGCCTGAATTGGGCGGTCGGCGGATCCATATGCCCTACCGGCTTGCCGAGCAGATTTTCGGTCCTCAGCCTGCGGGTGCGGTTCTTATAAAGCCGGCCGGAGGATTCACACCGGAGCAGGTTGCCGAAAAAATCAAGTCCGCTGAGTTCAATCAATCCGTCTCGGTGGTCGACTCGGCTGGATATCAAGCCGCCACCGCTGGCGGGGTCACGCGCTTCCTCGCGCCATTGAACACGCTGAAATACGCCTTACTCGCTATCGCTTTCCTATCGGTGTCCTCGACCCTGTTACTCGTCGGATTGCGGCGCCAACGCGAAACAGCCCTGGTACAGGCGCTTGGCGCCACCCGATTCAAGGTCTTCTCGATATCAACGATCGAAGCCATCGTCGCCAGCGCAGCAGGCGCACTATTTGGTGTCGTGCTCTCCATTCCCATCATCGAAGCCGTTCGACGGGCCGCAATCGTCGATGTGGGCTCCGTCAGCTCATTCATATTCCCGTTCTCACAGGCAATAACGTATGCAGCATTCGCCACCACGGCCGCGGTAGTCGCGGCGGTCATTCCCGCGTGGAAAGCCACCCAGGCTGCACCGTCCACAGCGCTTCGGGATGAGTGACCTGAGCACGCGATGCTTCCGAGGAGAATCCCGTCATCATCTCTGACTCCTGATCGCTGAGATGGGATCGTAGGGTCCGGCTAAGGTACGTTGCTCGCAACGCGTTCCCAGTTCTTGGTCTCGGAGAACATTTCTCCGGTTGGGTTGACGAAGGCGCCGTGCGCGTAACTGTCGCCCTGAAGCTGAAACATGAACCATGCTGTCGGATAGCCCAGGTACCCATAGACGCCGTTCACACAGCCAATAGGCACCGAGCTGCAGTCGGGCTGGCCCTGGACGTCGTTGTGGTTGGGGCCTTTGAGGGACCCCTTAAGTTTCACGATGTTATTCGGCGCCGCGTTGTAGTAGCCCTGGACGGACTGCTGGCCCAGGACCCAGGGAGGCTGCGTTTCGGGAGAGATGATCCCATCGGCGCTTCCATCGATGAGAAAGACGGATCCGGAGGTCATCTTGCTCGTGTCAGCGCAGTTGACGCCGCTGCTGCACCATATTTGCGCGGGAATTTCTATGGCGATTACGGTCTTGATGAGGCCCGCCGATTTGATGAGCGCATTCAGCGCTCCTCCGGTTCCCTGCGAATGCCCAAACGAACCGATCTCGTTCACGTCGAGCTTCTGGTAGAACGGGCTGTGGGGGTCGCTGTTGGCATTCTTCAGAAATATCGCGCCATCCAGGACGGTTTGTCCCGGACCCGTATTCATGTCCTGCGTCGCGATCACGACGAATCCCCAAGAAGCCATGTGTTTGAGAAAGTAGGTATAAAGTTTCGAGGTGGCGTTGGTTCCGTTGCCCCAGGTCAGAATGGGGTGCTTGAATCCGTTTGCGCCAAGTTGAGTCGGGTAATACAGATCGAACTTGTTTCCGGCCGAGTCGCAGCACGCTCCGCCGAGGCTCACAGTGACAGCCCAGGGACCCGGGGCGTAATACTTCTGTTCGATCGAGCCGGTGGGGTAGTTAGGCGGCTCAGACGAAGTGCAGCTCAATAGTGCGCCGGCGGCCGCTACTCCCGCCGCCAATACCGAACTGCGTTTCAAAATTCGGTTCACGGATTCCTCCCGCGGAAAAGGTCAATTGGATGCCCCGGCCGGCGGTTTTTTCAAACGAAACAGCGGCGTGTGAGCTTGGGAGGCCACCGGCATGTCGGTGACAAGGTATTTGCCGCTGCTTCCCACGGTTCCCATGATCGTGACCAGGTTGGTCTCCTTCTCTCACGTGAGTTGGAGGCTAGTCCGCTCCTGAGGTGGCGCGCGTGCGGCGGCCGATGACATATCGGGATCTCAGATTTACATGACTACATTCGAGCGTGGCCGAGGTGCGTGGTGCGCCTGCTGCGCAACCGTCTTCCGAGCTCACTTTCGATGTCACTTACCGCTCCATCTCGGCGGTCATGCGGCGATATCGCGGCGGGCTATGAGTTCGACGGCCGGGCTGTAGAAGCGACGCTCGCGCTGGTTGAAGCTCATCTCAGTCAATCCTGCGGCTGCCGCGTCCCGCCGCAGTTCCTCGGCCGCAAAGTCGAGGACGTGACGGTGCACTGTGAGTAGCAGCCGGCCGCCGGGCCCCAGGACGCGGTGGAACTCGGAGAACCCGGCGGCCCGGTCCCAAAGCATCGCGTTGTTCACCGAGAACACGGCATCCACGGTTCCTGGGCCGCAGCCGGAGTCTTCCGCGGTCCCGTCCCGCAGTTCGATCATCCCGGCGTCGATCTGAGCAGCGCATCTGCGGGTCGCCATCTGCCGCATGGTTTTCGACGGATCGACACCGATCACGTGTCCTCCCGGGCCGACCGCGGCGGAAGCCAGAATGAGGCCCACCCCGGGACCGTGGCCGACCACCAGCACAGTCATGCCCGGCCGCAGATCGGCGTTGCGCACCGCCCAGCGCTCCTGTTCGGCGTTCGCCTGCACCATGATCGCGCCACCGATCCGGCCCCTTGCACCTCGCGGGTGACCGAACTCAGCATCGAACATGCGCATCAGTACATTTGCCATGGCACTCCCTTTCGGGATGAGTGATCCTGCATCAGAAGCGATAGGTTGCGCACGCGACCTGGAGTCCTGAGCCAACGCTGATGATCAACCCGATATCACCCGGTTGAACAAGCTTGTGTCGCAGGGCGTACTCCAGCCCGTATGGCACGCATGACGAGAAGGGGTCGGTGTCGCTGACGAGGTCGACGAACCGGGATCTCGGAATGTTGATGCGCTCGGCCAGTTCGGTGCCGTCCGCGGGGGACAGGTACGGCGGGAACACGACAGCGATCTCGGAGGTGTCCAGTTCCTCCAGCTTCAATAATTCCTCGACGGCAGGGGGAATACAGTCCAGATAACGGGCTGTCAGGCTGGCATCGCGATCAATCTGTAACAAGGTCTGCCCTTCGTGTTTCCGGGTGTACGTTGCCAGTGCCGCACCGTACTCAGGATGGTGGTGGAAGACGAACCGGCCGAAGCCCGCCGCGCCGTCGTCCCTGTCCAATATCACAGCCGAACCCGTCTCACTGATGCCATACCGAGGAAGGCCGCTTTCGGTGGTGTTGTTCTCTATCTCTGAGGCCACGACCATTGCGTGTTCAGTCTTGCCGGCGCCGATCATCTGGACGGCGACCTGGCAGGCGTTGAGAAAGCCGACTGCGCCATTGAGCACGTCGAAGGCGAAAGTCTTTGGGCCTTCCGGGTTTTGCAGGTCGTCGTTTGCCCCGAGCTCGCCGGCGACCATTGCGGCGATGGCCGGTTCGCAAACGAACTCGTCCCGATACACGCCGGCGTGGATGATCAGACCGAGCGACTCCGGGTCGAGTCCACTGTGGTCGAGGCACGCCCTGGCGGCCTGCACCGCGAGTTTCACCGAACGCCCGGGCCCCGACTGGCCGGCAGGGGCGGTGCCGATGCCGGCGATGCGGACGCGCGGCGACGCTGGTGACTCCTCGGCGCGTTGGCTTGTCGCGAGGCTGCGATCGCGGTGGCCATTGGCTCCGCGGCGCATCCGGTCGGGCAGGTCGTCGAAAGTGTAGAGCGCGGCGCCGAGCGTTTGGCCGGAGCCGCTGATCCCGAAGAGCACGTTGTCTCCGGATTGGATCCGGTTACCGGCAATGTGATCGCTGAGCGCCACGAAATGTGTTGTGGTGGCTGTGTTTCCGCGCTCCGCCAGGTTGTAAATGGTGTTGCCGGGGTGGGCGACCGGTCGTCCGAATACCCGGTTGACAGCGTTGACCCCGTCGTTGAGCGATGCTTCCGACGTCTGGTGCATGACAAAGTGATCACAATGCTCGGGGTGCCACCCGTTCCGCCGCAGGACGGCGGCGACGTAAGGGACCAAACGCTTGACCACGAGCGCCGTCGCCGAGATGGAGTCGCAGAACATGGTGGCGCCACCCTCAGGGGAGTCGGTGATCTTCCCCACGCACAGGTTGCTGTACCGGCCGAGCGTGGCCATATCGATGTCGTGAAAGCCCACCCGGCTATTGGGGCCGCGCTCCAGAATCACCGCGGCGCCGGCGTCACCAACGGTCAGGCAAGCGAGTCGCGCGTCCATCGGCCCCTGGATCTCCCTCTGCGCGGTCTCGATGAGGTGGCTGATGTATTCGCCGCTGACCACCAAGGCGCGCTGGACCAGTCCGGTCTTGAGGAACGCGTCCGCCACCGTGATGCCGGTGAACATACCGGCGCACGCGTTGGTGAGGTCGAAGGCAAGCGCGTTTGCAAGGTCGCATTGATCCCGCAGCCGTGCGGCGGTGCTGGGCTCCATCGTGAATTTGTGCCCAGGTCCGTCGTAGCGGGAGATATTGCAGGAGATGACCAAATCGATATCCGCGGGCCCATAGCTCGAGCGGGCCAGGCAGTCAGCCACCGCCTGCCGGGCGAGGTCGATGGAGAACTCGCCGTGGCCGGCCACGCGCCGGCTTTTGATGCCGGTCAGGCGTTCCAACGGTATGCCGATGTCGTTGACGCATCCGGCGAGGATGGTGTCGGTCGACACCTCCTCCGCGGGCAGGTATGTGCCGATGCTTTCGATCACCGTGTTTCGTGTCGGCTGGCTCGTCGCGTCCGCCGGTGCCGGAAGCTGTGGTGCGGCGCGGTCTGCCTCGGTCGTGTCGTTCAGCTGGCCGCCGTTTCCGTTTGTCGGACTGTCGCCGAGACGCGGGACGTTCTCCGCGGCCTCGCCGTACTCGGCGGCCAGCTCGGCGATTGTGCCGTGCAAGAACACCGACTCTGGTGTCAGCGGCAGGCCGGCTGCGTTCGCTTTCACTGCGACTTCCACGCTGTGGGTCGAGCTGCCACCGAGTGCGAAGAAGTCGTCGTGAACGCCAACCCGTTCCAGATCGAGCACCTCGCGCCAGATCTCGGCGAGGATCTTCTCGGTGCGCGTATCCGGAGCGACGAATGCCTGCGCCTGCACCGGCGGAGCATCGCCCGCCGCCATCAGGGCGCGGCGGTCTACCTTGCCGCTCGACGTACGGGGCAGTGCCTCCACCACCGAGAAGACGGCCGGCACCATGGCCGCGGGAAGCTGCTCGAGGAGGAAGCGGCGCAGCTCAGCGGTGGTTGGCGCCTCTTCCCCGGACGCCACGACGTGGGCGACCAGCCGGGTGTTGCCACGATCGTCGTTCCCGGCGACCACTGCGCTCTGCCGAACCCCGGGGTGTTTCTCCAATGCGGCCTCCACCTCCCGTGGCTCGATCCGGACGCCGCGGATCTTCACCTGATCGTCGAGGCGTCCCAGATACTCGATGTTGCCGTCGGGCAGGTACCGGGCCAGGTCGCCGGTGCGGTACAGCAGCTGGCCGGGATCGTCGGTGAACGGATCGGCGATGAATCTGGTGGCCGTCAGGTCGGGTCGGTTGAGGTAGCCGCGACCCACCCCGACGCCGCCGATGAACAGCTCGCCGGGCACACCCACCGGCACCGGCTGGAGGTGGGCGTCCAACAGGTGAATGCGAATGTTACCGAGGGGTCGCCCGATCGGGATCGGGGAACCGAACGTGCCGGGCTTGCAGTGGAAATTGGTGGCGACGACAGCGGCCTCGGTGGGGCCGTACTCGTTCCACAGCTCGGCGTCCAGGGCGGCCGAGAAGCGCTGGGCAAGCTCGTACGGCAGCACCTCGCCGCCGCAGAGCACCCTGCGCAGCCCGACGCAGTCCCTCACTCCCGGCTCGGCGAGGAACGAGCGCAACATCGATGGCACGAAGTGAACCGTGGTGACGGACTGCTCGACGATGGTCCGGACAACGTAGGCGGCGTCCTTGTGGCCCTCAGGTTGAGCGATGACAAGCCGTGCGCCGGCGATCAACGGCCAGAAGATCTCCCACACCGAGACGTCGAAGGTCACCGGCGTCTTGTGGAGCACCCGGTCTTCGGCGGCTAGCTGGAAGGTGCGCTGCATCTGCAGCAGCAGGTTACGGATCGCGCCGTGGGTGTTGAGCGTCGCCTTCGGCACACCCGTGGAGCCGGAGGTGTGGATGACATATGCCAGGTTGGTCGACGTCGTGCCGACGGCGACGACGGCGTCCTCTGCCAGCGGTGTCGGCGGCCCGTCGAGGCAGAGCCGGTGACCGGTGAATTGCCCGGCCCGCGTAATTCTTCGCGGCAGGCGTTCCAGATGTCGCCGGTGCGTGACGCAGACGGGCGCGCCCGGCGCGTTGGCAAGCATGGCGGCAATGCGATTCGTGGGTTGCGCAGGGTCCAGCGGCATGAAGGCCCCACCCGCCTTGAGGACGCCCAGCAGGGCCACGACCAGGTCTTCTGAGCGGTCCAACAGAACAGGAACGATGGTGTCGGGGCCGACACCGAGCCGTTGGAGCCGATGTGCCAGTGCACCTGCGCGCCGGTCGAGCTCCGCGTACGTCACCTCGCGGTCGTGACACCACACGGCGACAGCGTTCGGGCTGCGTCGAGCCGTTGCCGCCACCATCTCGTGCAGGCAGTCGGGCGCATCGTCGGCGACCCGGGTGTCGTTCCACGCCAGCTGTTCACGGCGCTCCGCTTCGGTGAGCAGTGGCAGCCCCGACAGGTGTGTGCCGGGATCGGCGACGATGCCGCCGAGCAGCGTCGCGAAGTGCCCGGCCATCCGCTCGATCGTCGCTTCGTCGAAGATGTCCGTGTTGTACTGCAACGCGCCGCAAAGCTCCCCGCCCCTATCGCCGATCAGCATCGTCAGGTCGAAGGGGGCACCGCCCTGGCCGATGTGAATGGTTTCCAGGTCAAGCGTCGCCCGTCCCGGGGCCATCCCCGTTCCACCCGGGCCGTCCTGGAAGCGGCGCAGCTGCTCCCAGGCGAACGAGACCTGGAAGAGCGGTGTGTGGCTCAGGTCGCGGGCGGGTCGGAGCCGCTCGACGAGCAGCGAGAAGGGGTAGTCCTGGTGCGCGAGTGCACCCAGAACCGTGTCCTTGACGCGGCCGAGCAACGATGTGAACGTCGGGTCGCCCTGCAAGTCCGCGCGAAGAACCACCGGGTTGGCAACGTAGCCGACCAGGCCGTCCGAGCCGGCTCGATCTCGGCACGCGAACGGTGAGCCGATCCACAGGTCGTCCTGGCCGCTGTAGCGATGCAGCAATGCAGCGTAAGCCGCCAAGAGCGTCATGTAGGGCGTCGCGCCGACGCTGCGGCCTACCTCCTTGAGCCGAGCGGTCAGCCCACGGTCCAGGGTGAAGTGGTGCACCGCGCCGCGGTACGTCTGGGCGGCCGGTCGAGGTCGGTCGACGGGCAACCGGGTGATCGGCACATCGCCGGTCAGCTGCTGCTGCCAGTAACGCCAGAGGCGGTCCCCCTCGTCGCCCTCCAGCATCTTGATCTGCCGATCCGTATGGTCGACGTAGCGCTGTGTGCAGGGCGGAAGCGGGTCCGCGCCGTGTTCCGCGGCGTAGAGCAGCTGGAGCTCGTTGAGCATGACGTCGATGGACCAGAAGTCGATGGCGATGTGATGGACCGCCAAGACGAGGACATGCTCGTCGGGCGCGCGGTGCAGCAACGTGAGCCGCAGCACGGGCCCGGCTTGCAGGTCGAACGGACGATTGGCCTCCCGGCGCAGCCACTCGTCGAGCCGGTCCTGGTCGGGCCCGAGGTCATGGCGCGCGATACGCACCGGCCACCGGGGATGCACGAGTTGAATCGGCTTGCCGTCGCGAACGGTGTACGTCGTGCGCAAGATCGGGTGCCGGTCCACGAGCGCCTGGGCGGCGCGTTCCAGCGCCGGCACGTCGAGGTGGCCGCTTATCCGCCCGGCATAGGTGATCGTGTAGGCGGGGCTGCCGGGCGCGAGTTCATGAAGGAACCACAGGGACCGCTGTCCGTATGACAGTCGATGCACAGAGGCCGAGACCTCCGCCTGTTCCCTGAGGAGGCGGGACAGCAGCGCGCGCTTCTCCTCCGCCGAGAAACCGGCGATATCGATGGACTTAGTCATTCTGATCCTCCTTGACGGCTAACAGCTCTTGAAGCAGCTCATCCACGTCGTCGTCGGAAACCTCCGGCACCTGTGTCAGTAGGTCCACCCACCGTGACGAAGCGGCATTGGTCGCCTCCTGGACCGCTGCCCTATCGGGCTGCGCCCCGCCGGTATCGGTTGTCATCGCCGCTTCCGGCTCAGTTGGACTTTCGTCGGTGAGCTGGTCGGCCAGCCAGTCGGCGAGACCGGCGACGCTTGGTCCATCCAGCAGCCGGACGACGGGCAAGACGATGCCCAGGTCGCGTTCGACTTGGGTACGCAGCTCCACCGCGACGAGCGAGTCGAGGCCGAGATGGTTGAGGGGCGCCTGTATGTCCAGGCGCGACGGTGCCAGACCGAGCTTGCTCGCCGCCTGGCCGCGCAAGTACGACTCGAGCAGCCGTCGGCGTTCGTCAGGGCCGGCGTTGCGCAGCTCATCGCGAAGGCCGGCTGTCGCCGCCCGCGCGCCGTCAGCGCCTTGCGTGCCGCCCACGGATCGGGGGAGCAGGTCGGCATACAACGACGCGTTGGTTTCCGGGCTTGCTCCGGCGCGCCACCGCGCCCAGTCGACGCGCAGCACCGCGGCCTGCGTGACGGCCGCCTGAAGCAGCTGCGAAAGCGCCTGGATGCCGTCGGCTGGCGGGATGGCCTCGATACCTTGCTGGCGCAGGTGATGCAGTTGCTCGGGCCGGCCGACGAGACCAACTTCGGCCCACGGCCCCCAGTTGACGGCGAGCGCCGGTCGGCCTTCCGCTCGTCGATGCCACGCCAACGCGTCGAGGAATGCGTTGGCTGCCGCGTAGTGCGCCTGCGCGGGTGAGCCGAGGACCGACGCGGCGGACGAGAACAGCACGAAGAAGTCCAGTGCCGCGTCCCTGGTCAATGCGTGCAGATTCCACGCACCCTCGACCTTCGGCGCCATGACCTCCCTAACGCGTCGCTCGTCGAGGAGTTGCAGTATGCCGTCGTCGAGGATCCCGGCCGCGTGCACAACTCCGCGCAGCGGCGGCATGGAGGTGCGGATCGATTCGAGGACTGCCTCGAGCTGGTCTGCCTTGGTGACGTCACCGCTGACGACAACCACCTCGGCGCCGTGCGCACGCAACGCGACCAGGGTTGCCGGCGCGGAGTCTGAGGCGGGTCGACGCCCCATCAGGACCAGATGCCGGGCGCCCTGCTCGGCCATCCAGGTGGCGACAGTCCGACCTATCCCGCCGAGCCCACCGGTGATCAAGTACGTCGCCTCAGGCTCGAACCGAACCGGCAGCTCGGCGGGTTCGACGACTGGCGGAACGTGGTCGTGCACCGACACCACGACCTTGCCGATCTGTTTGCCCCCCGCGAGGCAACGAATGGCCGCCGCTGTCTCGGCAACCGGGAATGCGCGCACCGGCAGCGGCTGCAGCGCACCCTGGTCGACGTGGGCCACGATCTGGCGCAACAGCTCCCCGACATAAGCCGGGCGATCCACGACCAGCTGCGCCAGATCGACGACGGTGTATGACGCGTTGCGCCGCAGCTGCCACAGCCGCAGCCGACCATGCTGGTAGATGTCGCGCTTCCCGATCTCGACGAACCGGCCGTACGGCCCCATTGCGGCGAGGCTCTTCGCGATCGCCTCACCCGGCAACGAGTTGAGCACCACGTCCACGCCCTCGCCGCCGGTGGCCGTCAGAACCTCGTCGGCGAATGCGAGCGACCGGGAGTCCCACACATGCTCGACGCCGAGTGTGCGCAGGTGCTCTCGCTTCTCAGGGGTGCCCGCGGTGGCGTACACCGTCGCGCCCAGCTGGCGGGCGACCTGGACGGCGGCAAGGCCGACACCGCCGGCCGCGGAATGGATGAGGACACGCTCGCCGGGGCGCAACCGCGCCTGCTCATGCAGCGCGTAGTAGGCCGTCAGGAACGCGATGGGTATCGACGAGGCCGCGTCGAACGTCAGCTGCGCCGGCTTGGCGGCCACCAGGCACGCGGGTGTAGTGACGTATGAGCCGACGCCGGCCGACGCCAGCGCGATCACGTCGTCGCCGATCCGTAGCTCGTCGACATCATCGCCGACCGCGGTCACTATGCCGGCGCACTCGATCCCCACGCGCACCGGCCCGTCGACCTGGCCTGGATAGATTCCGAGGGCACGCATCGCATCGATGAAGTTGAGACCGACCGCGTGGATCCTGATCTCGACCTCGCCCCGCCCTGGGTGGGGCCGGCCGGCCACTCGGGCCGTTACGTCGTCGAGCACGCCCGGCGTCGGGTACTCCATGCGGAATGCCACGTCGGCGGCGAGCGCGGCTAGCGGAGCCGGTGCGGATGGCCGTGAGGAGTGCGGGCCACCCGAGTCGTAGCGGCTCAGCCGCGCGACATAGCGCTGGCTCCCGCGCAGCGCAACGTCGGCCTCGGGCCCATCGGCCGACAACTCCTCGGCCAGGGCGCGCAGCTCTTCCCCATCTCCGCCAACCGAGAGGTCGACCCGGGCGCAGCGCAGCTCCGGATGCTCGTGGGCGATGCTGCGCCCCATTCCCCAAACGGGCGCCTGAGCGACTGACAGCGGCTCGACGCCAGGGTTCACTGCCTGCGCACCCCGCGTCACCAGCCACACGCGCGGCGCGTCCGACAAGTCGGCCGCCGCCAGCGCCTGCACGAGATGCAGCACGCTCGACGTGCCCAGGACCTGCGCCGCCTGGAGCGATTCGGTCGACGTCTCCGCCGTTGGCGCGGCCAGCAGACTCCACAGGTGCACCACGCCGCGGGGTGGCTGGTTCTCCCCGAACGCTTCGTCGAGGAGCCGCCGGAAGTGCTGCGGCTGGGCCGGATCGATGCGGTAACGGCCCGGCCCAAGCCGCGTGAAGTCGGGGCCGGGCTCGACGAGCACGCACGGCTGCGACTGCCGTTCGAGGTGGTGTCGCAGCGCGTCGGACGTCGCGCTCCCGTCGCTGAAGAGCAGCCAGCCGCCCGCGTGGGCCGGTCGGTTGGGCGCGTCGGGGTCCGGTGGCGGTAGTGCTGCAGGCTGCCACCGCAACTCGTAGATACTCTCAGACGGATCCGCCGTTACCGGTGCGGTCTCGCCCGGCACCCGCTGCAGACGCAGCCCACGGGCGGCGACGACCACCTGTCCGTCATCCTGCAGCAGGAATACGTCGCCTTCGACGGTGTCCGGCTCGGGATCCAGCCCCGGGCGCAGCATCGCGTGTGACCATGTGCCGCCTCGCGGTGTTGCGCGGCCGCGCAGCTCGGCGATGCCCACCGGCAGGTACGTGTCGGAGCCTTGGGCGGTTCCGTTGCGTGCGGGAAGGGTGGCGGCCAGGACCTGGAAGCAGCCGTCGAGGACTTGCGCGTCGGCGTCGTCGGTGTCGAGGGCGAAGCTCTTGGGCGCGGGTGGCGTCAGCCGGCCGATCGCCTCACCGTCGCGGCGCCAGATGTTGTTCACGACCTGGAAGCCTGGGCCGTACTGCAGGCCGTGCTCGGCCAGCAGGTGGTAGAAGGACGGCCCAGGAACCTCGCTTGTGCAGCGGGGCCGGATGTCCCCAAGCAGGTGCCGTTCCTCGGTGCCGTCCGGCTCACCGATGTCGATGGTGCCGCTGGCGAGCAGCGACCACCTCGAGGGTCCAGACGTATCGGATTCCTGGTTGTGGCACTCGAATGAGACCGGCCCTGGTGGATCTCCCGTCAGGACGAGCTGGACGGTGCGTTGCCGTCCGTCGGCAAGCATGAGCGATCGGTGGAAGACGACGTCGCGGAGCACGCGCGGGTCTGCGCCGAACGCCCGCTCGGCCGCCGTCAGGACAAGCTTCAGCAGGGTCGCGGCTGGGAGAACCACCGAACCGTGAACCTGGTGGTCGATCAGCTCCGGCATCAGCTCGGTGCTGATCTCGATCTCGGAGAACACGGTCTGCGGGTTCACCGACGAGCGGATCGGTCCGCGCCACGGCAGCCCACCGGGCCGGGCGGGGTGGGTGGACGCGTGGCCAGGTTCCGCGTCCAGCCAGAAACGCTCGCGCTGCCATGGGTAGGTAGGCGCTGTGATGCATCGAGCGTCCTCGGGATGCAGCTGCTCCCACGTAACCGCCTGTCCGCCTGTGTAGAGGGTGCTGAGCGACGCCAGCAGGCTGGTGCGTCCGCCGTCATCGCGGCGCATGGACGACAGCAGCGTGCTGGTCCGCTCGAGGCTTTCCGCATCCTCGCGCACCGCGCCAAGCAGAATGGGATGCGGACTGACCTCCAGGAATGTGTCATGGCCGAGATCGAGCAGGCGCCGCACCGCGGTCGAGAAGCGCACCGGCGAGCAGAGGTTCTCCACCCAGTAGGCGTCATCGAGCGTGCCGCCGGACAACAGGTCACCAGTCACGGTCGAGAACATCGGTATCTGCGCTGGCGCCGGCCGAATCCCGGCGAGCACGTCGCGAAGATCGGCGCGCAGCGCGTCCATCTGCGGACTGTGGGAGGCCACGTCGACCTTCACCCATCGGCAGAATCGGCCGCGCCGCTCCAGCTCGCTCACCAGATCGGTTAGCACCGCCGGATCGCCCGCCAGCACCGTCGATCGATGGCTGTTGCTTGCCGCGACCGCGACCCGGCTCTGCTGGCCGGCGATGAGCTCCTGCGCCTCGGCCACCGTGAGCTCGGCGGCCAGCATGGCCCCCTGGCCGGACGCCCGCCGGAGCAGCCGGGCCCGCCCGCAGATCACCTGTGCCGCGTCGTCGAGGCTGAGGGCACCCGCGACGTGGGCGGCCGCCACCTCACCCATGCTGTGCCCCACCACGGCCTCAGGCTCTACCCCCCACGACCGCCACAGCACGGCGAGCGCGACCTGGACCGCGAAGATCGCGGGCTGGATCATGCCGATGTCGCTCAACTCCGACGGGGCGTCGTCGTCGAGAAGTTCGGCGAGCACGGACCCGTGGAGGTGAGGACGCATGGCGGTGTCGCACCGTCCCAGCGCCTCCTGGAACACCGGCTCCTCCGCATACAACCGCTGCCCCATCCCGGACCACTGCGACCCCTGACCCGAGAAGAGGAAGACCACGCCGGGTCGCTGGCCGGGACGGCAATGTCCGGCGGACGACAGTCCGGGGTGGGGCGCTCCCTGCCGGTAGGCGGCGAGCGACTCGGCCAGCTCTGCGGGCGAGTCGCCGACCACGGCCAACCGATGGTCGTGGTGGCCGCGACGCGCGCTGGCCGTATAGCAAAGGTCGGCAAGCGGCACCCCGGCCGCGAGAGCCAGCTCATAGCGGCCCGCCAGGGCGGCCAGTGCCTCGGGGGACCGGGCGGACAGCGGCAGGAGCTCCACGCGATCCTCCGCCGTATGGTCGGCCTGTCGGGTGACCCGAACCTGCGGAGCCTCCGTCAGCACGACGTGCGCGTTGGCACCGCCGAAGCCAAACGAGCTGACTCCAGCGACCCCTCGGCCGGCTTTCTCCGGCCACGGTGTGAGGGTCTGCGCGACCTGCAGTGGCAGGGTGTCGAACGGGATCTGCGGGTTGGGCTCCGCGAAGT
>Ga0210389_10001987_pt1 | contig 16370 bp, 16 predicted proteins | sample IncBWH28OmetaG_FD_160127 | JGI IMG/M metagenome (GOLD analysis project Ga0210389, IMG submission 160127) | Forest soil microbial communities from Barre Woods Harvard Forest LTER site, Petersham, Massachusetts, United States - Inc-BW-H-28-O ...
AAGCGGCATGCCCCTGGTGACATCGGGTGTCAGCCGCACGTGCACGCCGTGCAATTCCCTGGCTTCGGCCGCGCCGTCGCAGTAGCCGGTGAAGACCTCGTCCCAGTCAGCGCCCCTGGCCACTGGCTCCGACGGCGAGAAGATCCCCTCGAGGTAGACCGCATCGTGACTGGCCGCCTCGGCCGCATAGTCGACGACGACCTGACGGAAGTCCGCCGCCGTCCGCAGCGCGCTCGTCGTCAGCATCCAGACCTTGATGAAGTCGGCGAAGTCCGTGAACTCGTACAGCCCGGCCAGCCCCTCGACTGTGTCAGCCGGCAGCGCCACGCCGTTGCGCCGGGCTATCTGCAGCAATGTGGCGGCCCGCACTGTCCCTTCCAGGTGCACGTGCAGCTCGATTTTCGGAAAAGTCACGGCACCGATTATCCCGACTGCCGGAACCGGGCCGTCGGCCGGCGCGTCCGAGGTGCATGACACACGCAGTCCTCGCAAGGCGAGGGGCGCTTAGCGGCGCCATCCTGATCGCAGGCTGCCTGCTGCTCGCGGCGTGCAGCAACAGCGGCAGCAACTCCGGGTCGTCGGCATCCGAGCGCGGCGCGCTGGCGGCGCCAGCCGGAATCGCCAGCGGCACCGCCGGCAACGGCGCGGTAAGCGCCTCCGGTTCTCGCACCGCCGGGCCCACCACGCTGACCGCCGGTATGGCTCCCACCAGCGAGAGCATCATCTACACCGCGAGCATGACGCTGCGGTCCGCCAATGTGGCCTCCACCGCCAGGCAGATCGCCGGCATTGTCGTGGCAGCCGGCGGCTACACCGCGGACGAGCATGTTGTCTCCGGGACGCCGGGCAAGACCGGCGAGATGATCAGCATCACGCTGAAGATCCCCGTTCCCGCCTACCAGAGCGTGCTCGCGCGGCTGTCCTCGCCGTCCCTCGGCAAGCAGCTCGCCATGCAGCAGCAGGCGACGGACGTCACCCAGGAGGTGGCCAACGTCAACAGCCTGGTCACCTCCGAGCAGGACGCGATCACCGCGCTGCAGGGGCTGCTGAAGCAAGCGGCGTCGGTGACCGGCCTGCTCCAGGTACAGCAGCAGATCAGCGCGGACGAGTCCACGCTGAACTCGCTGCTCGCGCAGCAGAGCGCGCTGAACCACCAGACCAGCTACGCGACAGTGACCATGACGTTGCAGAGTCCGGCGGTCAAGGTCAGCCACAAGCACGCGACGACCCGCCGCGGGTTCGGCGCGGGCCTGGCGGCCGGCTGGCGCGCGCTGAAGCATGCGGCCGCGGCTGCGGCGACGGCGCTCGGGGCGGCGCTGCCGTTCCTGGTCGTGATCGCGGTGCTGGGCGGCATCGGGTACGCCGGCCGTCGGCGCTTCATGCGCCGCAGGGCCGGGCCGACGCCAACGGAATGACGACGGCGGAATGAGAGCGGCGGTCAGGCCGACCGGGCAGATGCAGTGTGCACGAACTCGGTCAGCCTGACCAGCACGTCGGGGTCAGTCTCAGGCAGGACACCGTGCCCGAGGTTGAAGATGTGACCTTCGGCGGTCCGGCCGCGTTCGAGCACCAGGCCCGCGCGCTGTTCGATCACGGGCCAGGGCGCCAGCAGGATGGCCGGGTCGAGGTTCCCCTGCAGCGCCTTGCCGGGCTCGACCCGGCTGACCGCCTCGTCGAGTGGCACTCGCCAGTCCACGCCCACCACGTCGGCGCCTGCCTCGCCCATGACACCGAGCAGTTCCCCGGTGTTCACGCCGAAGTGAATCCGCGGCACCCTAGTCGGCTCGAGCGCATCGAAGATCTGCTTGCTGTACGGGAGCACGCTGGCGCGGTAGTCGTCCAGGCTGAGCGACCCGGCCCAGGAGTCGAACAGCTGGACGGCGCTCGCCCCGGCCTCGATCTGCACCTGCAGGAAGCTCGTGGTGATGTCCGCGAGCCTGCTCATAAGATCGGCCCACAGCTCCGGCTGGCCGTACATCATGGCCTTGGTCAGCTCGAAGTTCTTCGAAGGGCCGCCGTCGACCAGGTAGCTCGCCAAGGTGAACGGGCCGCCGGCGAAACCGATCAGCGGCTTGTCGCCGAGCTCTTTGACCAGGTTCGTGACGGCCTTGGTGACGTATTGGACATCGTCTGGCGACAGCCGTCTCAGCTTCTTCACCTCGGCCGCGGACCTGATCGGATGATCCACGACAGGGCCGACGCCCGGCTTGATGTCGATGCCGACGCCGATCGCCCGCAATGGGACCACGATGTCGCTGAACAGGATCGCTGCGTCCACGTCGTACCGGCGGACGGGCTGGAGGGTGATCTCCGTGATCAAGTCCGGCGCTGACAAGGCATCCAGCATTTTCTTCCCGGTCCGAAGCGCCCGGTACTCAGGGAGCGCCCTGCCCGCCTGGCGCATGTACCAGACCGGGGTGTAAGGGACTTCCTGGCGGCGGCAAGCCAGCAGGAACGGGGATTCTTGGACTGTCGATGTCACCCCTGGATGATCCCACACCTACCGATTCGGCCTCAGCCGAGCGGCCGCCACCGCGGCGGCTGCATCCCTGGCAAAAGCCCATGACACGCCGCCGCAGGTCCGGGGCTTGCGGCCGGTGACGTGCCAGCATCAATGCTGGGCCGCATGGCAAGGAGACATCGATGAGCGAGATCACCCGGCGCTGTCCTGACTGCGGCCGGGATCGTGTCTTTGCGCAGCACCACGACAACTCCGGGTGGTGTCCGGATACCGTGGGCGGAGAATGTCCTGAGTGGTACTGCCTCGTCTGCGGCGCGACCCTGGTGACCGGCGAGATCCCGATCCTGGTCCGGCCGACGGCATCGGCCGGCCGCCGCGACCGCGTGGCCTGACGGTTCCTGGCCCGTGGCGCACGCGCAGACGCTGAGACCCGCGGGGCAGCCCGTGACAAGCCAGCCAGGCAATGAGGAGTTCCAGCGCTCGGTCGCCGAGGTTGAGTCGGGGCTGGCCGTGCAGCGCCAGCTCAGGCCCGAGCTGACCTTCGAGGCAGAGCCGCCGCCGCGACGGCTGGCGCCGCATGCGTACGCCGTCGCCGCCACCGTGGTGGCCGATGGTGACACGGAGATCGGCTCGGGCAAGTTTGTGCTGCTATTTGACTCAGCTGAGCAGACTGGCTGGGATGGGAAGCATCGCATCATTGGCTATGTCCGGACTGAGCTTGAGCCTGAGATGACAGCCGATCCGCTGATCAACGAGGTCGGCTGGAGCTGGCTTACCGAGGCCCTGGACGCCCGCACCACGGGATACGAGATGATCAGCGGCACCGTGACGAGCGTCGTGACCCAGGGGTTCGGCGGCAAGCAGGACGAGCCGATCTCGACCGGCTTCGAACTGCGTGCATCCTGGTCGCCGGTGCTGTCCGACGACGGATCGGCTGCGCTAGACGGGCACGTCGCCGCGTGGTGCGACCTCATCTGCGCGGCCGCGGGGCTGCCGCCGCTCGCGCCCGGAGTCGCCGCCTTGCGGCCGCCGCGCCGCAGGCCGCGACCATGACTGATCAGGACCGCGCAGCTGGGCAGGACCGCACAGCCGACCAGGACCGCGCAGCCGACCAGGACCGCGCAGCCGACCAGGCGGGCGCACCTGACGACGCAGCGGACGCAGTCAGCGAGCGGCAGGTCCAGCCGCTGCTGGAACCGCGCGATGGCATGCCGCCGCTCGTCGCAAGCGCGGCCGACCTGGCAGCGGCGACCGCGGCGCTCGGCGCGGGTTCCGGGCCGGTCGCGGTCGACGCGGAACGGGCGTCCGGCTTCCGTTACGGCCACCGCGCCTTCCTGGTGCAGCTCCGGCGGCACGGCGCGGGGACGGTGCTCATCGATCCGGTGGCGTGCCCCGACTTGTCGGCCCTGGATGCCGCGCTGGCCGACACCGAGGCCGTGCTGCACGCGGCTTCGCAGGATCTGCCGTGCCTGGCCGAGCTCGGCTACCGGCCGCGCCGGCTATTCGACACCGAGGTGGCGGGCCGGCTGCTCGGCTGCCCACGAGTCGGGCTAGCCACGATGGTCGAGTCGATGCTGGGCCTCGGGCTGGAGAAGACCCATTCTGCCGCGGACTGGTCTACCAGACCGCTGCCGGAGGAGTGGCTACGCTACGCAGCGCTGGATGTCGAGGTCCTCGTCGAGCTGCGCGACGTGCTGGCCCAGCAGCTGACGGAGCAAGGCAAGATCGAGTGGGCACGGCAGGAGTTCGCGGCCGAGCTGGCGTTCGCCGAGCAGCCGCAGCCGCCGCGCGCTGACCCGTGGCGACGGACGTCCGGAATCCACCGTGTCCGCACGCGCCGCGGGCTCGCCATCGTCCGCGAGCTATGGCTCGAGCGCGACAAGATCGCCCGGCGGCGTGACCTATCGCCAACCAAAGTGCTCGTCGATGCTGCGATCGTCGAGGCCGCCAGGGTGATGCCAACCGGGCCGGAGGAGCTCACCGCCATTGGCGGGTTCTCCTCGCGAAGCTCGCGGCGTCATCTGCCCGAGTGGCTGCGCGCCATCGGCCGCGCCCGGGCCATGCCCGACCGTGCGCTGCCCACCGCATCCGCCCCGCCCGGCGACGGTCCGCCGCCTGCACACCGCTGGCAGGACCGCGATCCGGAAGCCGCCAAGCGACTGACGGCCGCACGCGCGGTAGTCGCCGCCCTGGCAGACTCTCACAACCTGCCCGCAGAGAACCTGGTCCCGCCAGACGCCGTGCGCCGGCTGTCCTGGCAGCCGCCCGACAGCCTCAGCCCTGAGTCCGTAAGCGCCGACCTAGCCCGCTACGGCGCCCGGACCTGGCAGGTCGAGCTGACGGCGGTCCCGCTCTGCCGCGCGCTGCTACGAATCCTGGAGAAGGGCTCGGAGTAGCCGGCGATGTCACGCCGTCCGCCGCAGGACGCGCAAGTCGCACGGCACCGCTGAGCCTGGCTGCGGCTGGCCCGCGCAGGGCAGCACCCGGCCACCCTGGGGATAGTGCGGGAACACGGTCAGCAGTACCTCGCAGTCGCAGCAGCCGCCAAGCTCCTCGAGCTTGGCCAGCAAGCTCGAGGCCAGCGGCGCCCGCAGATCCCGCCAGCGAATGGTCCAGCGGTGTGTGCCGTCGCAGCCGAACTCGTTGATCATCCGCAGCAGGAAGCACCGCAGGCACTCACGGTCGGAAGGCTCGGTTAACAGGCCTGACAGCGCGATCAGCTCGGCCTCGATCACCTCGGCAATGTCGTCTGCCATCGCCATCCCCTGCCTCTCCATCCACGTGTGTACCGGTGTGTCGTCCCGGTGGCCCGACAGGACCGTTCTACCGCCGGCCACCGACACTTCCGGGGCCGGCGAGACCGGCGCTGACCGACGGCCAGGCGCGACCGGCGCGGGTAGTACAGGCCGGCCCCGATGTCAGTGGCTAGCGGCAGAATGCTGCTATGACTGAGCTGTCCTGGGCCTCCCTGATGACGCCGGTCGGGCCTGTCAGCATCGCCGCCAGCAAGGCCGGAGTCGCTCAGGTCCGGTACGGCGGCGCGCCAGCGCCGGCCGCTGCCGGCGAATTGCCAGCGGCAGGCAGTGAGCTAGCCGAGGCGGCACGACGGCAGCTGACTGAGTACTTCAGCGGCGAGCGCCGCGAGTTTGACCTGCCGCTCGACTGGTCGTCCACCGCCGGACCGCAGCGCGAGGTGCTGCGGATCCTGGCCGGCTCGGTCGGCTATGGCGAGACCATCAGGTACGGCCAGCTGGCCGAGCTGGCAGGCCTCACGGCCACTGACGACACCGTTCCTGCGCGCACGGTCGGGAAGATCATGAGCTCCAACCCGATCCCGGTGATTGTGCCCTGTCACCGGGTCCTCGCCAGCGACGGCCTCGGCGGCTACAGCGGTGGCGCGGGCGTCGAGGTGAAGCGCTGGCTGCTGATCCTGGAGGGTGCGCTGCCGCCGACGCTCGACTGGCAGCCTATGAGTCCGTCTGCATGACCCCCGCGCGTGAAGGTCAGAGGTCGAGGTCCGGCCGGCTGCGCGGCAGCCAGGCGCGCGGCTCGAGCGTGCCCGCGACGGCGGCCTCGGCAACTTCGGCCAGGCGGCGATTGTGGTCCCTGGCGTAGGCACGCATGCGCTCGAAGGCCTCGGTCAATTCGATGCCAGCCCGCTCCGCGAGTACGCCCTTGGCCTGCTCGATCACCACCCGGCTGGTGAGCGCGGCAGATAGCTGCTCGTTCAGGCGCATGGCCTCGACGTGGGCGCGATTCTGCACGATGCTGACGGCGGCAAGGTCGGCGAAGGCACGGGCGACGATACGGTCCTCATCGGCCATCGGGTCCGGACTCGTGCTGAGCAGATTCATGGCACCGAGCGTCACATCCCGGTACCGAACCGGGAGCGCGGACGCAGACCGGAAGCCCGCCCTGACTGCAGCGGCGGTAAAGGACGGCCACCGACCCGTCCCTGGATCAAGAATCTCGTGTGTGACAGCTTCGCCAGTGTGGAAGGCGTCCAGGCACGGGCCTTCCTGCGCCTGGAGCTCGAACAGTTCGAGCAATCGCATGGCCTCGTCCGAGGAAGCCACCAGTCGGAGCCTGCCCGACGGATTGGTCAGCATCACGCCGGCGGCGGACACACCAAGCAGGCGGACGCATCGGCCCGCGAGTCCGGTCAGCAGGTCGACGACGTCGTAGTCGTCGACGAGCGTGTCCGCCATCTCGACGAGCGATCTCACTAGCTCAGATTCTCGGGTCATACCAGCTCATCCCCCGAGCACCGCGCCCCGGACGGCCAGCGCCGTCCGATCACAGTTGCCATGCTAATGCCCGTGTTCGGTCCACGGCCTACCGAACCACGCTGCCGTCATCCGAGCCTCAACTTCCGCGCTATGACGTCCTGCGCAACGTCGGCGAGCAGGCGGTCGTTACTGAAGGCGTACGCCCGCAGTCGAATCAGTGCTTCGGCGACGCCGATCCCAAGCTGGACCGAGATCATGCCGGCCGCGTTGTGCACGGCATAGTGAAAGTCGGCGCTAATCTCCAGCTCCGCCGCCACCGTGTCGAAGGGGGCGCCTGCCTGGGCTTCCAGCACCCAGCGAGCCGTGATCTCAGCCATGACCAGCGCGTTGGCGTGCTCGTCCGCGCTCAAGGGGCTCGGCCGGTCACGGTAGAGGTTCAGCGCGCCAAGCCGGACGGTTCCTACCCGAAGCGGGAAACCGAAGATTGCTCGCACGCCCGCCTCGAGGGCCGGCGGAGTGAACGCGTGCCAGCGCCGCTTCATCGGCTCAGCCAGGTCCGGCTCGGTCACTACCTGATCCTGCCGGTAGGCGTCGACGCACGGACCTTCGCCCAGCGTGTACTGCAGATCCTCGATCCGGTGGCTCACGGCGTCGGTCGCGCACAGCGAGCCGCGCGGAACATCACCGGACATCAGCATGACGCCGGCCCCGTCAACTCCGATGATATCCGGGCATACAGTGCAGATGCGCTCCGCGGACCACGGCTCAGTGCCGACGTCGGCGAGCGCCCCCAGGATGCGTTGCAGCCGGTCCGGAGAGACCATTCAGCGCCGCCAGCCACGGCGCTGACGCGGCGCGCTCCGCCCACCGGCCGAGCGATCGCTGATCTGGCTCGCCACCCGGGCACCAGCAGCCATGCGGCACCTCGCGATCCGGCCAGAGAGAACATCCTTGCTACCCACGCTACGCCATGGCCGAGGCGGCACGGGGATGATCAAGCACGGGATGGCCGCTGCTGCGAGTTCGGCGGTCGGGGTGGCTTCCCGTTACAGGCGTGCCCGGCGGTCGCCGGTGCGCGGCTGGCCAGGCGCTCTCGGCGCCGGAATGGACCTAGGCGCCCTGATCATGGCCGACTCCGGCGGGCGTTGCGGCCGTTCGTCAGGCGGCGCAGGCTTCTTCCTGGACAGGAGCGAGCGCCAGAACAATCCTGGCGGCGCGGCATGTCGCGGCCGGTAGGCGCGCTCCGCCAGGAAGCTGACGGCCATTACCTGTCCCCTCTCACGGCGCCGCGCACCGGCCGGGGCTCCCCTCCCGTAACCCCGGCCGATGCGCGGCATCGCAGCGATGCACAGTATCGGCACATCCGCCAGGGTCCGGAGCGGAAAATGTCACATATCATCGGGCAGTTCATTGCGTACGAGTCCAGCCCAGGTCTATGCGACTCGGCGAGCCTACCATTTGAGTTCCGCACGAACACATATGTGTCCAGGCAAGCTCGCTTAATAACCTCTAAATCTTCTTATTCTGCCCAGACGCCATTTTCACTAGCTGGCCGGTGGGGCAGCCACTGGCCGCGCGTTAATCCGGCCAGCGCGGCGGATCGGGCGTCTGCGGGCCGCGCCAGCACCGGATGTCGCGGCAGCCGACGGCCGGCGATTAAGTCGCCATCGGGGTGGTATCGCTCGAGCGCGACCAGCTTGCCCGCCGCCCGGTGCAGCACGGCGAACTCGCCTTTGTGCAGCGGCTTACCGAGCGACGGCTTGCCCGGCCCCGGCTTGCCGAGCGACGGCTTGCCCGGCAGGGGTGTGCCCGGCAGGGGCTTGCCGGACGTGGTGTTGCCGGGCGGGCTCGCTGCCCCGAGTGCCGAGTACGCGGCGGCGAGCAGTGCGGGCAGGTTCTCCCGGTGGGCACAGACGACGACGGGCCGGCTGTCCGCTGCCAGCCGCGCCATGGCCGCCGCCAGCTCCGTGGTCTTGCTCCGCACGTGCTGGCGGCTCCCGCCGACATCGAAGGCCGGCTCGATCTCGACCACGCCGCCGATGCTGGCGGCGTATGGCCGCACTGTCGCGACGCATCGCTCGGCCGGCGCGCTGACAACGCGCCCGGCGCCAAAACATCGCAGCATGGGCGCCAGCGCCAGGGCGTCCTCGGTGCCGCGACCGTCCAGCGGCCTGGACGCATCGCTGTTCGGCCAGTCCGACTTGCTGCCGGCCGACGCGTGCCGGAGCAGGATGAGCGGGACTGTCGAGCCCGGCCCGGCCCTGAATTCGGCAAGCAGCTCGACGTCACGCTCGTAGCTGAGGCTCGTTGGCGCGCTGCTCGCCGCCAGCCACGCCACCTCGTCGATCTCGCTAGTGGGCTCGAAAGCCGACTGCGCGCCGGCCGCCGTGGCGACCCAGTAGTCGACTCGCTTGGTCACCTCGGCACTGACGTACTGCACTGGCGGCAGCCGGCGGCCGAGCGTCACCTCGAGCGCGGTCTCCTCGGCTACCTCGCGGACGGCGGCCAGGAGGACGTGCTCGCCTGGTTCCAGCTTGCCCTTGGGCAGACTCCAGTCGTTGTACTTGGGCCGGTGGACAACCACCACCTGGGCTCCGTTATCTGCTGGCCGCCAGACGACCGCACCGGCGGCCCGTACCTCGTCCGCCGGCCCGCGATCACCCATCGCCGCCCCGGCCGCGGGCCCTGACGAGCAGATCCTGGATGTCACTAAGCGGCTTGCCCTCAGCGTCTAGGTGATGCCTGGTCCAGGTGCCATCCTGGCCCAGCCACCACGAGGAGATCGTCGGGTCCATCGCGGTATCGATGAGCCGGCGCAGCCGTGTCTGATGCGCCGGATCAGTGACGCGGACGAGCAATTCGACGCGCCGGTCCAGGTTGCGGTGCATCATGTCGGCGCTGCCGATCCAGACCTCGTCCGACGAGCCATCGGCGCCGGCACCGAACGCGTAGATGCGCGAGTGCTCGAGGAAGCGGCCGACGACACTGCGGACCCGGACCGTCTCCGACAGTCCGGGCACGCCGGGCCGGATCGCGCAGATCCCGCGGATCCACAAGTCAATGGGCACCCCAGCGCTTGAGGCACGGTACAGCGAGTCGATGATGGCCTCGTCGATGAGGGCGTTACATTTCATCCGGATCCGCGCTGGCTGACCCGCCCTGGCCAGATCCGCCTGCGCGTCGATGCGGGCTATCAGGCCGCTGCGCACGCCGGCCGGCGCGACAAGCAGCCGCCGGTACTCGCTGTGGCGGCTGAACCCGGTCAGGTAGTTGAACAGGTCGGTGATGTCTTCGCCGACCGTCCGGTCCGCGGTCAGCAGCCCGTAGTCCTCATACAGCCGTGCGGTCTTGGGATGGTAGTTGCCGGTGCCGATGTGACAGAACCGCCGCAGCGAGCCATCCGTTTCCTCCCGCACGACCAGCACCATCTTGCAGTGGGTCTTAAGACCGACGAAACCGTAGACAACGTGGCAGCCCGCTTCCTCTAGGCGGCGCGCCCAGCCGATGTTGGCCCGTTCGTCGCCGCGCGCCTTGATCTCGACGACGACCACGACTTGCTTGCCTGCCTCGGCCGCGTCGATCAGGGCGTCGACGATCTCGGAGTCACCGCTGGTGCGGTACAGGGTCTGCTTGATCGCCAGCACCCGCGGATCGGCAGCCGCTGACACGACCAGACGTTGCACGCTGGCGGTGAACGAGTCGTACGGGTGATGGACGAGCACGTCGTGGTCGCTCAGGGTGGCGAAGACGCTCACGTCGTGCGGCAGCGCGTTCTCCGCCGGCACGAACATGGGGTACTTCAGCTGAGGCAGGTCCAGGTCGGCGATGACCGACAGGCCGGAGAGGTCGAGCAGCCCCGGCACCCGGTAGACGGCGCGCCGGTCCACGTCCAGCTCCGTCACCAGCCGGTCCAGTACGTCTTCCGAGATGGACTCCTCGACCTCAAGCCGGACGGCGGGCTCGAACCTGCGGCGCAGCAGCTCGCGCTCCAGCGACTGGAGCAGGTTCTCGGTGACGTCCTCGTCGATCTCCAGGTCGCTGATCCTGGTCACCCGGAAGACATAGTGCTCGAGGATGTCCAGGCCGACGAAAAGCTGATCAAGGTGGGCGGCGATGACGTCTTCGAGCGGGACGAACCTGTTCGGCCCGACGGACAGGAAACGCGGGAGCAGCGGCGGCACCTTGACGCGCGCGAAGATGGTCTGGCCGGACTCGGGCTCGGCGATCGTCACCGCCAGGCTCAGGGTCAAGCCGGAAATGAACGGGAACGGGTGTGCTGGATCCACTGCCAGCGGCGTCAGCACCGGGTAGATGCGCTCCTTGAAGAGTCGCTCCAGGCGCGCCTGCTCTTCTGGCACTAGCTGCTTCCAGCGCAGGATCTCGATTCCCGCCGCCGACAGGTCCGGCATGAGCTGCTCGCTGAAGCAGCGCGCGTGCCGGGCCGATAGCTCGCGCGCCAGCTCGAGTGCGTTCTCGAGTATCTGGCTCGGGGAGAGTCCGGACGCCGCCTCGACCGGCAGGCCAGTGGCCATCCGGCGGATCCGCCCGGCGATCCGGACGGCGAAGAACTCGTCCAGCGCGCTGGCGAAGATCGCGGCGAACCTGCACCGCTCCAGCAGCGGCACGTTTTCGTCCTCGGCCAGTTCCAGGACCCGCTGAGCGAACCGCAGCCAGCTGTCCTCGCGGTCGAGGTAACGGTCGCGGGGCAAGTCCCGCCCTTGCCTGGCAAGCGCAGCCTGCTGCGCTTCCTGCCGCGCGCGCGCCGCCGTCCTGGACCTGGCGCGCGCGGCAGCCTGCTGGTGCCTTCTGGCCCGCTCCTGCGCCGCCAGCCGGTCCCTATCGGCGGCCGCCGCGCGGCTTGCGGGCGTGGGGCGGCGCGGGCGGGCGGATTCCATGTCCCTATTGTCCCCACTCTGGCCCTCAGCAAAAGAGCCGAGGTGCAGGTTTCACGGCGGCCCGCCAAGCGGGCCGTGATTTGACCCGCTTGCGCTGGCTCCGCGGTCCCGCCAAGATCGGTCCTGGCCACGATAAAACCACAGGACCAAGCACGGAACGGGGTCCTTCGCGCGGATGGAGTTCGGAATGCGGATCGGCACCTCACTCGCAGAACCGGCCGGCCCGGATCCGCTCGGCGCGCTCGCCGATCAGATTCGCGCCGGAGCTGACGATGGCTTTGCGTCCGCCTGGATCTCTAACATCTTCGGCCTGGAGGCGCTCACCGCCCTGGCGGTGGCAGGCCGCGAGGTACCGGGAATCGAGCTCGGTACCGCGGTCGTGCCTACCTATCCACGCCATCCGGCTGTCCTGGCGCAGCAGGCACTGACCACCGACGTGGCCCTCGGCGGCCGCCTCGCGCTCGGTATCGGGCTGTCGCACCAGATCGTCATCCAGGACATGTACGGTCACAGCTTCGAGAAGCCGGCCAGGCATATGCGCGAGTACCTCGCCGTGCTCGTGCCGCTGCTCGCTGGGGAGCCGGCCGACTTCGACGGCGAAACCGTGCATGCTCACATCGGCTTGTCGGTACCCCGTTCCCGTCCGAAGGTGCCGTTGCTCCTGGCCGCGCTCGCCCCGCAGATGCTCCGCCTGGCCGGCACCAGAGCCGACGGAACCATCTTGTGGATGACCGGACCGGCAACGGTGCGGGACTACATCGTGCCGACGATCACCGTCGCTGCCAGCGAGGCCGGCCGGCCGAGCCCGCGCGTTGTGTGCATCCTCCCGGTGTGCGTGACCGACGACCCGGATCAGGCCCGCGTGCACGCGAACAAGGCGTTCGCCATCTACGGCCAGCTGCCGTCCTACCGGGCGATGCTTGACCGGGAAGGCGCGGCCGGGCCAGGCGACGTCGCCATCGTCGGGGACGAGGACAGCGTCGGGGCGCAGATCCGCGACCTGGCCGCGGCCGGGGTCACGGACTTCGTAGCCGGCGAGTACGCGCGCGGCGACGACGGCCCGCGAACGCGGGCGTTCCTCCGCAATCTGATCACCGAGCTCAGCTAGCAGCGCCCTCGTCCACGGACCGCTGCAGGTAGAGGTCGCGCAGCAGCGCGATTTCCGCGCCGTGATGAATGGCCTCACGGTGGATGTGCAGGACCAGGGCTGCCATCGAGTAGTCGGCGAAGAAGCCTTCGGCCGGCCCGCACCGCCGCGCGAGACCCTCGGCGCCCAGGCCGCGTACGCCCTTGATCCAGGCCGCGTACGCCTGGTCGAGCTGGCCCAGCGCCTCGGCAGCCGTCCCCGCGTAGCTGAATGTCTCGTAGTCCACCGTTGGGCCGCCGAAGTGCGACGCGTTCCGCATGCCGAACACTCCCACGATGATGTGCGCGAGCCGCCACGCGATCGTGGTGACCGGCTCGGGGTCCTGCGGCCCTATGGCGTAGTCCGCCGTGAGGTCGCCTGCGCCGACCGAGATGGGGGCCGTGCTCTCGCCGCGCCGGCTGATGGTCCAGCAGCCAGGCACGGGCATCCAGAAGTACTCATCGTCGGTCAGCGCGTCCAGGCGCGGACGCAGCTGATTATCCCAGTGCCACTGAAGCTGGCTGACCAGCTCGTCGTTCCAGTCGATGTCCATGCCGATGACGTTAGAACCAATTGCGGACAAGAACGGTCCTCGATTGCTGGCAGACTGAAAATCATGGTGGAAACTTCCGCACGGCTGCTGCGACTGCTGACGTTGCTGCAGGTGAAGCCGGACTGGTCCGGCGCCGACCTCGCCAGGCGGCTTGGCGTGACCCCCCGGACGCTGCGGCGGGACATAGCCAAGCTGCGCAGCCTTGGCTATCCCGTCCAGGCCGAGCCCGGCGTGGCGGGCGGCTACCGGCTCGGCGCCGGCGCCGCGCTGCCACCGCTACTGCTGGACGACGACGAGGCGGTAGCCGTCGCGCTCAGCCTGCGCAGTTCGGCCGCGCACGCCGTCACCGGCGTCGGCGAAGCGTCTGTCCGGGCGCTGGCCAAGCTGGAGCAGGTCCTGCCGTCACGGCTGCGCGAGCGGGCGGCCGCGATCGGCCACGCCACTGTGCCGCTCATCGGGCCGGTGCCAGCCGTCAGTGCCGACGCGCTGACCACGATCGCGCGCGGCTGCCGTGGCCGCGAACGGCTCGAGTTCGGCTACCGCACCCACGACGGCGGGCAGACAGCGCGGCGGGTGGAACCGCACCGGCTGGTACAGGCCGGCTACCGCTGGTACCTGGTCGCCCGCGACCTCGATCGGGACGACTGGCGCACCTTCCGTGTCGACCGCATCGACGAGCCCCGGCTCACGGGCGTCCGGTTCGTCCCGCGGGATCCGCCGGACGCCGCCGCGTTTGTTGCGCGCGCGGTCACCACCGCTCCTTACCGGTACCAGGCGCGCGTCCTCGTGCACGCTTCACCAGAGGTGGTGGCGGAGCATATGCCGCCGAGCGTGGCAGTGCTGGAGCCAGCCAGCGCTGGCGACTGCCTGCTCACCAGCGGGGCCGACTCACTGGACATGCTGGCCTTCCGGATCGCGGCGATGGACCTCGACTTCACCGTGCTCGAGCCGCCCGAGCTGATCCAGCGCGCGCAGACGCTGGCGGCCCGGCTCGCCAGCGCAGCGCGTCTAGAGCAATCCGCAGGCCCGGTCTAGGTCCGCACGGCTCGCCAGCTTGACCCTGGCGCCGCGGCCGAGCCTGGCCGCGAGCTCCTTCTCGGCTGTCTCGATCTTCAGCCAGTCCTGGTAGCTGACGTGCCGGATCCCCCGCCCCGTCAGGACGCCGGCGAGCGGCGAGCCCTGATCATCGCCAGTCCCGGCTGGCATCCGCAGCAGGCCAGCTCGCGGCAGCTGCACGTCACCTGGACCCGGCCCGCCAGCCAGGTCAGCCAGCAGAGACCGGACGGTCTCGGCCGCGTCCGACTTGTTCGTGCCGATGACGCCGGTCGGGCCGCGCTTCAGCCAGCCGGCCACGTACTCGCCGGGCAGCGGCTGGCCGTCAGGGCCAAGCACGCGCCCAGCCTCGTTCGGAACGATCGCGGCCCGCTCGTCGAAGGGGACCCCGGCCAGCGGCACGCTCTGGTACCCCACCGACCTGAGCACCATCTGCACATCGAGCGTCTCCAGCTGCCCGGTGCCAGCGAGTCGGCCGGACGCGTCCAGGGTGGTCCGCTCGAGCGTCAGCCCCTCGACGCCAGCTCCGCCGATGATCTCTACTGGCTTCAGCCAGAACCTGACGGTTAGCCGGCGCGCTCCCCCGGCCGGCACCCGGCCTGCCCACTCCTTGATCACCGCGTAATTGCCGCGCACGTGCCGGTCGGTCTCGGCCAGCCGGGCGCTCTCGCCAGTCGCGTCGAAGGCGGCCAGGTCCACCTCGTCGCCGGTCACCACGATGTCGACGCCAGGCAGTTCGCCCAGCTCACGCAGCTCCTTGGTGGTGAACTTGGCCTGGGCCGGACCCCGGCGGCCGATCATGTGCACCTCGCGCACCTTGCTGGCCATCAGCGCGTCGAGTACTGGCTGAGATACGTCGGTTTCGCGAAGTTCCTCTGGATTGCGCACCAGGATGCGCGCGACGTCAACAGCCACGTTCCCGACGCCGATGACCGCCACTGACTCGGCGTCCAGCGTGAACGCCGACGGCTCCACGTCCGGGTGGCCGCAGTACCAGTTCACGAAGTCGGTGGCCGCGATGCTGCCGGGCAGATCCTCGCCAGGGATGCCCAGGTGGCGGTCCCGCATCGCGCCCGTTGCGTAGACCACGCCGTCGTAGGCAGCCAGCAGATCGTCCCGGGTCACGTCATCGCCCAGGTGCACCCCGCCGATGAAGTTGACCCCGTCGTGCTCCAGCACATTGCGCAGATACTCGGCGATCGACTTGATCGACTTATGGTCGGGGGCCACGCCGTACCGGACCAGGCCGTACGGAGTCGGCAGCCGGTCCAGCACGTCGACTTGGATCGTCCGCGGCGGGTCTAGCGCTGCTGCCTGCTTGATCAGGGCCTCGGCCGTGTACAGGCCAGCGGGGCCAGACCCGATCACTGCTACCTGGAGAGTCTGCATACCACTAGATTCTGCCTTGTCCGCGCCACCGCTCGCGGCACGCCCGCGAGACCGGCTCCGCTGCGGCGGGCTGGCATCAGGCCGACACCGGCATCAGCTAGCGTGTGGCGCATGCAGGACGCGCATCAGGTCCCGGCCATCAGCCTCGAAGGGCGGGTTGCCCTGGTCACCGGGGCCAGCGGCGGCATCGGGCGGGCCATCGCGCTCGCGCTATCGGCCGCTGGGGCGAGCGTCGCCATCGGCTACGGCGCCAACGACGCAGCCGGTCATCAGCTAGCTGGGCAGATTACTGCGGCAGGCGGCCAGGCGGCCGCGCTGAGCGCCGACCTGGCGTATGCGGCTGAGGTCATCCGCCTGGCCGAGGAAGCCGAGGACGCCTTCGGGCCCGTCGACGTGCTGGTGAACAACGCCGGGATGGGCCGCAGGCAACCACTCGAAAGCATCGCCATCGAGGACTTCGACGAGACAATGGCAGTGAACCTGCGCGCGCCATTCCTGCTAGCCCAGCGGCTGGTGCCGGGCATGGCGAAGCGTGGCTACGGCCGGGTCCTGTTCATGTCATCGGTCGCGGCGTTCACGGGCGGCATCGTGGGTCCTCACTACGCCGCATCCAAGGCTGGCCTGCACGGCCTGACGCACTCGCTGGCAGCCCGGTTCGCCCGGT
>Ga0210389_10001988_pt1 | contig 16365 bp, 14 predicted proteins | sample IncBWH28OmetaG_FD_160127 | JGI IMG/M metagenome (GOLD analysis project Ga0210389, IMG submission 160127) | Forest soil microbial communities from Barre Woods Harvard Forest LTER site, Petersham, Massachusetts, United States - Inc-BW-H-28-O ...
CCCCTACGAGACTGTTGGGAAATGCTGCGGTGATTCTCACTTGCGCATAACTGCCTGGCGCAGGAGCGATGGGCTGCGAACTGGTGAAGTTGACTGGTTTGTTCTGGCTGCTCCGTCCGCCGACCTGCCCGCGCGCGGAGTTTGGATTCTCAACCATCACTTCTATGATTTGCCCTATGTGCTTGGAATAATTTGCTCTTTGAATCTCGCGCTGTCGATCCAGGAGCACCTGCAAACGATTTGCTTTCTCGGTTTCCGGAATTGAATCGATCATCGTGAGCGCCGGTGTGTTGGGGCGCGCCGAGTACTTAAAACCGAAGACGCAATCGTATTCGATCTGCGCCAGCAGATCCATAGTCTGAATGAAATCGTCGGCCGTCTCCCCTGGGAAGCCGACGATGATGTCGGTGGAAAGTGAAATCGGGCGGCGGGCCGCCTTGATCCAGTCGATGCGTTCGAGGTACCACTCCCGCGTATATTCCCTTGCCATCATTTTGAGCACGCGGGAAGAACCCGATTGAACGGGCAGATGCACGTGATCGCAGAGTGTTGGGAACGCGTCGATGGCTTCAACGATGTCGCGCGTGAAATCGCGTGGGTGGCTCGTGGTGAAGCGGACCCGTCGGATTCCTGGCACCTGGCCGACTGCCGCCAGCAATTCGGCGAAGCTCGACTTCCCTTCCGGATCGCGGTAGCTGTTGACGTTCTGTCCCAGCAACTGGATCTCGGTATAGCCCTGGTCGGCAATGCGACGCGCCTCGGCCAGCACCGAAGACGAACCTCGGCTGCGCTCTTTGCCCCGCGTGTAGGGGACGACGCAATAGGAGCAGAACTTGTCGCAGCCCTCGATGATGGTGATATAGCCGCGATAGGGATTCTGCCTCGCCGTAAATTCCGTTTCGAAGGTCTCTTCGGTTTGGCGATCATCAAGCCCAGTGATCCGGTTCTCGCCGGCCTCGAGACGCGTCAACATTTCGGGGAGCTTGCGATACGAGGCCGAACCTGAGACCAGCGAGACATAGGGCGCACGTTCGAAAATCTTCTCGCCTTCCTGCTGCGCGACGCACCCGAGCACACCAAACCGCTTGCCCTGCTTATGAAGCTTCTTGTAGTCGTTCAGGCGGTTGAAGACTTTCTGCTCGGCTTTGTCGCGGATGGAACAGGTGTTGTAGAGGATCAGCCCCGCTTCTTGTTCGGTTTCAACCTGCCGGTAGCCCTGCTGCCGGAGCGTGCCGATTACCTTCTCCGAGTCATGGGCGTTCATCTGGCAACCGAAGGTCTCTAGATAGAAGGTTTTCTCGGAAGCCATGGCAATCCTGAGTATAACGTGACGGAAGGGGTGAACCAACGGCGGCTTGGTGTTCGCTTCTGAACATCGCGGAGGCGAAATCGGACATTTCAATCGCATGTCGCGCGTATCTGGTCAGTAGAATCTTCGGTTTGCAGCGCTCCCCGGTGGCCACTCGCGTGCAGAATGAATCAAAGAGAACGTCTGCACGAAGGGATTCCGCACATGCAGCTCGACGTCCGGGGACTCGCCCCGTTGCTGAGCGTCTTCGACATGCGGGTCGCACTCCGTTTCTATCGCGACTTACTTGGCTTTCGGGTCACCGGAAGCTCCCCGCCGCTTTCAGGCAATCCAGATCATGTGAATTGGGCCATGCTCGAACTCAACGATTCGACGATCATGCTCAACACGGCGTATGACCCCGACGACCAGCCAGACTCGCCCAATCAGGGGCGGTGGTCCGGTCACTCTGACACTTGTATCTACTTCGGATGCCCGGACGTCGACGGCGCCTACGAATTCCTGCTTTCCAAAGGCATCGATGTAAAACCGCCGGCTGTTGCGCCGTACGGGATGAAGCAGCTTTATCTCACCGACCCGGACGGCTACGGTCTGTGTTTCCAGTGGAAGGCCTGAACCCATCTTCCCCCTTGAAGGAGCGAAAGATGAGAACCATCCTGCAGGATCTGCGTTACGCGTTTCGACAACTAACCAAGCTGCCGGGATTCTCGCTCACGGCCATCGTTTCCCTGGCTCTCGGTATTGGCGCGACGACGGCGGTTTTCAGCGTGGTCTATGCGATCCTGATGGATCCTTACCCATACGCCGCTCCGGATCGCATGGTCCACATGCGCCTGCTTGCGCCTAGCGGCGGCCTGCGCGGTTTCGGAGTGACGGGGACCCAATGGCAGGAGTTGCGCAAGTCTCCCGTTGTCGAAGACTCCTTTCTAGAAGATGACTGGAGCCTCACAGTCACGGGCAGTGACGTGCCGGAGGATGTGCAAGGCGTTTATCTCACTTCGAACGGCTTCAATTACCTGGGCGTTCCAGCCTCTCTTGGCCGCGGGTTACAGCCGTCCGATGCCATGGACGGCCAGGACCCTCAGCCGGTTGTCGTTCTCAGCTACAAATTCTGGCAACGTCATTTCAACTCCGATCCGAGCGTGATCGGCAAGACCATGCAAATGGTTCGAAAGAACTACACCATTGTCGGCGTGGCTGCCCCCCGCTTCACATGGGGCGACGGAGACGTCTATCTTCCGCTGAAGGTGACACAGGACCAGGTTCGGAGCTACTACGCTGGCGTACGCCTGAAGCCCGGGGTTTCGCATGAGCAGGCGAACGCGGCCCTGGGGCCGCTCATCGATCAGTTCCGGAAAGAAACACCCACGCACTTCCCGACTGACAAACTCAAGTTGCACGTCGTCGGTCTCAACGAAGATTTCATCAAGCAGCTGGGTGGGACGTTGTACCTGCTCTTTGGCGCAGTCGCTTTGCTGCTCCTCATTGGCTGCGGCAACGTGTCGATTCTCCAGCTTGCCCGGGCAACCAGCCGCCAGCACGAATTCGCCGTCCGCTCGGCAATCGGCGCCAGCCGGGGACGCATCATCCGGCAGCTTCTGACCGAGGCTCTTTTGCTTTCTCTCACCGGAGCCGCAATCGGTCTCGCTCTCGCCTATAAAACGCTTGCCGTGATTGTGGCCAACCTGCCTGAGTATTCCTTTCCCCATGAAGCCGCCATCCGGATCAATCTGCCGGTTCTTCTTTTCTGCATCGCCGCGGCGGTGGGGACCGGAGTGCTGTTTGGTTTGTGGCCGGCTCTGCAACTTTCTCGGCCGGCTGTCAGCCAGATCATGCAATCGAACACCCGCAAGACGACCAGCGATGTAAGCGGGCGCAGGATCCACAACACGTTGATCGGGACACAGATTGCACTCACGCTGTTGATGCTGGCCGGCGCTGGAGCGGCGATTGAAGGGTTCCTTCGCGTTGCGCACACTCCCCTCGGGTACGATCCACATAACGTCATTTCAGTTGGAATCCCAATCCACGACGGAACTTATAAGACATGGCCCGAACGCGCAGCCTATTTCGAGAAGCTTCATGCCGCAGTTGGCGAAGTACCGGGCGTGAACATGACGGCGATCTCCAGCAACGCAACCCCTCCCGATAACGGGTTCAATATCAAGTTCGAAATCACAGGAAAGCCCTCGGGACAGGATCAAACGCTGCACTTCAACATGGTGAGCCCGGCATATTTTCCGATCCTGAAGATCCCTGTTTTGCAAGGGCGAGTCTGGGACGAGGCTGAGAATCATCGCGGCGCACCAGTCATTGTGATCAACCAGACGCTGGCGCGCCGCTATTTTCCAGGCGGCGATGCGATCGGTCACACAATCAAGATTCCCGAGCTCAAAGCGCAACCACCCTTTTTCCTCACGTCGCCGGACGCCGAAAATGGGTTCCTGATTGTTGGAGTCATGGGAGACAAACTCGACGACGGACTCTCGAAGCCGGTCTTTCCCGAGGCATTCGCTCCCTACACCGTAGCCATGGGCATGTTTACGCAAATTCTGGTTCGCTCCGAAGTTCCGCCGCTGACACTCCTGCATGCCATTCGCGCCAAAGTCAATTCTGTCGACCAGGATCAGCAAACGAACGGAGATGTGCGCGATCTGGAGCATTGGATTACGCGCATGCCCGAGTGGGCGCGCGGACAGCTTGTGGCGTGGCTGTTTGGAGCTTTTGCTGCATTGGCGCTGGCACTGGCCGCGGTTGGGCTCTACAGTGTCGTGTCGTACACGGTCGTGCAGAGGACCAACGAGTTCGGCATTCGCGTCGCGCTAGGCGCACAACGCGGACATCTGCTCGGTATCGTGTTCCGGTCGATGTTGGTCAGCGTCGGAGGAGGCATCCTGGTGGGGATTCTGCTTACTTTGGCGCTGAATAAGGTCCTGGCCACTTGGGCAGCGGAAAGTTCACGAGACCCCTTGATGCTGCTTGCTTCGGCGTGCGTGCTTGCGATGGTTGCGGCGATTGCGTGCATGGTTCCAGCGCGGCGTGCCGCTGGAGTGGACCCCATGACGGCGATCCGCTACGAGTAAGGCCTCCGCGCGTGAAAGCTTAGGAGACTTAGCGCAATCCGGTATGCAGATACGCGAGGAGCGCGGACATTTGTTGATTGTCGAAACGTCCCAAAAACGAAGGCATCATTCCCTTCCCGGCAAGGACGACCAGTTTCACTGCATCGTCGGTCGCAGGTGCTCCACTGGGAAGCGTCGTCCGCGAAAAGACGCCATGCAGATCGGGCGGAACCTTTTTCAGGGCGAGATCGTTGTCCTCGTGGCAATGCGCACACCGCACCGCGTAAAGATGCTTCCCTGCCGCCTGCTGGGGTGTGAGCGCAGGTTTCTGATGACAACCAGTGGCCGCGAAGATTGTGTAAGACAAGATTCCAAGAAAAATAAGCTGAAATGGATACGAGTGCCGGGCGGTCATGCTTTCAATGTACGGCCAAGGGCGGCATTGGATCGAGAGATAGGTTGAAGCCGAAGGCGACCTCTTCGAGAAAAGCTCCGCCAATCTCGACGGTTTTCTGCCCGATTTCGACTCCGCCCATGTGCTGATAGAAGCCCACTGCAGGATTTCGCCTTAGGACCCACAAGGCCATGGCTGTGCGGCCCCCGGAGCGAGGTGCAGCGGCGAGCTTGTCAAAAAGGCGCCGTCCCACTCCCCTGCTCTGATTCTTGCGCAGAAGATAGATCGCGAAGAGCTCTACATCATATCCATCCCGCGATTCCCGAAGCTTCCTGCCACTCACAAAACCGAATACGCCGGTCTCGTCTTCGGCGACAAAAATGTGCATATTCCGGTCGGCGATCAGTTCCCTCCACCTCTCGGCCCGGGATTCGACATCCATTGCGGCCAGAAAACCATCGGGATTATGCCGGCATAGGTACTTTCCAGCTATCGCCCCGGACCTTTCCGATTGCGCGTGCGTCTTGTTCTTCCCCGCGACGGATGCGGAAGTCCATAGGCGGAATCTATCATGCACATTGCAGATCCAAGCCTCTCCTTCGATATGCTGGAACCATGACGCTGCCAACCCTGTCCCAGATCGAGGAGGCGCAAGCGATTGTGTATCGCCACATGCCGCCGACTCCCCAATACACATGGCCTCTCATCAATACGAGGCTCGGGTTCGAAGTTTGGATCAAGCATGAGAACCATACACCCGTCGGCGCCTTCAAGCTGCGTGGCGCTCTGGTGTATATGGAATGGCTCAAACAGACGCAGCCGGAACTCGGTGGCGTGGTGGCGGCGACGCGTGGCAATCACGGTCAAGGTGTCGGCATGGCCTCGCGGCTGTTGGGCCTGAAGGCAGTGATCGTGGTGCCCGAAGGCAACAGTCCTGACAAGAACCGTGCGATGCAGGCACAAGGAGTCGAACTGGTCGAGCATGGGCGGGACTTCCAGGAATCCCTCGAGTTTGCGCGCACCCTGGCGGCGGATCGCGGCTTCGCCATGGTCGATTCGTTTCATGAACGACTGGTGATGGGTACGTCCACCTATGCGCTGGAATTCTTCCGCGGTGCGCCGGAGCTGGACGCGGTGTATGTGCCCATCGGGCTGGGTTCGTCAATTTGCGGAGTCTCGGCGGTGCGCAATGCGCTGGGGCTGAAGACTGAGATCGTCGGTGTGGTGGCGGAAAAGTCTCCTTCGTACGCGCTAAGTTTCGAACAGCACAAGATTGTGGAAGCGCCATCCGTGACATTGGTTGCGGACGGGCTTGCGTGCCGTACGCCGAATGCGGATGCCATGGAAGTCATCTGGCAGAACGTTGCCCGCATTGTAGAGGTTTCCGACGACGAGATCATTTATGCGATGCGCACGCTTTATCAGGACACACACAATCTCGCCGAGGGCGCTGCGGCTGCGGCGTTGGCTGGAATTGTACGGAAGGCCTCGCTGCATCGCGGGCGGCGGATCGGCATGGTTCTCACCGGTGCCAACGTGGATGCGTCGGTCTTTGCTCAGGTCCTTCTTGGAGAGACGGGCCGATGATCCCGCACTTCGACAATCTCACACCATTTGCCCACTCAGCCCAGAATCGTTGCTTTGGTTGTGGCAAAGCCAATGCCGGTGGACTTCAGCTTGAGTTCTTTCTTGCGCCGGATGGCACGCTGGTCTGCCCGGCGAATATCTCGACCGCGTTCGAAGGGCACCCCGGCTACCTGCATGGCGGCATCATCGCGACGCTGCTGGACGAGACCATGAGCAAAGCGGTGCGCGCCAAAGGATTGACCGCGATGACCCGCCACATGGAGATTGACTACCGCCGACCTGTGCCCTCCGGCACGCCGATTCGGCTGGAAGGGACTGTCGTGCGGAGCGATGGACGCAAACACTGGGCGGAGGCGAAGATTCTCGACGGCGACGGAAAAGCACTTGCGAACGGAAAGGGCCTTTTCGTCGAAGTGAAACCTCAGTAATCCTGCTGTTCAGGCTTAGGATCTCGCGGTTCAATGCAGGCCGGCAAGCCAGGTGATGACGGTGCTTTCAAGAAAGACGCGATGATCGGACCAGCTGTGATCCGTCGCAATATGGATCGAGGTGATGTTATTTCCACCTTTTGCCTTGATTGCGTTGATGAGCATATTCGTAGAGGGAGCAAGCCCGTCGTCCGCAGAAAGCACCAAAAGTGGGGTTTGGACCAGTCCATCGACGGCTTGATCAAAGCTGAATTTGTTGCGGATCGAAGTTAGTTCATTGGCCATCGACTCCGCGGACACTCCGTTCAAACTTTCCATATCGTCCGCCATTTCTTTGACGATTTGTTCGTGCGGTCGTGCCCCAAAGCTGGCCATATCCGCCGCGCTGATCAGGATGGCCCCACTCAACTGATGGTCGTGTGCCGCAGTCAGGGCAGTTACCCAGCCGCCCATGCTGTGTCCGGCAATCGCAATATGTTTCGTGTCGATTGCGAATTTCGCGGCATTTGCGGGATCGCGGAGATAGGCGAGGACGGCATCCGCATCTTCAAGATTCTGTGCAAACCGAAACGTTCCTGGACTTCCCCACGATCCCCGATAGTTGAATGTAACGGCGTTCCAGCCCGCACGGCGCACTGCCTGTGCCAGATCGAGATTCTTCTCGTTGCCGGGTAGGCCGTGGCAAATCACGAGCGTTGGATGGACACCTGCTCCCGGAGGACTGTACATCAGCCCGTTGATCAGGACACCGTGGGTGGGGATGTGCAGGACGGCCATACTCGCAGGGTGGGCCGCATCCAGTGGAGGATCCGTGTAGATTGCCGCCGGCACCGACTGTGCCAGAACGAATCCGGATGAAAGAAAAAGCGCAGCGATTGCGAGAGGGACGACTCTCATGTTTTTCCTCCTGAATTGTTTTGGGGATTAGGATGGCTCGGGGCTGGACGATGCATGCGTCTTTCTTCAGGTGTGGAATTCGGATCACTCAAAGCAGCAACCGTGCACTCAAATTGTAAGCGTGCTGATTCCCTGCTGTGTGATGCGGTTGTACCTCGCGCACAGGAGTAGGAAAACAGTCCCTGCACCATAGGACACGGCGAACGCAGGAGCCGCGAACCAACCGACGCGTCCTTCGATCCCTGCGGACGTCAATGTATAGGCGTGGATCACGCCGAAGCAGGAGAAAAGCGCCGCTGCACTCATCCAGGCTGCTGCCTGAACGAATCGGCGCTCGATCGCCAGAGCCATCGCTGCCGCCCATAACATCGATGTGAGCAACGCTCCCTGTCCAAGGGAGAGCAGTCCGGCGAGCGGCAGTTCTGTGCCCACCCGGGGAAGGATTGTTGCCAGCGAACTGCCTGCCGCGCGTGCAACGGTGTCGGCGATTCCGGCTGCCCACTGCGCCAGCATCGGAATCAGGCCGAGGGCAACGGCAATCACCTGGGTACGCGGCACTTCGACAAACGCTTGCCCCACGGTGACCAGGCCGAACCAGACGATGACGGGGCCAGCGACCTCCAGCGGGATCACGCGAAGAACAACCGGCAACAGTCCTGTTGTACAGAGGATCAGAGTGAACAGCCCATTCAAAGCGGAATACCCTGACCGCGCGCCGTTCGCCTTGTGAGCCGCGTGCCCGACATAAAGCGTGGTGGGAAATGGACTGCCAAGGGCTGCCGCGGCGAGCGTGCCCACGCCATTCATCAACAGCGAAGGCGTCGTGTGGAAGTCGTCGCCTGCGATTTTCACGCTCTCGAGAATCTGTAACGAGGCCAGCGTATCAAGCGATGCCAGGGGCAGAATGACGGTCAGGTAACTCCACCACTCGCGCTGGCCGAAGAGCGCAAAGATGTTGACGGGGTGCGGTACGTGCAATGTGGGTGCTTCGACTGGGGGCAATGGCACGTTGTAGAGATGAAACGATCGGAGCGCGGCGACGAGGACTGCGCCCAGGCCAATCGCAACAAGACCGGGAGGAATGCGCCAAGGCAGCCGCAGCCGCGATCCATAGAGCGTAAACAGGACAATCATCGGCAGTAGTGCAATCGCCGCCTGCGCAAAGACGCCGAATACAAATCCGAGGCAAAGATAGGCGAGCGCCAATCCGGCGAGCGGACACAAGAGCGCAGCGCGCGGTGTGTGGCGCCGCAACCAGTCGGTGCAGAATGCGCCCCCCGTTTGTACCAGCCCGCTGATGAAGCTGGCAAAGACGCCCGCCTGCCACGCATCGAAAGCCGAATGCGTGCGCGAGTATACCGGGCCCATGATCAGGAACACGTAGGCGAAAATCGTGGGAGTATTCACCCCGAAGGGAATGGCCGTGACATCGCCGCGCCCGGTTCGTGCTGCAAGCCGCCGTGCCTGCCATGCATAGAACAGGTTGCCGGCGAGTACAGAGGCTGCTACGCCGGGCAGCACGCGGCTGGAGACAAATTCTGTGGAAAGACCGCACACGGGAGCGAGACCGACAATCAGAAGAAGGTCGGGAAATCCAGAAAAGAACAACCCAAAGAATCCGTCGACGTCGCCCGAGGTGAACCAGGGCAGCGTGCGGCGAACTTGAGCGGGTTTGGGCATCTCAGCCTGGGTCATGCAGTTCCGTATTGCATCCCGATGGCGCTTAGCCATTTGCGATATGCAATGGCCATGCGGTCCGAGCGAAGATGCAATTCCGACTGCAGGTCCAAGGGGAGCAGCTCAGGTCGCTGCGATTCGACGACGATTCGATCCTGCTCCGTGACCCGATCCTGGAAGCGAATCAGCTCTTCCTCTGCGACGTCATTTCCGTAGTTGAGGCTCATGATCAACCGTGATTCGCATGTGTCCGCGTCAATGGGAGCAACCTGGGCGAGCATGCCGAACCTGTGCTGCCCGTGCGATTTGACGAATCCTGCGGTGAGGGGACCATGCACCCAATAGTGATAGTTCACGAGTGCGGACGATCCCGTGCCGTCCGGGTCGGGTTGCCAGATGCGGATCTGCCGCGCTTCGGGGCCGCGGGCTTCACTGCCGGCGGTAACTTCGTAGTCTTCGACCTCGCCGCGCTGCGGATCACCCAGCAGGCCGGCGTGCACAAATCCGAGATGTGCGACGTCGAGCAAATTCTCAATCACCCGAGGGCCCTGGGCGTGGAAACGATAGGGCCCGGCAAGAACAGTGCGATAGGCTGGATCCTCGGCAATCGGAAAATCGGGCAGCGGACCGCGGGGCTCACCGAACGCGACCCAGACGACACCGTAACGTTCTTTTACGGAGTAGGTCGTTGCTCTGGCTTTGTCCGGCGGTGTCAAACCAGGTTGTGCCGGGATACGAACGCATTGGCCCGAAGGGGCATACTCCCAGGCATGGTAGGGGCAGACGAGGCAATCCTGCCTATCTGGATTAAGAGCGTCCTCGGATTGGGACGCCCGGGTTCGAATGGTTCCCAGCGAGAGGCGTGCACCGCGATGCACACAAAGATCGCGCCAGCAATGCAAGGCTTCGCGCGAACGCCAAAGCACGACGTCCAGGCCCAACAAGCGGCGACCGAGCACCCTTCCACGCTCAATCTCGCGCGACCATGCAACGGCAAACCATTGGCCAAGCAGCATCGGATCCTGCAGTGCGGGCCGCAGTGCTGAACTCGTGGAATGCAGAACATCGGCTGCCATGAAGAACGGTCGCCTCCCGAGCAGAAAGGATGAGGTGCATGGAATCCGGGTGAGGCCAGTGTACATGGATCGGCAAGATAAACATCGGAGCCACGGCTTCTCCTCGGCACCGTCAGCTCCGTTGCGATTCAATTCGCAAACAACCCGAAGGCGCGCGGGAGAGGTGCGATGGACCGCGCGGCAAAGAGAATAAATGAACCATGTTGATCCCATCCTGCCTCAAGGCGTCGAATGCGGTTACGGTCTTCGAGTTAACCTCAAAGAATCGCGCGAGTGTTCAGATCGGAGAACTCTGCAGACCTATCCACGTCATGTTCATCCTTGGCTCTCCATCCGAGAGCCCGGCAAACATGACTCCGCCAAACTTTGTTGCGGGACTGACAAGGTTGCCGTGCGCATCGAACGATAGAGACCCCGTGGCCTACATGCAGATCCCTCTCCCGGTGATTACTCGTTTCTGCCGTTCGGCTGAGTGTCCCTAACCTGCGGCACCTCTCACGATGCGGCGAATGGAGTGGGAACTCAAAACGATTGAGAAGAAATAGAAGAGGGGCATTCCGGAAAAGGGAGAGAGCGCAAGGAGATCCCAGATTGAGAAGCGGCAAAGAAAGCTACGCAGAAGGAAGCCTGCTAACGATGATGCTCGGGCCTCAGGTCAGTCGACCTTTATCGGCGTTCACCTTCTTCCTCCAAGGAGTTGACCGATTTGGGTCAAGAGTTTTCGAAGCCGACAGAATTCGGGCTTGCGATTCGCTTTTTGTTCGCTATAATGCGCCCATGGCTGTTACACGCAGGCAAAAAGAAGTCCTGGATTTCCTGGAGTCCTTCGTCGCCCGCAAGGGCTATTCCCCTTCTTTTGAGGAGATTGCGCGTGGCCTTGGTCTCAAGAGCCTAGCCACGGTTCATAAGCACATCACCAATCTTGAAAAAAAGGGAATGCTGGATAGGACCCACAACAGGAGCCGGTCCATCGACGTGCTTCCCCCCGGGTCGCGAACCCGGGTCACCGACCGGATCCCCCTCGCTGGTCGCATTGCGGCCGGACTACCGGTCGAAGCGATCGAAGCGTCGGAGACCATCTCTTTGCACGATGTAGTGGGTAACCGCGACGTTTTTGCCCTCGAGGTTCGGGGCGATTCGATGCGGGACGAGCATATTATCAATGGCGATTACGTGCTGGTGGAACGAACCCGTACCGCGCGACAGGGAGAGATCGTGGTTGCATTGGTCCACGGAGCCGAAACCACGCTGAAGCGCTTCTATTCGGAAGGGCATATCGTGCGTTTGCAGCCCGCCAACATTGAGATGGAACCCATTTACGTTCCAGCAGGGCAGGTTTCGATCCAGGGCCGGGTGCTCGGAGTCCTGCGCAAGTACCGCTAAATGCCTTGCTTCGCGAATTCTGAGCCGAGACACAACAAGGCCCGGCTTGCTGCCGGGCCTCGTTACGTGCTGCGATGAGCGTCTCTGCCTATGCCAGCAAACGTTGAACCTTCTCTTCGATCACGTTTTGCGGAACATATCCCACAACCTGATCGGCAACCTTGCCGCCTTTGAAAAACAGCAGCGTTGGAATCCCTCGAATCCCATAGCGCGAGGGCGTCGCGCCGTTCTCATCCACATTCATCTTCGTAACTTTCAACTTCCCGGTGTATGCCGTCGCCAGGCTATCCACCATCGGCGCTATCGCGCGACAGGGTCCGCACCAAACCGCCCAAAAGTCCACCAATACGGGCTGCTCACTACGGAGCACCTCCTGATCAAATGTTGCGTCGCTTACTTCCATAACTCCCAGACCTGCCATGCTCCTCCTCGTCTACGCCGTGTAACTAGTCTAATCGAAATTACACACCTCATGAGATGCTTGACGGCCGCGAAGGTCGCAATCGAGGCCAGAGCCCCCGTAGCTGAAGATCTCCAAGCTGCGATAGCGATTGCAGATGGGATGAGGATCGATGGGAGCAACTGCCGCGCATGCTGTAGACATCCAGTTCGTCCGAGAACGTTGCCTGCAAAATAGAAGCGCCCGGATCCCAGTAAGGATCACGGGCGCTAGAGCAGCCCTCCCCCAGAACTGCCCACGGTGCGAATGTAGGGGTTCCACGACTGAATAGCAAGCAAACTTAGGTAATCCAAGGAGTAATCACCGACTGGTGATTTGCAAGATAGATACCTGAAACGACGCAAGATTTGTACTTAGTATAACTGCCTGCCGAACCTATTCCGCGTCTCCATCCGACCTTACGAATTGAGCCCGATCGGCGTCGGTTCGAGGAATGAATTGGCTCCTGCAGGATCAAAACCGCACGCAAGAATTTCGGGTTGGACGAGTCCTTCTGACGCCTCGCGGATAAGTTGCACAACAGGTTCAATGCTCTTCTGTTCGTCGAGCACAAGCAAGACGGAGGGGCCTGCCCCGCTGAGTGCAACCCCCAGCACGCCGCGGTGACCTGCCAACGGAAGCAGCCGGTCCAGCAACGTGCAGATCGGCGCGCGATACGGTTGATGAATCCTGTCGTTCATCGCGGCCTTCAGGAGGTCCCCGCGCTCCTGAGCGAATGCCAGACCGAGCATCGAGACCGCCTGAAGGTTGCTGACAACATCGGAACGGGAATAAGCATCGGGCAGCACTGCGCGCGCTTTGCTGGTTGCTAAGGGCGTCTCAGGAAGCGCGAGAATCGCGCGCCACTTGGAAGGCGGTGTTACGCGCGCAACGTAGACCGACTTTCCCTCGCACGCCGTTGCGACAAATCCACCCATCCAGCAAGCGGCAGCGTTATCCGGATGGCCCTCGAGTGCGCTTGCCTCTTCCAGGATGCGCTCGGAACTCCAGCCGAGATCCCCGAAACGAACCGCCAAAGCAATTGCGGCAAGCCTGCCCGCGGCCGACGAACCGCAGCCCATTCCGAGGGGAATATTGTTGGACATGCGCAGAGCGAGAGGCGTTATGGGCTTGCTGTGTTCAGAAAGAATGCGGCGGTAGATGCCGAGGATGAGATTGTCCTCAATCTGCGCGCAGCGTTCGGCATCCCGCCCGGTCGCTTCAATGGAGAATTCATGGGCTCGCTGTGCCTCAATTTCGAGATAGAAATCGAGCGCAATCGCGACCGCGTCAAACCCGGAGCCAAGATTTGCCGAGGTGGCTGGAAGACGGAGACGGAATCCCGCTGCATTCGAATTCACGCTCATCCGGTGTGGCCTCGCATCGCGGCGAGAACCGCTTCCGGGGTTGCATCTACCGCAAGGGCATTGTGTCTCAAAGCCTCAACCGCTGCTTCGTTGCCGTCGAGTTCCTCTTCTTTCAGAAGTGTTCCTCTGTGGAATTCGATCGTATAGTCCGCGTCTTTCAAAGTGTGGCCGGTGAGCAACAGGACGACGGTATCTGTTGCCGAAACCTTACCCTCGGCCCGCAGCTTCTTCAAACCCGCCAAGGTCACTGCCGAGGCCGGTTCACAGCCCAATCCTTCGGCTCCGAGTTCGGCCTTGGCAATCGCAATCTCGGTCTCGCTGACGTCGAGGCACCAACCACCGGTCTCCTGGATCACCTTCACAGCTTTACGCCACGATGCTGGATTTCCGATGCGAATTGCGGAGGCTCGAGTATGGGCCTCGACCGGTGCCAGTGTGCTTCCATTGTTTTCAACGAAGCTGCGCACCAGCGGATTCGCACCCTTCGCCTGGATGACAGAAATGCGCGGCAAGCGGGCCACCAGGCCTAATTCGCGCATCTCACGAAAGCCTTTGCCGAGAGCGGAGCTGTTGGCCAGGTTTCCGCCGGGAACAATCAGATGATCGGGCACGATCCAATCGAGGGCTTCGGCGATTTCGAATGCAGGCGTTTTCTGTCCTTCGAGCCGGTATGGATTCACCGAGTTCAGCAGGTAGATCGGCTCTTTGCGGACGCTCTCCGCCAGGACTTTTACGCATCCGTCGAAGTCGGTCTTCAACTGGCAGGTCACCGCCCCATAGTCCATGGCCTGCGCAAGCTTGCCCCACGCGATCTTGCCGTCGGGGATGAGGACGAGACTGCGCAGTCCTGCGCGCGCTGCATAGGCCGCCATCGCGGCCGATGTGTTTCCCGTGGAGGCGCAAGCAACCCATTCGAATCCCCGCTCTTTGGCGACACTTAATGCCGCAGTCATGCCCGTATCTTTGAACGATCCGGTCGGATTCATCCCCTGGTGCTTGGCCAGCAGCTGATCGATTCCCAAGGCACGTGCAGCACGCGGCAAGGGGTAGAGTGGCGTATTACCTTCACGCAGAGTCACAGCATTTCCATAGTTGTCCAGGATCGGAAGCAACTCGCGGAATCGCCATACACCGGAGTGATCCAGGGCCTCCGAAGAGCAGCGGCGTTCGCGCCAGAGCCATTTCAACGCACCCGGATTGGGCCGGTTGGTGCCCTGCCGCAGGCTCCAACCGGCATATTCCACTTCAAACAGGTCGCCGCACTGGGCGCATCGAAAATTGGGCAGGGCGTCGGAACCGGAGATGCGCTCTCCGCAACCGAAGCAGCGTAGTTGATGCAGGTTATCGTTCATCCTTGGTGTTAGCCTACCAGCGTGACGCGATTTTTGCTCGCGCCGTGGAGGAACGACAAGCGATGGTCCGCGGGGTTCTTTTTGCATGGATTGGTGCTTTCCTTCTGCCCGCCGTTCTTGCGCAGGCGCCTCTGCGCATTGCCGCTGCCGCTGATCTTGAACCGGTTTTGCCTCCGCTCCTCGAACAGTTTCAACGGGCCACCGGGATCTCGGCGGAAGCGACCTATCAGGCGTCAGCCATGCTCACAACGCAGATTCAGAATGGCGCGCCTTTTGATTTGTTTCTTTCGGCAGACTTGAACTTTCCCAAACGGCTGATAGACGCCGGCCTCGCCGATGCCGCGGGCTTTGTCGATTCATCGACGCCGATCACCTATGCCAGGGGAACGCTCGTGCTCTGGACGCGCAATGACGCCGGTCTGCCTCCACCGTCTCAGGATCTTCTGCGCAGCCCGGCTTTGAGACGTCTTGCAATCGCGAATCCGGATCGAGCGCCCTACGGACGTGCCGCCGTTGCAGCTCTCAATAGCCTCAAGCTCTACGACCAACTCAAGCCGCGCATTGTGACTGCGGAGAATATTGCGCAGACCGCTCAATTTGTCGAATCGGGAAATGCGGATGCGGGGCTCATCTCCTTGACTTCGGCTCTCACGCCTCAACTCTCCGCAAGTGGGAAATACTTTGTCATTCCACGCGACCTCTATCCTCCGCTTGAACAGGGCGCGGTGATCGTCAGTAAAACAACGCAGCGGGCAGCAGTTCACAAACTGCTCGACTTTCTTCTCTCCGCGCCGGTCCAGGCTCAACTTGCCAGGAGCGGACTTACGCCGGTGCAATAAGGGCGCGCCCTGCAAATGGATTGGCAAGCACTCTCGCTCACGCTTCGGCTCGCAACTGTGACCACTGTCATCCTTCTGGTAGTTTCTGTGCCGCTGGCTGCATTACTGGCGCTTGGACGCAGCCGATGGCTCGCAATTCTTGAAGCCTTCGCTGCGATGCCGCTCGTCCTGCCGCCGACGGTGCTGGGATTCTTCCTGCTAGTTCTACTTGGTCCGCGCACGGCCATCGGCCGAGGGATTACTGCTCTGCTCGGGCATCCTCTCGCGTTCTCCTTCGATGGACTGGTGATCGGCTCGGTGATCTACAGCCTGCCCTTCGCGGTGCAGCCTCTCGTTGCGGGCTTTGGTGCGATCGAGCCTGCTCTAGTCGATGCCGCGCGACTACTGGGCGCTAGTCCGCCGCGCATCGTCTTGACTCTGCTTGTTCCGCTGGCACGGCGATCGGTGCTCGCTGCCGCCGTGCTTAGCTTTCTGCACACCGTGGGTGAGTTCGGTGTCGTACTAATGCTGGGTGGCGATATTCCCGGATCGACGCGCACTCTTTCTATCCTGCTC
>Ga0210389_10001995_pt1 | contig 16343 bp, 14 predicted proteins | sample IncBWH28OmetaG_FD_160127 | JGI IMG/M metagenome (GOLD analysis project Ga0210389, IMG submission 160127) | Forest soil microbial communities from Barre Woods Harvard Forest LTER site, Petersham, Massachusetts, United States - Inc-BW-H-28-O ...
CCTCAAGGCGGAACTCGGCCAGGAGGCCATCGATGCGATGCGCGCGGTGAAGGCGGCGCTCGATCCGCAGAATATCTTCAATCCCGGAAAGATATTGCCGCCGTAAGGGGTTCTCCGCGGCATTTTCAACCCCGGAAAAATTGGGCCGGCGGTTCAGGGCTCGTACCGAAAACACATGTCGCCTCGCCAGCGAGGGCCATCTATGCTTGTTAGGTAGTCGGGGCGTGGGCGATGTGGTGGTTCAGCAAGGACAAGCGCCAGGACATCTGGGACGAGGAAATCCAGTGGCCGATCGGCGATATCGAGGCGGCCCACAAGATCCGCGATATCTGCCGTTCCGCTGCCGATAGCGCTGAAAAAATAGCCGGCTTGGCCGACCGCCCGGACAACAAGAGCAAATACGAGGCCGACCGCTACGAACGCGCCGCCAAGACGGCGATGGAAATCGCCATCAAGATGTCCGACGAACTGCTGCGCGATTCCTCGGTACGCCAGATCGTCAGCCTGTGCATGAAGGCGAATGATCTGAAGACGGCGCGGATCTTGTTCCGTGCCATTCAGTCGCCATCGATCAGGGAAGACGTGCTCAATGAGCATCCGATGCTGCGGCGGTGACTTGGCTGCGAACCCGACCGCTTGACGGTCGGCAAGGACCCGGCAGGCGGCCATAGCAACCGTATTGCAACGGCATGCTTCAAATCCGCGCAGGCGGCTTTCGGGCTTGCGCCCGCCCGTGGGCCGGGGAAAAATTCCATTTTTGGGGAACCTGGATGAGCATCGATCCCACCGCGCGGATTGAGGCCGGCGCCGTGATCGGCGAGGGCACCTCGATCGGCCCATACTGCATCGTCGGTCCCGACGTCGTGATCGGCGCCAACTGCAGGCTGATCGCGCATGTGCATATCACGGCCCAGACCACGATCGGCGATGGCTGCACGATCCATCCCTTCGCTTCGCTCGGCACCCCGCCGCAGGCCCTGAGTCATCGCGGCGAATTGACCAGGCTTCAGATCGGCCAGGGCTGCACCATCCGCGAGCACGTGACGATGAACGCCGGCACGGTCGCCGGCGGCGGCGTCACCCGTGTCGGCGATCGCGGTTACTTCATGAACCTGAGCCATGTCGGTCACGATTGCCGGGTCGGCAACGACGTGATCTTTGCGACCTCGGCTACCCTCGGCGGTCACTGCGAGATCGGGGATTTCGTCTTCATGGGAGGCCTCTCGTCCGCGCATCAATTCGTCAGGATCGGGTCGCAAACGATGATCGGCGCAACAAGCTGCGTGCGTGGCGACGTCATTCCGTTTGGTCTTGCCAGCGGCCAATACGCCAGTCTCGCGGGCCTCAACATTGTCGGCATGAGGCGCCGCAAGTTCACCCGCGAACGCCTCGCGGTGGTCAGGGCGTTCTATCAAAAGCTGTTTCATGGCCCCGGCATCTTTGCCGAGCGTCTGCGCGAGGTGAGGCGGCTGGCGGGTGTGGACCCCGCGATTGCCGAAATCCTGGCCTTCATCGACGCCGAGCGGCATCGTGCGCTGTGCCTGCCGGCGGCAGACGCCGAGCGTTCGTGAGCCTGTTATCGCCGCTGGTTCCGACACTCGATGCGGATCGTCAAAACTCGCCAATTCCGCCAGATAGCCGATTGGCTTCCCGCGGATCGAAGTGAGCAATATTGGGCGGCGGCGCTGACGCGAATGCGTCAGAATGCACCATGCGAGCTTCGGATTCGACAGCCGATGAAACGATGGGTGGCCGGTGTCCGAAGTGCCGGGTGCCGATGATGCTCGGTCGGGTCATGCCCGAACCGCCTGATTTCGACCTGTACACCTTCATGTGTTCGGGGTGCGAATACGTTAGATGCGTGGCGGTCGAGACCAGCATCCTGCAGGCATCCCGTGCCCAGGCGAACCGCCGCGGCGCGTGGGAGCGAGCTGAGGGAAGGCGCTTGGCCTTATAATCCTGCCAGTCCGGCGGTGAGCGCGGCTCGCGCCGGCTCAGCCGCGGAGGCCCGGCGCCTCGTGGCCGGTGCGCGCCACATATTCGGTGTAGCCGCCGCCGTACTGGTGAATGCCTTCGGGCGTCAGTTCCAGCACCCGGTTCGACAGTGCGGCGAGAAAATGCCGGTCGTGCGAGACGAACAGCATGGTGCCTTCATATTGCGACAGCGCCGTGATCAGCATCTCCTTGGTCGCGATGTCGAGGTGGTTGGTGGGCTCGTCCAGTACCAGGAAGTTCGGCGGGTCGAACAGCATCAAGGCCATCACCAGCCGCGCCTTCTCGCCGCCCGACAGCACCCGGCATCGCTTCTCGACGTCGTCGCCGGAAAAGCCGAAGCAGCCGGCCAGCGCGCGCAAGCTGCCCTGGCCTGCCTGCGGGAATGAATCCTCCAGGGTCTGGAACACCGTGCGCTCGCCGTCGAGCAGATCCATGGCGTGCTGCGCGAAATAGCCCATCTTGACGCTGCCACCGAGCGCCACGATGCCATCATCCGGCGCGGTCGAGCCCGCCACCAGCTTCAACAGCGTGGACTTGCCGGCGCCGTTGACGCCCATGACGCACCAGCGTTCCCTGCGCCGCACCATGAAATCCAGCCCGTCATAGATGGTGCGGTTGCCATAGCCCTTCTGCACCTTCTTCAGGCTCACCACGTCCTCCCCCGAGCGCGGGGCGGGGAGGAAATCGAACGATACGGTCTGGCGGCGCCGGGGCGGCTCGACCCGTTCGATCTTCTCCAGCTTCTTGACCCGGCTCTGCACCTGCGCGGCGTGTGAAGCGCGCGCCTTGAATCGCTCGATGAATTTGATCTCCTTGGCCAGCATTGCCTGCTGACGCTCGAACTGCGCCTGCTGCTGCTTCTCGCCGAGCGCGCGCTGCGCCTCGTAGAACTCGTAATTGCCCGAGTAGGTGGTCAGCTGGCCGCCATCGATTTCCACCACCTTGCCGATGATGCGGTTCATGAACTCGCGGTCGTGCGAGGTCATCAGCAGCACGCCCTCATATCCCCGGAGGAATTGCTCCAGCCAGATCAGGCTTTCCAGATCCAGATGGTTGCTCGGCTCGTCCAGCAGCATGGCGTCGGGACGCATCAGCAGGATGCGGGCCAGCGCCACGCGCATCTTCCAGCCGCCCGACAGCGCGCCGACGTCGCCTTCCATCATCTCCTGGCTGAAAGAGAGGCCGGCGAGGACCTCGCGCGCCCGGCCCTCCAGCGCATAGCCATCCAGTTCCTCGAACCGCGCCTGCACCTCGCCGTAGCGCGCGATGATCTCATCCATATCAGTCCTGGCCGTGTCTCCCATGGCAGCCTCGAGCTCCCCGAGCTCGGCCGCCACGGCGCTGACCGGGCCGGCGCCGTCCATCACCTCGGCCACGGCGCTGCGGCCGGACATCTCGCCGACATCCTGGCTGAAATAGCCGATGGTGACGCCGCGATCGACCGCCACCTGGCCTTCGTCGGGCTGCTCCTCGCCCGTGATCATCCGGAACAGCGTGGTCTTGCCGGCCCCATTGGGACCGACGAGGCCGACCTTCTCGCCCTTTTCCAGCGCCGCGGAGGCCTCGATGAAGAGGATCTGGTGACCGATCTGCTTACTGATGTTGTCGAGACGAATCATTTTTCCACACGGGTTCCGATAAGGAATTTGCGCCGCTCTTAAGCCATGTGGCGCGGCCGCGGAAGGGTTTTCCGCGCTTATTGCGGGAGCCACGGGCGGACCCTATGCTGGCGCGCTTTTCATCGCCGGGGGCTTCATGACCACACCGCTCGATCCCGTCATCGCTCAGATCATTCCGCTGCTGCCGCTGCGCGATCCCGCCACGATGACGCCGCAGAGCGCGCGCGATGCGCTTCGCGCGCTCGCCGCGTCGCGCGCCGCGATTCCGCCGCCGCCGGTCGAGAGCGCAGCCGACAGGCAGGTGAACGGCGCGGCCGGAGCGCTTGCGGCGCGGGTCTACCGCATCTCGCGCCGGAAATCGCCGACCGTGGTGTTTTTCCACGGCGGCGGCTGGGTCGCCGGCGATCTCGAAACCCATGACCGGCAGGCGCGCCTGCTCGCCATCGAGACCGGCGCCGTCGTCGTTTCGGTCGACTACCGGCGTCCGCCGGAAACGCGCTTTCCCGGCGCGTTCGAGGACGGCTTCGCCGCCATGCGCGACGTACTCGCAGGCATCGGCGAATTCGGCGGAGATGCTTCGCGCGTCGGCGTCGCCGGGGACAGCGCCGGTGGCAATCTGGCGGCGGCGGTGGCGATCGCCTGTCGGGACGCCGGCATCGGCCTCGCCGCGCAATTGCTGGTCTATCCCGTCACCGACGTCGCCGGAAACTACGCGGACGCCGGGGAGAACGCGCGCTTTCCCTCACGCGCGGAAAACGCTGAAGGCTACTTCCTGTCGCGCGCGGTGATGCAATGGTTTGCCGGCCACTATCTTGCCGACGAGAAACACGGCCTGGACTGGCGGGTTTCGCCGCTGCGCGCGAAAAGTCTGGCCGGCCTTGCGCCCGCGGTCGTCTGCACGGCGTGGTTCGATCCCCTGCGCGACGAGGGCAAGGCCTATGCCGACGCGCTCCGCGCCGCCGGTGTCCCGACCAGATACCATCACGGCGCCGGCCTGATCCACGGCTATTTCGGCCTCGGCGAAGCCTCGGAAACCGCCAAGGCCGAGGCGCACCGGGCGCGCGCCGATTTCAGGGGACTGCTCGAGCGGGGCGTTTGAACGCCGCCGGACGCTGAAAGCGCCCCTGGCACCAGCAATTTTATCCATGAAGAGCTTGATCCCGGCGGGATTCCAAAGTCCAATCCGGATACTTGTGTTGGCTCAGGGAGAGACCCCATGATGAAGCGAGTATTCTTGGCTGCAATTGTCGCCGTGTTTGCGATCGGCTCCGCCGTCGCGCAGGAATCCTGTGAGAGCAAGGCCGTCGGCAAGGACGGCAAGGCTCTCGCCGGCGCGGCGAAAACCTCGTTCATGAAAAAGTGCATGGCCGATTCATGCGCGACGAAAGCCGTCAGTTCGGACGGCAAGCCGCTGGCGGGCGCGGCAAAGAACAGCTTCATGAAGAAGTGCGAATCGGGCACGTAAGCGATTGATTGCTTTGACAGGGGCGCTCGGCAACGAGCGCCCCTGGTGATTCCGGATACCTGATCAGTCCCGCTTGAAGCGATAGTTGAAGCGGTTCCCATCCGCGGTGATCAGGCCCGCCGTCGGTGTCGGGAAATGGATCGGCAGGATCAGCGTATCGGTGCCGGCTACGGCAGCAAAAAACTTGCGGCGCGACACTGCCGATTGCTTCGGGTCCCAATCCGGCTTTGCCGACCAGTCCGGCTCGCGGCACTGGATCATGTGGTGCATGAGATCGCCGGCCACCACCGCGCGCTGACCGCGGGAGAAGATGTTGACGCAGCAATGGCAGGGCGAGTGCCCGGGCGTCGGCGTCAGCGTGATGGTGTCGTCGAGCGCGTAATCGTCATCGACCAAAAGCGCCTGTCCGGCTTCGACGATGGGCAGGCAGTTGTCGCGGAATACCGTGCCGGGCGGATTGGCGCCTTTGGCGTGCTCGGCCTCCCAGGCCGCATATTCCTTCTTGTGAAAGATGTATTTCGCATTCGGGAATGTCGGCACCCAGCGGCCATCCCGCAACGTGGTGTTCCAGCCGGTATGGTCGATATGCAGATGCGTGCAGAACACGTAGTCGACTTTGTCGTAAGCGATGCCGAGCGCAAACAGCTCGTTGCGCCAGCGCTCCTTGCCGGGAAAATCGAACGGCGGCGGATGGCCCTTGTGCTCGCCGGTGCAGGTGTCCACCAGGATGGTATGACGCGGCGTCCGCACCACGAAGGTCTGGTAGGTGATGACCATCATGCCCAGCGCCGAATCGAAAACCTCCGGCGCCATCGAGGGCAAGTGATGCCTGAAGACGGCCTCGTCATAGGCCGGAAAGAAGTCCTGCGGCCGCCGCCACGGTCCCTCGCGTTCGATCACCGCGTCGATGGTGATGTCGCCGATCCCCAGCTGTTTCATTCGCTTCCCCCTGGCTTGTTGGGGGGAAGCGTAACGGGCGCCTTGCGGCCGTTCAAGCCGATGGCAGCGCATGCGGCTCCGACGATTCGGCACATCAGGTCGCAGGTCTACCCAACGGCTGGCGGTCATGCTGCAGAACGTTCAATTGACCGATGGCGGCAAGACAAGCCTCGGCCGAGCCGTTTCCGCGAGCGATCGCGTAAGATAGACTATGAGGAGCCCTGTCTTTGGAAGGACAACCGGAACGCTTCCATGTCCGCGGGGAAAGCGAGATGAATGCCGTCAGGCCGCAAGAATTGAAACTGAAAGTCGACGGCGCGAACGTCGTTTCCGCGCTGCTGCTCCGTCCGCCATCGACGCAAGCCTGCCTTGTCTTCGCCCATGGCGCGGGCGCCGGGATGACCCACCCATTCATGGAATTGGTTGCCTCGGGTCTTTACGACCGCGGCATCGCGACGCTGCGCTTTCAGTTCCCCTATATGGAAAAAGGCAGCAAGCGGCCGGATGCGCCCGGTATCGCGCATGCTGCCGTGCGCGCCGCCGGGGCTGAAGCCGCGCGATGCTGCGCGGGGCTCGCGCTTTTTGCTGGCGGCAAATCGTTCGGCGGCCGCATGACGTCGCAGGCGCAGGCGATCGCGCCTTTGGCTGGCGTCCGCGGACTTGCCTTCCTGGGTTTTCCGTTGCATCCGGCCGGCAAGCCGTCCGACACCCGGGCAAAGCACCTCGGGGAGGTCCATGTCCCCATGCTCTTTATTCAGGGCACGCGTGACAAGCTTGCCGAGCCGCACCTGCTCGAACCCGTCGTGCAGCAGCTTGGCTTATCCGCCTCGCTGCATCGGGTAGCGGAAGCCGACCATTCCTTCCACGTGTCGGCGCGCTCGGGACGCAATGACCGCGAGGTCATGGACGAAGTCCTGGATGTTTTGGCGGCCTGGATCGCCGCGAATTCAGGTCATGGCTCTTGACCCGAGCGGACCTTGACTTGCCCCGTCAACGCGGGTCCCGCCTTGGGCGTCCGCGATTGGGCAGCAAAAGCAAGCGGTTGACTGAAAATTGCCGGCTGAAAAAAATTTGTCGGAAAACCGACATATCGCGCTCGATCGTGCGATACTGTTCCTGGAAGGGGACCCCCCATTGACCGGCACTCAATCAAGATCGCTTGACGTCGGCGCCCGCGTTTGCTGGAGCGAGAACGAAAAGGACCAGGGCACTGTCGTCGAGAAGAGCTGGTCTGGCGTAACGCTCAAATGGGACAACCGCGAACAGCAATCCATCATGCATAATGACATGCAGATGGTTTTTCTTATCCGATAGAGATCAACGTATATGAAGACAGCCAAGATCAAGCCTAAACGGTTGGATTTAGAGGTCGAATGCTCCGTGTGCGACGGCACCGGATTTCCCAAGGTGCGGCAACCAGTCCAGCCTGGTCGCAAAATATACCCCGCGCCCTGCAAGCAATGTCTCGGCAAGGGACGAATAGGGTCGGCAGCATAAATTCGCCGGAAGAGCGAGGCCGCGTGAAATCGCCAGGGGCTGGCGATTCAAACAGAAAATGCGAAGGGGAGATATCATGAAACGTCGCGAATTCCTGAAGACGGCAGGCGTGGGGCTCGCCGCGTCAACCACGATCGCCGCACCCGCCATCGCGCAGTCGATGCCCGAGCTGAAATGGCGCTGCACGACGAGCTGGCCGAAGACGCTCGACGTTCCCCACAGTGCTTGCGAGACGCTTGCGAAATACGTTTCCGAAGCGACCGACAACAAATTCCAGATCCAGACTTTCGCCGCCGGCGAGATCGTTCCTCCCCTGCAGGTGATCGACGCGGTAGGCAACAACACGGTGGAGATGTGTCACACCGCCGCCTATTACTTCATCGGCAAAGACCCGACCTTCGCGCTCTATTGCTCCGTTCCGTTCGGGCTGAACTCGCGCCAGCAGAACGCCTGGTTCCAGGATCACGGCGGCCAGGATATGCTCAATGACTTCGGCAAGAAGTTCAAACTGTACGGCATCGCGGGCGGCAACACGGGCACCCAGATGGGGGGCTGGTTCCGCAAGGAGATCAACACCGTCGACGACCTCAATGGCCTGAAGATGCGGATCGGCGGATGGGCCGGCAAGACCCTTGCCAAGCTCGGCACTATTCCGCAGCAGATCGCGGGCGGCGATATCTACCCCGCGCTGGAAAAGGGCATTATCGACGCCACCGAATGGGTCGGCCCCTACGACGACGAGAAGCTCGGCTTCTACAAGATCGCCAAGTATTATTACTATCCCGGCTGGTGGGAGGGCGGCACGGCGCTGCACTTCTACATCAATTCGGACAAGTGGGACGCGCTGCCGAAGGCCTATAAATCGCTGCTTACGATTGCCGCGGGCTACGCCAACCTGGATGTTCAGGCGCGATATGACGCGCGCAATCCGCAGGCGATCAAGCGGCTGGTCGCGAACGGGACACAGCTGCGCCCGTTCAGCCAGGCGATCATGGAAGCCTGCCTGAAGGCGTCGAACGAGGTCAATGCCGAGACCTCGGCGGCCAACCCGGACTTCAAGAAGATCTACGATTCGCAGATGGCCTTCCGCGACGACGGGAATCTCTGGTGGCAGGTCGCGGAATACTCCTACGAAAGCTTCATGATCCGCACGCGTCCGAGAGGCTGAACGGGCTTCAAGCCAGAATCGATCACCGGCGCTGCATTCACTTTTGCATGGCTATGGAACGGCGGATGTTCACGCTGATGTGCGTATGCGGGTCGCTTTCGCCGTAAAAGAAGACAGTTGTCGGCGCACTCCCGCCGCATCAGCGCGATAGCTCACGCCTCGGATCAGCCCGGCGGGATTATCGTCCCGCCATCGACAGAGGGCAGGAGCGTGGACGCAACAACACCGGTGATTTCCGACAAGCGGTTCGACGAGGTGATCGCGACCGAGCAGGATTTGCGAAAGATTGTCGGGCCTGCCAACAAATGGTTCACCAGCAAAATTCTTCACAGACTTGATCGGCGCTGCCAGGAGTTTATCGCCGCGTCGCCTTTCGTCGTGGTCGGCTCAACCGACCCGCTCGGCATGGTCGACCTGTCGCCGAAGGGCGACCACGCGGGATTCGTCAGATGTCTCGACGACGCGACGCTGGCGATCCCGGATCGCCGCGGCAACCGGCGGGTGGATACGTTCCATAACGTGCTGCAGAACCCCGGCGTCGGCCTGATCTTCTTCGTTCCCGGTCGGCGCGAGACGTTGCGGGTCGCCGGCCGCGCCATGATCGTTCGGGATCGGGCGATCTGGAGCGCCATGATGGAAGGTGACCGCGTGCCCGAACTCGCGATGATCGTCATCGTCGAAAGGGTGTTCTTCCATTGCGGCAAGTGCATTGCGCGCTCGAATCTGTGGAATTACAGCCGTGATGCGGAGCCGGCCGCGACATTGTCCCCGATCGCGCCTGCGCTATGAATTCGACAATCGCTTTTCGATGATCATCGGCAGCCCGTTCGCCGGCCGCAAGGTCACCCGCAATGTCGGCCATACCGCGTGGCCCGGCTTCAGCCGCAAACTGAAACGCCTGACGATCGCTGCAAGCACGAGCGTCGCCTCCTGCAATGCGAAGGTTGACCCGATGCATTTGCGCGGCCCGGCTCCGAACGGCAGGTAGGCGAAGCGGTCGATCGCGGTGTGGGCAGCCCCGAGAAAACGCCGCGGGTCGAATTCGTCGGGGCGATCCCAGAGCAGGCGATGCCGGTGCAGCACATAGGGCGAGATCACGATCAGCGATCCCGGCCTGACGCGCTCGCCATTCAGTTCGTCGCGATCCAGCGCGACGCGGCTGATCGCCGCGATCGGCGGATACAGGCGGATGGTTTCCTCGATCACCGCACGCGTCTCGATCAGCCGGTCCGCAGCGCCGGCGGTGGGTCCAGCCAGCTCGCGGTCCACTTCGGCCTCGACCCGCCTGCGCCATTCCGGCGATTGCGAAAGCAGGAACAGGGCCCAGCTCAGGGTGTTGGCGGTGGTTTCGTGACCGGCCGCGATGAAGGTCAGGATATTCGAGCGCACCTCGGCCTCGGTCAGCCCGTCGCCGGAGCCGGTATCGAGCGCCGCCAGCAGATGGGTCAGAAGGTCGTCGGGCGCCTTGTCCGGCCGTTCGGCCAGAATCCGGCGCCGGGCGGAGATAACCCGCCCGACTTCAGCTTCGAAAAATCGGAGCGTCGAATGCACCCGGAGCCGGCTCAGCCGTGGCACAAAGTCGGGCACGCCGAGAATATCGAGCGGGCTGATCTTCCCGATCGTATTGAAATAGGTCGCCATCGCCATGCGGATATCTTCGGCGTCGGAGCCGAAGCCGTCGGAGAAGATGGTGCGTTCGACGACGTCGAGCGTGACCTTTGCCATTTCGGCGGCGACGTCGATGGTTACGCGGTCGCCAAGCGCGGACCACCGGTCGATCAAGGCCTCGGCCGCCGCCAGCATCGCCGGCGCAAAATCCATCACGGTCTTGCGCGCAAACATCGGCGCAAGAACCCGTCTTTGCAGGCGCCATTGCTCGCCCTCGGCGCTCAGCAAGCCGTCATTCAATCCCGCCGACAGCACGCGGCGCTGCATGCGGTCCTTGCGGTAGTTTGCGGCATTATCGAGCAGGACGTGACGGATGGCGCCGGGTTCGTGAACCAGCAGCACATGGCCGATCGGCAACCCGCCGGCAACGATGGGCCGTTCGAAGTGCGGCGCCGCCCAGCATTCAAGCGGATTTCGCTTCAGGGTCCAGATAAGGGCTAACGGCTTGAGCGGGCGCGCCTGCGGCTTCGGCGCCGGGGGACAGTAGGCGCAAGCCGGAGACGACCGGTCGCCATGTTCTGGAACCTGGAGCATACCGACGATCCCCCGCCTGTCGCCCTATTATTAGAAGACAGAAATCATTTGATGAAGGATAAAATGTCCATCCGATCGCGCAGGTCCTTTGTCGTGTAGCGGACCTAGCGCCAGGGGTCAGGCGTCAGCGCGATCCAGTGGTGTAGATGCAGCGCAAAACTCCGCGGAACAGTCGCGGGAAAACTGCCGGCACGTCCGGGCGCATAGCCCTGCAAAATGCGGCTTGATTGATCGGGTGCTTTTTGCTGAGATAGCCACGGGCTGAGGTGCGTGATGAATTGGGCAAAGGAGCGCGACCTTCTAATCGCGCAAACCATGACGTTTGTTCAGTCGATCACCGGGAAAAAGCCGGAGGCCGAAACTCGGGTTGAAACCCGGATCGAATTCGCCCCGGTCGATCAGATCGAAAAGGTCGAACGACCGGTCGAGATCGTGCAGATGGTGCGCCCGTCATCTGTCCCTCGAAGCGGAATGCGCGAAGAAATCCAGGGCAGGGTGGCGGCATTCCGCGCCCATCAGCAGCTGTTCGACCGCGAGCGCGACGCGTATTTCAAGTCTGTCCTGACGAGAGTTCGTTCGACCGGAAGCCAGCCCAAGCCGCCGGGCAATTGACGCGGCGCGGTTTGGCTCGCTGACTTGCGGCCGACCTCCGGAGCCAGGGCTGAAGCCGGCGTTCAGCAGGGCTATCCCCGATGAAGCACAGGCTCTGGACAAGGCGTTCACATCAGGCTCAAATTTATCTCGCCGGACCAATTTCGGCGGTCGCGCCCAGTACGCCCGCCGGGATTTGCGTCCACAAGGAGGTTGTCAGTGCTTACCTCGGCGGTTGAACCTCTGCTCTCCGTGACCGCGCTGGAATCCGGCTACGGCAAGATCCGCGTGCTGCACGGCATCGATTTCGAGGTCGCGCCGGGCGAGGTGGTGGCGCTGCTCGGCCCCAATGGCGCCGGCAAGACCACCATGCTGCGCGCGCTGTCGGGATTGCTGCCGGTCAATGCCGGGCATGTCCGCTTCGGCGGCCGCGACATGACCAACGCCACGCCGCGCGAGGCGGCGCGCGCCGGCCTCGTGCACGTCATCGAGGGCCATCGCGTGTTCACGCAGATTTCCGTCACCGACAATCTGCTGCTGGCGGGCTACGACCTGCCGCGGGCCGAGCGCGCGGTAAGGGTCGAGGAAGCCTTGTCGTTCTTTCCCGAAATCGCCGAGAAACGCCACGAGCGCGGCGGCGCGCTCTCGGGCGGCCAGCAGCAGATGCTGACGGTGGCGCAGGGACTGGTGCGCCGGCCGCGGCTCTTGATGCTCGACGAACCGTCGGCCGGTCTGTCGCCGGTATTGGTCGATCGCGTGCTCGACGTCATCGCCAGGCTGCGCAGCCAGGGCACCGCGGTGTTGCTGGTCGAGCAGTTGCTGGAAAAGGCGCTCGCCACCGCCGACCGCGTCTGCGCGCTGGTGCAGGGGCATATCGTATTGGAAGCGCCGACCGGCGAGGCCGACCTGCCGCAGCGGCTGGAGCGCGCCTATTTCGGGCATGCGAGCCGCGCGGCGATTGCTGGATGACGATTTTCCCCGGCCTTGCGTGAGACTTCGGTTTGGTCCAACATTTCCTCATCGAGGGCAAGTGGAGCGGCCGCAATCATCAAAGGGCAGCTCAAGAAAAACACGCCCGGGGAGGAAGCATCATGAAGATTGTGCCCGTCAGCCGTCGCGTGTTGCTGAAATCGTCGAAGGCCGCGGCTGCGTGGGTCGCATTGTCGCCCGCCATCATCGGGCGTGCGCAGGCTGCCACGACGAAATTCAAATGTTCGTCGTCGCTTCCCAACGATCCCAAATATGCCAACGGCCGCGTTTATTACGACAATCTGGTGAAGAACCTGAAGGCGAACGGGCTCGGCGAGCAGGTCGAAGTCACCTTCTTCCCCGACAACCAGCTGGGCCAGGAGATTGATGTCATCAATTCCGTCAAGCTCGGGGTGATCGACCTGATGGTGTCGGGCTCGTCGATCTCGGCCAATCTGGTGCCGCTGGTCGGCACCTTCGACCTCGGCTATCTCTTCACCAGCTATCAGCAGCAGACCAAGGCCTTCGACGCCGGCGCCGCCAAGCCGATCGAGGACGCGCTCTTGAAGGGCGCCAACATCCGGATCATCGCCTGGGCCTATAATTTCGGCGCCCGCAGCGTGCTGGCGAAGAAGCCGGTGAAGACGCCGGAGGATCTCGCCGGCCTCAAGATCAGGACGCTGCCCAATCCGATCATCACCGAATGTCTGCGCCTGATGGGCGCCGCGGCGACGCCGCTGGCGTTCGGCGAGATCTACACGGCGCTGCAGGCCGGCGTGCTCGACGGGCTGGAACATGACCCGCCGACCATCCTCGCCAGCAAGTTCTATGAAACCTCGAAACACTATGCGCTGACGCAGCATATCTTCTCGCCGCTGTCGATCTATTTCAGCGATGCCACCTTCAATCGGATGGACCCCAAGCTGCGCGAAGGGTTCCTCGATGCCGCGAACAAGGCCGCGGCCGATACCCGCGTTCACGGCCTTGCGGTCGAGAAGGAGGCACTCGCGGCTCTGGTGGAAAAGGGCGTCACCGTCGTCGAATGCGACAAGGAGGCCTTCCGCAAGCGCGTGCTGCCGCAGACCGATAATTTCATCAAGGCCCGCCCCGAGGCGAAACCCGTGGTCGACATGATCCGCGCAACGCAGGCTTGAGGCGGCCAGCCATGTCAGTCGCCGCGGCCTCGCCAAGCGACGGCCACCGGATCACGGCCAAACTTCTTGTCCTGAGCGACATGGTGGCGGCGGTGCTTCTCGCCGCCGATCTCGTGGTGGTCTGCGGCTCGGTGTTGCTGCGCTATTTGTTCAACGCCCCCGTCGAGTGGGCCGACGACGTGGCGCGCGGCCTCATGGTCGGATCGAGCTTCTTCGGCGCGGCCAGCGCGCTGGCCCGAACTGAAAATCTCGGCGTGGCGTTCTTCGTCGACATGCTGCCGGCCCGCGCTCGCCGTGTGGTAGATTCCATCGGCGCGCTGCTGGTGACGGTGATCGCGGGCTATGTGGCGTTCAATGCCATCAAGCTGGGTTGGCTCACCACCGGACAGACGTCCGGCTCGGGCCTGCCGCTGGAATTGACGTTCTATCCGATGGGCGTCGGCGCGCTGTTCATGACGATTTTCGCCGCCGAGGTTTTTTGCGCGCGTCCCGCTCGCGACATGATTGCCGGGGTGGTTGCGACCGGCGTGGTCGTCGGCCTCTATCTGGCGTGGGATGCGCTGTTGCCGGCGTCGGTGCCGTCGTCGGGAACGCTGATGCTGGCGGGATTCTTCATCACCTTGTTCGGCGGACTGCCGATCGGCTTTGCGCTGGCGCTGGCGGCGCTGACCTTCATCTGGGTCGAAGGCACGCTGCCCGGCGTGATCTTCGCGCAGCAGATGGCGCGCGGCATCGACAATTTCGTGCTGCTCGCGATCCCGTTCTTTATTCTCGTCGGCTCTTTGATGGATGCGAACGGCATGTCGGTTCGCCTGATCGAACTCCTGCAGCGCGCCGTGGGCCACATGCGCGGCGGTCTCAACGTCGTCATGGTGACGTCGATGGTGCTGTTTTCCGGCATCTCCGGCTCCAAGATGGCCGATGTCGCCGCGGTCGGATCGGTGCTGATCCCCGCGGCCCGCCGCTCCCGGCAGAATCCCGGCAGCGCGGTGGCATTGTTGGCGGCTTCCGCCGTGATGGCGGAAACCATTCCGCCCTGCATCAACCTGATCATCCTCGGCTTCGTCGCCAATCTGTCGATCGGCGGATTGTTCGTCGCCGGCCTGCTGCCGGCCGGGCTGATGGCGCTGGCACTGATCGCGGTGTCGATCGTCTCGGGAAAGCGCACGGAAACCGCCGAGGACATCGAACCGCGGATTCCGATGACGGGCCTCTGGAGCGGAGCGATCGCCTCGTTCGGACTGATCTTCATGATCTTTGCAGGTTTCAAGAGCGGGTTCGCCACCGCCACGGAAATCTCGGCATTTGCGGTGGTCTATGCTCTCGTCATCGGCAGCCTGGTGTTCCGCGAACTCAACCTCAGGACCGCAGGCCACAGCTTCGTGCAGGCGGCGACGCGTTCCGGACTGGTGCTGTTCATCGTCGCCGCCGCGCAATCGCTCGCCTTCATCCTGACGCTGCAGCAGGTGCCGCATGCGGTGGGCGAGATGATGCTGTCGCTGTCGGGCACCCACGGCACCTGGCTGTTCTTGCTGCTGTCGATCGCGGTGCTGATCGTGATGGGTTCCGTGCTCGAAGGCGCCGCGGCGCTGATCATCTTCGGGCCGCTGCTGTTGCCGGTCGCGGTCAAGCTCGGCGTCGATCCGCTGCATTTCGGCGTGGTGCTGGTGATTGCGATGGGGATCGGCCTGTTCGCGCCGCCGCTCGGGCTCGGCCTCTACGGCGCCTGCCTGATCGGCAATGTGCCGATCGAACAGACGGTCAAGCCGATCCTGGGCTATCTCGGATTGTTGCTGCTGTGCTTGCTGGTGATCGCCTTCGTGCCCGCCATCTCTACCGCGCTGCCGCGCGCTTTCGGCTACTGACGAAATGTCCCTAGGAGAGCCTGGTTGAAAGTTCTGCTCACCCATCCGCCGCAGGCCCGCCGCCAATATTACGGCGAGCGCAGCCTGCAAGGCCTGCGGGCGATAGCGCAGGTCGTGCTGCATGAAGGTAGCGATGCGCTGGACGCCGCCGGCCTGATCGCGGCGGCTGGTGACGCCGATATCATCGTGGCCGACCGTTTGACGGAGGGACCCGGCGAGATTTTTCCGCGGCTGCCGAAGTTGCGCGCCCTGGTTCGTTGCGCGGTCGATATCCGCAACATCGATGTCGAAGCCGCAAGTGCGGCGGGCGTGCTGGTGACGCGCGCCGGGCCCGGCTTCGTGGCATCGGTGGTGGAACTCGCGCTCGGCTTCCTGGTCGACCTGTCGCGCGGCATTTCGCGCGCGAGCGCGGATTATCATTCCGGACGAATGCCCGAGATCGTGATGGGGCGGCAGTTGGCCGGAAGCCATCTTGGCATCATCGGTTACGGCAGCATCGGCCGGTACCTCGCCGATATTGCCAAAGCGCTCGGCATGAAGGTTCTGGTGGCCGATCCCTTTGCGAGCGTCAGCGATGCAGGCATCGCGCATGTGCCGCTCGAACAGCTTCTGGAGCGATCCGACTATGTGATCTGTTTGGCCGTCGCCAATGAAGCCACCGAAAATCTGATCGGGCCGGCGGCGCTGGCGCGGATGCGGCCGCACGCGTTCTTCATCAACCTGTCGCGCGGCAATCTCGTCGACGAGGCGGCCTTGGCCGCCGCGTTGCGTGAGAACCGCATTGCCGGCGCGGCGCTGGATGTCGGTCGCGCCCGCGACCAGATGCCGACGCCGGAGTTGGCAAAACTGCCGAATGTCATCGCGACCCCGCATATCGGC
>Ga0210389_10001996_pt1 | contig 16338 bp, 13 predicted proteins | sample IncBWH28OmetaG_FD_160127 | JGI IMG/M metagenome (GOLD analysis project Ga0210389, IMG submission 160127) | Forest soil microbial communities from Barre Woods Harvard Forest LTER site, Petersham, Massachusetts, United States - Inc-BW-H-28-O ...
GGACCACCGCAGCCGCAGGTCGAATACAAATTGCGGCGATTCGTCAACGACTATGTCGCGCCGCCCAAGACGGCGGCCAAACTCTCCATCGCGGTGCGCACCTTCGACCGGATGCGAGCCGAGATCGCCGACATGGGTGCCCGCAACCCGCATGAGCTGATGCGCGCCGTCGAGGTGTCGTTCATCCGGGACTGCGCCGAGATGGCTGCGCGATCCTCGCTCACCCGGACCGAATCGCGTTGGGGCCTCTACCACGACCGCGCCGACCTGCCGGTCCGTGACGACAGCCAATGGGGCTATCACCTCAACCTGCGCAAGGGGACCGACGGGGAGATGGTCTTCCTCAAGCGGCCGGTGGCCCCGTATTTCGTGCCGGTGCCGGAGCTGGACGGCCTGCCGCCGTCGGACCAGACCGTGCAGGCAGTGGAGCAGCCGCCGCTGGTGGGCGGCCAGGCGCCGGCCACCACCCGGTCCCGAGTCGCCTCGGCCGCAACCACGGTCGAGCCGCCATCCCCGCGCATCGCCGAGGTCCTCGCCCTCGAGGAGCCGACGATCGCCGGTATGGGGCCGTATCTGGCCGACTCCGATCCCGGAGTGCGCCGCACCGCGGTGGCCATGCTGACCGAGCACATTCCCGACGGGTACGCGCCCGCCCTGTTCACCGCCCTTGAAGACGCCGACGCTGCGGTGCGGGGCACGGCCGCCGAGGGTATCCGCGAGCTGGTCGAGGTGCTGCCCGACCCGGCCAGCGCCAGGGCGTATCTGGGTTCCCGCGACACGGTGGTGCGCGCGGCCGCCGTCTACCTGCTTTACGCGCGGCGGGCCGGTGACGCAAGGGAATACCGCGGCGCGCTCATCGATCCCGACCACCGGGTGCGGATCGAGGCGGTGCGGGCACTGGTGTCGGTCGACGACGTCGCCGGGGTCGTCGAAGCCACCGGCGACGCGAGCCGGGAGGTGCGCATCGCGGCGGCCGCCGGCCTTGCCACGCTGCGGGACGGCGCGCAAGCAGTCAGCGCGCTGATCGCCGACCCCGATCCGCTGGTGCGCGCCGCCGCGCTGGCGGCGCTGGGGGAATTAGGCTGCCGTCAAGACGATTTCGCGGCGATCGAAAGGGCGCTGCGGGCACCGGCGTGGCAGGTGCGCGAAGGGGCGGCCCGTGCGCTGTCGGGTGCCTCGGAAGAACTTGCGGCGCCGGCGGTTTCGGGCCTCTTCGCGGCTCTTGGTGACCCGCACCTCGACGTGCGCAAGGCGGCCGTGCTCAGCCTGACTCGATGGGCCGGTGAACCCGCCGCCCGCGACGCGCTCGGAACGGCACTCAAGGACAGCGACGCCGACGTGCGGGCCTACGCGCGTCGGGCCTTGGAACAAGGCGGGTAGCCGCCCCGGCTTGGTCATGCGTGGCAGCCAACGCTCACCGCAGCGCCTTCGCGTAGAGCAGGCTGTCCTGCGGCTCGGGTCCCATGGTGGGGTACACGGCGTGGTGGGCCAGCCGTCCCTCCAAGACGAAACCGGCGCCCTCCAGCAATCGCGCCGAACGCTCGTTGTAAGGGCTGCATGTTGCCCAGACCCGATGCACCAGCCGATCGCCCGCCAGCGCATCCAGCAGCATGTCGAGCGCCTCGGCCATCAAACCCTTGCCCCACCAGCGCCGACCGAGGCAGTAACCGATCTCGACCGAGTGCGGCAACTTGCGCCGGCAACTGGTCAGCCCGATCACTTCGCCCCTGTGCTTCAGCTCGATGACCCAGGTCCGCTCGTCGTCGCTGACATTCATCTTCTCGGCGATCACCCGCCGCGTCACCGCCACATCGGAATGCGGTGCCCACAGCAGATACCTGGTGACCTCGGGATCGCGGGCGACCCGCTGGAAGAGCGCGCCGGCGTCATCGAGTACCGGCGGGCGCAGCACCAACCGCGGCCCGATGATGCGGACTGGTGGGTAATCGACCATGGTGCTAGAGCCCGAGCGCGCGATAGCTGTGGCGGACGAACTTCGGTTGTGCCGTGCGGAGTTTCGCCAGCGACGTGTTGCCCGCGACGGCCGTGGCCGCGTCGACGGTCAGGTCGGGCAGATTCTGAATCAGGTACAGCAGGACCAGGTCCGCGGTCGGGTCGGCCTGCCACCACGTCCCGTAGGCGCCGGGCCAGCTGAACGTCCCCAGCCCGCCCGGTCCGAACAGCGGGGCGGACTTCGCCGGAGCGGTCACCACCGACAGGTTGAGCCCGAATCCGCGGCCCACCCAATAGGGCGCTCCGAGGAAGTTGTGCCGCTTCTGTTCGTCGGTGAGCCGGTCGGTCTTCATCAGACGAGCGGACTCGGGGGAGAGCACCCGCACGCCGTCGACGGAGCCGTCGTCCAGCAGCATCCGCACGAACCGCAGGTAGTCGTCGGCCGTCGACCACAGGCCACCCCCGGCGTTGCAGAACGATGGCGGTGTGATGTGCGGCGGCCCCATCACGCCGTGCTGTAGGACGTGTTCCTCGGTGAGCGAGTACATGGTCGCCGCGCGCCGGCGTGCTTCGACGGAAACGAAGAATCCGGTGTCGGGCATGCCGGTAAGGCCCAGCACCCGCTCGTCGAGAACCTGGTGGAACGGTTTGTCCTCGACGCGCGCCGCGATGATGCCCAGCAGCTCGATGGAGTGGCTGTAGGTGACCCGCTCGCCGGGCTGATGCACCAACGGCAGCTTGGCCAACTCGCTCAGCCAGACGTCCGGGCCCTGGTTGAACGGCAGCCGCATGTAGGCCTTCGAGATCGGCCCCGCCACCGAGAATGCGTAGGCCAGGCCGCTGGTGTGGGTGAGCAGATCCTCGAGCAGGATGGCGCGACGGGCCGGATGCGTCCTGTCCAGCGGACCATGAGGATCGTCGAGCACCTGCACGTCGGCCAACTCGGGCGCCCACCGCAGGATCGGGTCTTTCAGCGCCAGCTTGCCCTCGTCGACCAGGCTCATCACCGCCGCGACGGTGACGGGCTTGGACATCGACGCGATGCGAAACAGCGTGTCTCTGGTCATCGGCAGGCCCGCGTCAATGTCTCGGTAGCCGATCTGGTTGAGCTGCAGCACTTCTCCGCGCTGCCAGACCACCGTCACCGCACCGGCCAGCAGGCCGGCCTCACAGACCTCGCGGATAGCGGCCTGATTGCCGTCAAGATTCACCCGGTTCAGGTTAGCGGTCGGGCGCGACGGGCTTGCGAAAGCTCCCTGGTGAAGTGTGCGCAACGGGCATCGGTTTTAGAGTCTGCGCATGGAGTTGGGGTGGACCGCGGGGGAGCTGCAGGTCAGCGAGGGTGGGCTGCGCGATCAAGCCAGTTGGTGTGAGGCCCTGGCCACCAGGTTGGCCACCAATAGCGCTCCGGCCGGCGCGGGATCATCACCGCTCGCCAGCTCGGCCGCGGTGAACATCAGCCACGCGCAGGTCGTCGCGGCCGGCATGCGGTGTGCGATTCGGATGCAAACCACGGCCGCCAAACTGGCCGCAGCTTCCGACGGCTATGGCTCGACCGAAGCCAGCTCGGCGGCCCAGCTGCGGGAGCTGTGGCCCGCGACGGTGTGTTAGATGGCGGCGACCGCAACGCTGCCAACGCTGTCGCAAGTGCAGACCTTGGATACCGCGCATTTGCTTGAGGCGGCGCAGTATTGGACGCGGACCGCCAACCTGTGGGAGCAGGCCTTCGCCGATGTTCATGACACGATATCGACCCCCGGGAGCTCCCCGTGGAAAGGTCGGGCCGCGGCTGCCGCGCAGGAACGGACCCACCTCGATTTGGTGAAGGTGCGCGAGGCGTCTGACCAGTTGCATGGCGCGGCCGGCCTCGCTCTTCGCGGAGACCAGCAGTTGCAGGCGTGCAAAGACGGAGTGCTAGAGGCCGTAAACGATGCGCGCGCCGATGGATTTCATGTCGGAGAGGACTATTCGGTCACCGACCGGCTCCGTGGCGGCACGCCCGAATTTCGGGCCGCACGTCTTGCTGCGGCTCAAGGACACGCCAGCTTCATTCGCCACCGGGTGGCCGCCCTACTCACCAGCGATCACCAGCTCACCACGCGAATCACCGCCGCTACCAAGGACATCGACGTCCTCAATTTCCATGAGGAACCTCGCGTCCAGGCCGTTGACCGCCACACCTTCAAGGACGCGCCGAATCCGGAACCCGATCCTCCGCCGGGCGGCTGGAGCAGTGATCCGTTAATGAGGGCCGCACAGAAAATCGCCTACGGGCATGCCTCCAGGCCGGATGGGCACATGGATGATTTCCCTGGAATGACCAAAGACCAACTCGCCGACTTGATCTACGGAAAAATGAAGAGGTCAATCGAAAATCCCACCGGTCTTCAACTCGGGGCCAGCAAGAGCGACGGCGCGCCGCTTATCTACGACCCGAAAGACGACGTGCTGATCGTTCGGGATCCACGTGGGGCTGACTGCGGTACCGTTTTCAAACCAAAGGTGCAGGAGGACCGCGATTACGTACGCGACAAGTTCGGCTGGCATGAGCCCTCGTTCAAGCCTGGCCAACTTGCTGACGAGCCTCTTCCTGCGCGCGCCGAGCCGCGTCCTGGCCTCCCTGCGGCCGGAGAGCCTGTGCCGTCCAAACCGCCGAACAGTCCGCCAGTCGACGCGACACCAGTTAAGCCCGCGCCTGGCGGAGAAGGCGATGCACCGATGCCGAGGCTTCCCTCCGGTGGCGGGTTGCCCTGGGATGCGCCGGCGACAGGGCCCCACGTAGTCCATCCACATCAACCGGGCCAGCACCATCGCATGCCGCTATTAGGGGAGCTTCCAGACGATTATGAAGATTAGCCGAATCGACTCAATACCATTGCGGTGGTTGTCCTTTCGTCTCGCTAGGCTGAACTCGTGACGGAACCTGAGCTTGTCGCCATCGAGCTGACCGACGAAGAACGGGAACTCATCGTTCTTGCCCTCAACGAATACGCTGGGACCGCGCAACACACCTATCGGCTGATGTGCCCGGTGTTTGGCCAATCGGACGAGCATGAGTGGTATCGGCTTACTACCCGGCTGAAAGCGGCTATCACGAACAAGCAGCAGTTGTCTGATCTGGATTGGGCGCGCGTGATGTTTCTCACCGATATTTCGTTTGGCAGCACTCTGGTGGGTTCAGGATTGCGTTTCGGGAGGGGCGCTGATGAATATTGGTTCGAGATACTGCGCTCTCTTCAAGAGAAACTCAGTAGCTATCCGCGGTTCCTTCTGCTCCTGCAGAACGCCGCCTACCCACCCGCCGAGTAGTTCAGGCGCGTGCACATTGCAACGACGGGCTCCACTGGGCGACCGCCTGAATGGGCTGAACCGATGATCGAACCTGAGCCCGTCGCCATCGAGCTGACCGACGAAGAACGTGAGTTCTTGGTTCTCGCCCTCAACGAGTACCGCGGTCCGGCGAAGCAGGCGTATCGGTTACTGTGCGCGGTATTAGGCCAATCCAACAAAGATGAGTGGGTTCAGCTCATCAACCGACTCATGGAGGCCGTTGAAAGCAACGAGCCTCTCGCTGACCTTGATTGGGCGCGCGCGCTTTTCCTCACCGAGATTTCCTTCGGCAGCGATCTGGTGGGTTGCGGGCTAGATTTTGAACGGGGCGCCGATGGATGCCGGCTTGAGACGCTGCGCTCGCTCCAATACAAACTCAGCAGTCGCGCACGGTTCCTTCTGCTTCTGCAGAGCGCCAGCTACCCAGCTTCTGAGTAACCACGCGCCCGGGGCGCGACCTGCATAGCGTGATCCCATGACCGAACCGAAGCTTGTCGCGATCGAGCTCACCGACGAAGAGCGGAAGCTCATGGTTCTCGCCCTTAACGAATACGGGGGAGCGCACAACACACCTATAAGTTGCTCTGCCCTGTATTAGGCCAATCAAATCTCGATGAGTGGGCCCGCCTTGTTAACCGGCTAAAGGAAGCCATAAGAAATAAAGAGCCTCTTTCTGATCTTGACTGGGCACGCGGGCTTTTTCTCACAGAAGTCTCGTTCGGCAGCGATCTGGCGGGCTCCGGGTTGGATTTTGGACGGTCCAAAGCTGAATACTGGCTCGGGGTACTGCGTTCGCTGCAATACAAAGTCAGCACTCATGACCGGTTTGTCCTGCTCCTGCAGAACGCCAGCTACCCAGCTGCCGAGTAAATTCAGGCCTTTTGCACTAGCGTCGCTGCTTGCGGACGTACCAGAACGCCATCTCGATTTCGCTCCCGTCGACCTCGCGTCGCACCGTGGCGCGTTGCAGCGCGTCGATGTCCCAGCCGGCGCCGCCGAGAACGTCGCGCAGTGTCTGCTCGGACACCCCCGGCGGGGCCGTTGCTCGCCCGGCGCCAAAGTCATAGCATCCTCCACGCTGCACCTACGGCCTTCGCCGCGACTAACCGCACAGACCAAAAGCGGTATCGGTGGATCGAGGGCTAAAATTTCATGACGGTTTCGGTTGAGCAAAGTTACGGCAGCTGACCCGCGATGCGTGGGCCGATATCGCCTGTTCGGCTTTAGTGTTGGCTCCTATGACCGGACTGAACAATTGCGTGAAGCGCTGGCGCACAGCGCTTCACGTAACCGTGTCGGCATTGATAGTTGCCATCCTCGGGCTCGCCATCACCCCCGTAGCTCATGCGGCTGCGGCCGCGGCGAACTTGTCGGTGGAACATGCGTGGCAGACCGGTTTCATCGCCCACTTCACCATCATCAACTCGAGCATGGCGCCGCTCACCGATTGGAAGCTTGAATTCGACATGCCGGTGGGACAAGGTGTCTCGCACACGTGGAATAGCACCCTTACGCAATCTGGCACGCACTATGTCCTCACCCCCGCGAATTGGAATCGCACCATTGCACCCGGTGGTTCAGCGACAGGTGGCCTAAGAGGCGTGTTGACCGGTTCATACTCGCCACCGTCGAATTGTCTGCTCAACGGGCAATATCTTTGCACCTAGAGGCGACTAACACCTGTTATTTCCGCGGGCCTAAGCGGCGTGAAGTTTGGCGAGTGCCACACCGATCCGGGTCTCTACCTGACTGACGAATATCTCGAGTGGCCCGGGTGCGGGAGGCGCGCCGGACTGGTAACGCATCCCGGTGGGAGTAGTGAATTCGGCCATGTGCCTGCCGGTTTCGTCCATTGCGGCGGTGACGCGCCAGCCGGGTGCTTCCTTGACATAGTTACAGCGCTCACACAACCCGAGCCCGTTGGCCGCGTTGGTCGCACCGCCGCGATGGCGCGGCTGGGCGTGGTCGCGGTGGCGGACCGGGGCATCACAGTAGGGGGTGCGACAGCGCTGATCCCGCAACCCGATGAAGGTGGCCAGCCCCTTCGGGAAGCGGCGCGCCCGCGACTCCATGGCCAGCAGCGCCCCCGAGCGCGGATGCCGGTAAAGCCTGCGCAGCGTCGCCTGCGACCGGGTATCGGTGGCCGCGTTGCTCACCAGGTTGCGGGCGACGGTCGCCGGGATTGGGCCGTACCCGTCAACCACCGCAGCGATGTCATCCCCACCCAGCAGCGTCTCGTCGGCGATGATCAGGTTGACAGCGACCGGTTGGGCTACGTCGGCGGGCCGTACGGTGACACGCTCGACCAACGTGTCGGCCATCACCTGACCACGTGTGCGGTCGTCGAATGTGGTGTCGGCGGCCCTCTTGAGCGCCGCATAAACCGACACACCTTGGGCCACCGGAAGCAGCGCCGTCACGTAGGTCATGGTGTCGGGGGCCGGCCGAATGGTCACCGTGCGCTCGGATTCGGCCTTGGCGGCGCGATCCACCACGGCCTGCGCATTGAGCCGGTAGGCGATCGCGCGGGCCGTCGCGGCGATCCGCGCATCACCCATCCCGTCCAGCTTCGACTCGTCGGCGCACAGTTCGGCGTCGAGCGCACGGCGATCGTCAACGTCCAGGCAAGCCGATTCCCGGACGATCAGCGTGGCCCGCCACTCCGACAACAGCCCGGCTTCCAGCGCGGCGAGCGTGCGCGGCATCTCGTACACCAACGCTTTCGCGAATCCGAGGTGCCGCCCACCTCGAGCCGGAGAATCCCGTCGCGCCAGCGCAATCTCACTGGACACCCCACGGCCTCGGTGTGCCGCGGGCACATCGGCGTTGGCCTCGTTGGAGCGGCGCAGCGCATCCAGCGCCGCCGCCGCTCGCGCCTGACCTGCGGCGGCTGCCGACTTCGCCCGCTCCAACTGGGTGATCCGCGCTATCAACCCGGCCTCGTCGGCGTGCGGATCCACCGCCGCAAGCTCCCTCAAATCGAACATATTTGCGATGCTAGGTCGTGCCACCGACACGTTGACCGCAGCGCGAGCCCGGCGGTGCGAAGTGCTACGCTGCCGGGCAGTCGACATCCTTTAACGATCCGTCCGGCGAGGCGGAGAAGGAGGTCAAGTTTCGTATGGGTGCAGTGGGTGACACCGGCTTAGGCCGCGGATCCCGAGAGCTGATGTCGGCGGCCGACGTCGGCCGCACCATTTCCCGCATCGCACATCAGATCATCGAAAAGACCGCGCTGGATGGTCCCGACGCGCCACGGGTGGTGCTGCTGGGCATCCCGACCCGTGGCGTGATCCTGGCGAACCGCCTGACCGCCAACATCAGCGAATACAGCGGGGTCGACGTCGGCCACGGGGCCCTCGACATCACCCTCTACCGCGACGATCTGATGAAAAAGCCACCCCGCCCGCTGGCGGCCACGTCGATCCCCGCCGGTGGCATCGAAGACGCGCTGGTGATCCTGGTCGACGATGTGCTGTACTCCGGGCGCTCGGTGCGCTCAGCCCTGGATGCACTGCGTGACGTGGGCCGGCCGCGGGCCGTGCAACTGGCGGTGCTGGTCGACCGCGGCCACCGCGAACTGCCTTTGCGCGCCGACTATGTCGGCAAGAACGTGCCGACCTCACGCAGCGAGAGCGTGCACGTGCAACTGCGCGAGCACGACGGCTGCGACGGCGTCGTGATCACTCGAGACGGTGACTCGTGACCAGGCATCTGCTGGCCGCCGCTGACCTGAGCCGCGAGGTGGCCACCGCGATCCTCGACGACGCCGACCGGTTCGCGCAGGCGCTGGTGGGCCGCGAGATCAAGAAGCTGCCGACGCTGCGCGGCCGCACCATCGTCACGATGTTCTACGAGAACTCGACCCGCACACGGGTGTCGTTCGAGGTGGCCGGCAAATGGATGAGCGCCGACGTGATCAACGTCAGCGCGGCCGGATCGTCGGTGGGCAAGGGCGAGTCGCTGCGCGACACCGCATTGACGTTGCGGGCTGCGGGAGCTGACGCGCTGATCATCCGCCACCCGGCATCCGGTGCCGCCCATCTGCTGGCCGACTGGACTTCGTCTGTTGCGGTCGGCAACTCCCGCGGTCCAGGGCCGTCGGTGATCAACGCGGGGGACGGCACGCACGAGCACCCGACGCAGGCGCTGCTGGACGCGTTGACCATCCGCCAGCGGCTCGGTGGCATCGAAGGCCGGCGCATCGTGATCGTCGGCGACATCCTGCACAGCCGGGTGGCCCGCTCCAACGTCATGCTGCTGGACACCCTGGGCGCCGAGGTGGTGCTGGTCGCGCCGCCGACGCTGCTGCCGGTCGGGGTCGAGGAGTGGCCGGTCACCGTCACCCATGACTTCGACGCGGAGCTGCCGGCCGCCGACGGGGTACTGATGCTGCGGGTGCAGGCCGAACGAATGAACGGCGGATTCTTCCCGTCGGTGCGCGAGTACTCGGTTCGCTACGGGCTTTCGGGCCGGCGCCAGGCGATGCTGCCGGGCCACGCGGTGGTGCTGCACCCGGGGCCGATGGTGCGGGGCATGGAGATCGCGTCGTCGGTCGCCGACTCGTCGCAATCCGCTGTGCTGCAACAGGTTTCCAATGGCGTGCACGTGAGGATGGCGGTGCTCTTCCATGTGCTCGTCGGCACCGAATCGGCGGAAAACGAGGGTGCCGCATGAGCGTGCTGCTACGCGGGGTCAGGCTGTACGGCGAAGGTGACCGGGTCGACGTGCTGGTCTCCACTCCTGGGCGAGACGGCCAGATCGCCGAAATCGGCCCGGGTCTTGCCATCCCCGACCATGCGGACGTCATCGATGCCCCCGGGCACGTGCTGCTGCCCGGCTTCGTGGACCTGCACACCCACCTTCGCGAGCCCGGCCGTGAATACGCCGAGGACATCGAAACCGGTTCGGCGGCTGCGGCTTTGGGCGGATACACCGCGGTGTTCGCGATGGCTAACACCAATCCGGTCGCCGACAGCCCGGTGGTAACCGATCACGTCTGGCACCGCGGCCAGCAGGTCGGCCTGGTCGACGTGCACCCCGTCGGGGCAGTCACCGTCGGGTTGGCCGGGGCCGTGCTCACCGAGATGGGCATGATGGCGGCCGGCGCCGCGCAGGTGCGGATGTTCTCCGACGACGGCATCTGCGTGCACGACCCGCTGATGATGCGCCGCGCTCTGGAATACGCCACCGGCCTGGGGGCGCTGATCGCCCAGCACGCCGAGGAGCCGAGGCTCACCGTGGGGGCCGTCGCCCACGAGGGACCCACCGCCGCCCGGCTGGGACTGTCGGGATGGCCGCGGGCCGCCGAGGAGTCGATCGTCGCGCGCGATGCGCTGCTGGCCCGCGACGCCGGCGCCCGCGTCCACATCTGCCACGCCTCCACCGCGGGAACCGTCGAGATCCTCAAATGGGCCAAGGCGCAAGGTATCTCGATAACCGCCGAAGTCACGCCGCATCACCTGCTGCTCGACGACAGCAGGCTGGCCAACTACGACGGGGTGAACCGGGTCAACCCGCCGCTGCGCGAGGCCGCCGACGCCATCGCGTTGCGTCACGCGTTGGCCGAGGGAGTCATCGACTGCGTGGCCACCGACCATGCCCCGCATGCCGAGCACGAGAAGTGCGTGGAATTCTCCGCGGCGCGCCCCGGCATGCTGGGGCTGCAGACGGCGCTGTCGGTGGTGGTGCAGACGATGGTGGCGCCCGGACTGTTGACCTGGCGCGATGTCGCCAAGGTGATGAGTGAGAATCCGGCGCGAATCGTTGGTTTGCCCGATCACGGCCGGCCGCTGGAAGTGGGGGAACCGGCCAACCTGACCGTCGTGGACCCGGAGGCCACCTGGACGGTCGCCGGGTCGGAGCTGGCCAGCCGGTCGGCGAACACGCCATACGAGTCGATGACGTTGCCCGCCACCGTGACGGCGACCCTGCTGCGCGGGAAGGTCACCGCCCGCGACGGGAAGATCTCGGCATGAACCGCGGCGGCAACGATGCAGAGCGGAGCGATGAGGTGGGGGCACCTCCCGCTTGCGGGGGAGAGCGGCGCGCATGAACTCGGGCACGCTGGTGGGGTCGCTGATCTTCGCGGCCGTGCTGGTGGTGGTGATCGCGGTGTTGATCCAGCTGATGATGCGCGGGTGGCACCGTCGCGGCCAGCGGCAGGCGGAACTGATCGGTGACCTGCCCGACGTGCCCGACGCGGTGGGCTCCGCGACCACCACGATCCGCGGCTTGTATGTCGGGTCCACGCTCTCGCCCGCCTGGAACGATCGCATCACGGCCGGCGATCTGGGCTACCGCAGCAAGGCGGTGCTGACCCGCTTTCCCGAGGGCATCCTGCTGGAACGCATTCGTGCTAAGCCGATTTGGATTCCGCAGGAAGAGATCACCGCCGTCCGTACCGAGCGCGGAGTGGCCGGTAAAGTCGCTGCCCGCAATGGCATCCTGGCGATCCGGTGGCGGCTGCCGTCGGGCGTCGAGATCGACACGGGCTTTCGTGCAGATAACCGCGGCGAATACGGCGGTTGGTTGGAAGGCTGGCCGGACGGCCGGCAGGAGGGAGCCGAGTGAATCGCGCTCACGACGATGCAGAACGAATTGATGACGAGGAGCGGCGCTGGTGAATAAGGCCCTACTGGTGCTGGAAGACAGCCGTGTCTTCACCGGAAAACCGTTCGGCAAGGTCGGCGAAACGCTGGGGGAAGCGGTCTTCTCCACCGGCATGTCCGGCTATCAGGAGACGTTGACCGATCCCAGTTATCACCGGCAGATCGTGGTGGCCACCGCGCCGCAGATCGGCAACACCGGCTGGAACGGCCAGGACGGCGAGAGCCGCGGCGACAAGATCTGGGTTGCCGGTTACGCGGTGCGCGACCCGTCGCCGCGCGCCTCCAACTGGCGGGCCACCGGCACGCTGGACGACGAGCTGGTCCGCCAGCACATCGTCGGGATCGCCGGCATCGACACCCGTGCGGTGGTGCGGCATCTGCGCAGCCGCGGCTCGATGAAGGCGGGGATTTTCTCCGGAGCCTCTCTTGCGGACCCGGCCGAGCTGGTGGAGCGGGTGCGAGGCCAGCAGTCGATGCTGGGCGCCGATCTCGCCGGCGAGGTCAGCACTGCGGAGACCTATGTCGTGGAACCGGAAGGGCCAGCGGGATTTCCGAGGTTCACGGTGGCCGCCCTGGACCTCGGCATCAAGACCAACACGCCGCGCAACTTTGCCCGGCGCGGGATTCGCAGCCATGTGCTGCCGTCGTCGGTGACCTTCGAGCAGATCGCCGACATCAAGCCCGACGGCGTGTTCCTGTCCAACGGCCCCGGCGACCCCGCTACCGCCGATCACGTCGTCGCGCTCACCCGTGAGGTGCTGGGCGCCGGTATCCCGTTGTTCGGCATCTGTTTCGGCAATCAGATCCTGGGCCGGGCGCTGGGCCTGTCGACCTACAAGATGGTGTTCGGGCATCGCGGGATCAACGTCCCGGTCATCGACCACGCGACCCGGCGGGTCGCTGTGACCGCGCAGAACCACGGCTTCGCGCTCGAGGGGGAGGCCGGCCAGCGCTTCGACACGCCGTTCGGCGCGGCGATCGTCAGCCACACCTGTGCCAACGACGGCGTGGTGGAAGGCGTCAAACTCGTTGACGGGCGCGCGTTTTCGGTGCAATACCATCCGGAGGCCGCCGCCGGCCCGCACGACGCGGAATACCTGTTCGACCAATTCGTCGACCTGATGGCGGGGGAGGGGCGCTAGTGCCGCGGCGGACTGACCTCAACCATGTGCTGGTGATCGGCTCGGGTCCCATCGTCATCGGGCAGGCCTGCGAGTTCGACTATTCCGGCACCCAGGCCTGCCGGGTGCTGCGCGCCGAGGGACTGCAGGTCAGCCTGGTCAACTCCAATCCGGCCACCATCATGACCGACCCGGAGTACGCGGATCACACCTACGTCGAGCCCATCACCCCGGCGTTCGTCGAACGGGTGATCGCCCAGCAGGCCGAGCGCGGCAACAAGATCGACGCGCTGCTGGCCACCCTGGGGGGGCAGACCGCGCTCAACACCGCGGTCGCACTCTACGAGAACGGCGCACTGGAGCGCTACGGGGTCGAGCTCATCGGCGCCGATTTCGATGCCATTCAGCGCGGCGAGGACCGCCAGCGGTTCAAGGACATCGTCGCCAAGGTCGGCGGCGAATCCGCCCGCAGCCGAGTGTGTTTCACCATGGACGAGGTCCGCGAAACGGTCAAAGAAGTGGGTCTGCCCGTGGTGGTGCGGCCGAGCTTCACGATGGGTGGCCTGGGTTCGGGCATGGCGCACACCGCCGACGAGGTCGACCGGATGGCCGGCGCCGGGCTGGCCGCCTCGCCCAGCGCCAACGTGCTCATCGAGGAATCGATCTACGGCTGGAAGGAATTCGAGCTCGAGCTGATGCGCGACGGCCACGACAATGTGGTGGTGGTGTGCTCCATCGAGAACGTCGACCCGATGGGCGTGCACACCGGTGACTCGGTCACCGTCGCGCCGGCCATGACCCTGACCGACCGGGAATACCAGCGGATGCGCGACCTGGGCATCGCGATCCTGCGTGAGGTCGGGGTGGACACCGGCGGCTGCAACATCCAGTTCGCCGTCGACCCCAATGACGGCCGGCTGATCGTCGTCGAGATGAACCCGCGGGTGTCACGGTCCAGTGCGCTGGCGTCCAAAGCGACCGGCTTCCCCATCGCCAAGATCGCCGCCAAGCTGGCCATCGGCTACACCCTCGACGAAATCGTCAACGACATCACCAAGGAAACGCCGGCCTGCTTCGAGCCGACGCTGGACTACGTTGTGGTCAAGGCGCCGCGGTTCGCGTTCGAGAAGTTCCCGGGCGCCGACGCCACCCTGACCACCACGATGAAGTCCGTCGGCGAAGCAATGTCGTTGGGCCGCAACTTCATCGAGGCGCTCGGCAAGGTGATGCGGTCCCTGGAGACCGATCGCGCGGGCTTCTGGACGAAACCCGATTCCGACGGCGATACCGGCGAGGTGCTGACCCGGCTGCATACCCCGACCGAAGGCCGGCTCTACGACATCGAGCTGGCGCTGCGGCTGGGCGCGTCGATTGAAGAGGTCGCCGAGGCCAGCGGCGTCGACCCGTGGTTCGTCGCGCAGATCGGCGAGCTTGTCAAGCTGCGCGCCGAGTTAGTCGACGCGCCCGTCCTTGATGCCGACCTGCTGCGGCAGGCCAAGCACAGCGGGTTGTCGGACCGGCAGATCGCCGCGCTAAGACCCGAATTGGCCGGCGAAGACGGTGTGCGGTGGTTGCGCAAGCGCCTCGACATCCACCCGGTGTACAAGACGGTGGACACCTGCGCCGCGGAGTTCGAGGCCAAGACGCCGTACCACTACAGCAGCTACGAACTGGACCCCGCGGCCGAAACCGAGGTGGCCCCGCAGACCGAGAAACCCAAGGTGCTGATCCTGGGCTCCGGGCCCAACCGCATCGGCCAGGGCATCGAGTTCGACTACAGCTGCGTGCATGCGGCAACGACGTTGTCGCAGGCCGGTTTTGAGACGGTGATGATCAACTGCAACCCCGAGACGGTATCCACCGACTACGACACCGCCGACCGGCTCTACTTCGAGCCGCTGACGTTCGAGGACGTCCTGGAGGTGTTCCGTGCCGAAACGCGTTCGGGGATAGGCGGTCCCGGCGTGGTGGGTGTGATCGTGCAACTCGGCGGCCAGACTCCGCTCGGGCTGGCGCAACGGCTCTTCGACGCCGGGGTCCCGATCGTGGGCACCCCGCCGGAAGCCATCGACCTGGCCGAGGACCGCGGCGCCTTCGGTGACGTGCTCGGCACGGCGGGGCTGCCGGCTCCGCGGTATGGCACCGCAACGACTTTCGCGCAGGCGCGCAAGATCGCCGAGGAGATCGGCTATCCCGTGCTGGTGCGGCCGTCGTACGTGCTGGGCGGTCGTGGCATGGAGATCGTCTACGACGAGGAGACGCTGAGGGGCTACATCACGCGCGCCACCGAGCTCTCGCCCGAGCACCCGGTGCTCGTCGACCGCTTCCTCGAGGACGCGGTGGAAATCGACGTCGACGCGCTGTGCGACGGTGCCGAGGTCTACATCGGCGGCATCATGGAGCACATCGAGGAGGCCGGAATCCACTCCGGCGACTCGGCCTGCGCGCTGCCACCGGTCACGCTGGGCCGCAGCGACATCGAGAAGGTGCGCCACGCCACTGAGGCCATCGCGCACGGCATCGGCGTCATAGGCCTGCTCAACGTGCAGTACGCGCTGAAAGACGACGTGCTCTACGTTCTCGAGGCCAACCCGAGGGCGAGCCGCACCGTTCCCTTCGTGTCCAAGGCCACCGCGATCCCGCTGGCCAAGGCGTGCGCGCGGATCATGTTGGGCGCCACTATTTCCCAGCTTCGCGACGAAGGCCTGCTCGCGGCTTCGGGAGACGGCGCGCACGCGGCCGCGTCCGCCCCGATCGCGGTCAAGGAGGCCGTGTTGCCGTTTCACCGCTTCCGCCGCGCCGACGGATCGGCCATCGATTCGCTGCTCGGCCCGGAGATGAAATCGACCGGCGAGGTGATGGGCATCGACCGCGACTTCGGCAGCGCTTTTGCCAAGAGCCAGACCGCCGCCTACGGATCGCTGCCGGCCGAGGGCACCATCTTCGTGTCGGTGGCCAACCGGGACAAGCGGTCGCTGGTCTTTCCTGTCAAGCGGCTCGCGGACCTGGGATTCCGCGTCCTTGCCACCGAGGGCACCGCGGAGATGTTGCGCCGCAATGGGATTCCCTGCGACGAGGTCCGCAAGCATTTCGAGGAACCGCAACCGGGCCGCCCCGCCGTGTCCGCGGTCGACGCGATCAAGGCCGGTGACGTCGACATGGTGATCAACACGCCTTACGGCAACTCCGGTCCGCGGATCGACGGCTACGAGATCCGGTCGGCGGCGGTGTCGGTCAACATCCCCTGCGTCACGACGGTGCAGGGCGCGTCGGCCGCCGTGCAGGGCATCGAGGCGGGGATCCGCGGCGACATCGGCGTGCGC
>Ga0210389_10001997_pt1 | contig 16312 bp, 12 predicted proteins | sample IncBWH28OmetaG_FD_160127 | JGI IMG/M metagenome (GOLD analysis project Ga0210389, IMG submission 160127) | Forest soil microbial communities from Barre Woods Harvard Forest LTER site, Petersham, Massachusetts, United States - Inc-BW-H-28-O ...
GGAGATCTCCATTGCGTAATAACTGCAGCCTTCCTCCACAATCGTGTCGCGGCGAATGCCGCTTACCGTCACGCGCCGGCCGCTGACGCTGACAGTCACATCCTCTGGCCGAACGCCTGCCAGGTCAAGCTTCAGTAACCAGCCATCCCGCGTTTGATAAACATCGGCGGAAGGTTCCCACGGCGTCGGCAGTTCCGTAAGGAACAAGGGCCAGAATCTGCTGCGATTACTCATAAAGGCTCTATAGGTTGGATGCTCGAAGAGACAAAAAGAAGCAGGTCCTTTGCTGCTGCTATCAAGGGACCTGCTTCTCAGAGACTCAACTTTACAATTGCTTACTTGTTAGGGACCACCACGAAGTGCGTTCCCTGCTGGCTCCTGACCAGGAGGAGGGTCGAGTCCTTCGAGGCTCCAGCACGTACGGCAGCGTTGAAGTCTCCCACAGTGTTAACCGGCTTATGGTTCACTTGGACGATGACATCCCCCTGTTCCAGGCCGGATGCCGCCGCGGGCGAATCGCTGTCCACGTCCGTGATGACGAGTCCCGTCGTCCCTTCGGGCAGTTGGAGCTGCTGGCGAAGGTCGGAATTGAGTGCTTGGACCGAAACTCCCCGCAGAGCGCCTTTTTCTCCGGTTCCAGGCAGGTTATTGTCTGGCCCTTTGCCGTTGCCCTCTGCCTCCAGATTGTATTCGGCCAGAGTGACGGGGATGTCCAGATTCTGCCCGTTTCGGGCAATCTTCAGATGGACCGTAGTGCTCGGGGCGAATCCGGCTACTGCCAGCCGGAATGAGTTCACATCCTCAACCGCAGTGCCGTTGATGGCAGTGATCACATCGCCGACTTTCAGGCCGGCTTTCTCGGCCGGGCTGTTTGAGGTCACTTGAGCGACCGCTACGCCATGACCATTCGGCATACCGAATGCCCTGGCCATATCGGGCGTTAGCTCTTGCGGCAGGATTCCCATGTATCCGCGGCTGACCTTGCCCTTCTTGAGAATCTGATCCATGATGTTGCGCGCCATGTTGGCCGGTATCGCAAACCCGATTCCCTGGTTCCCGCCGGTTTCACCGGAAAGAATCGCGGTGTTGATCCCAACCAATTCGCCCTTGGTGTCGATCAGCGCTCCACCTGAATTTCCGCGGTTGATGGCCGCATCGGTCTGGATGAAATCTTCAAAGCGCTCGATCCCGAGACCGCCGCGCCCTTTGGCGCTTATGATTCCCATGGTTACCGTTTGACCCAGGCCGAACGGCTCGCCGATCGCCAGAACCACGTCGCCCACTTCGGCATGCGCGGAATCAGCGAAAGGCAGAGTTGTCAGGCCACGCTTGTCGATCTTCAAAACTGCCACGTCGGAATACTTGTCAGTCCCTACGATCTTGGCCGGATACTCTTCCTTGTTGGCGAACGACACCTTTACGTCGGTGGCGCCGTCCACGACGTGATTATTCGTCAGAATGTAGCCATCCGGGCTGACCACTACGCCCGAGCCCAGACTGGTCTCGCGCTGCGAGCGAGGCTGCTGCTGTTGAGGCATGCGACCACCGAAAAATTGACGGAAAAATGGATCGTCGAACATGCCGTTACCGGCAGACCCCTGCTCCTTCACGACTTTCGACGACGAGATATTCACCACTGCGGGCATGGCGCGCTTGACCATCGGGGCAAAGCTAACCAGCGGCCCTGGCTCGGTGGTCGCGGCATGCGCGGTATCGATGAACATTGGAACGCTGCGCGAGTGGATGGTCACGCCGAGCGCGCCAACCAACATCGCAATCACTGCAATCAAAACAACCGTGGATGTACGGATGTGACCTTTCATAGTTTCAAGCCTCTTTTAGAGCCGCTTCACGCTCACGACTCGCGATTTTGGATTCAAACTTCAGGTTTCCAGACTGGTCGAGGTCCACCAAAACACGGTGTCCGTCACGAATCTCGCCGCCCAGAATCATGCGCGCCATTGGCGTTTCAATTTCGCGCTGGATAGCCCGTTTCAACGGCCGGGCGCCGTAGTTTGGATCGTAGCCGGTGCGGACCAAATGTCCGCGAGCCCGATCCGTCAATTCCAATTCAATATGCCGGTCCGCCAGCCGCTTGCGCAGCCCGTTTAGCTGGATCTCGACAATCTCTTTCAGATGCTCTTCCGACAGTGCGTGGAACACGATGACTTCGTCCACGCGGTTCAGGAATTCCGGACGGAATTGAAGACGCAATTCCTCGAGAACGGTGGTCTTCATCCGATCGTATCCGTCGCCCCCGAACGTTCCCCGGTATTCCAGGATTCGATGGCTGCCGATATTGGACGTCATGATCACAATAGTGTTTTTAAAGTCCACCGTGCGCCCCTGCCCATCCGTTAGACGCCCATCATCAAGGATTTGGAGCAACACGTTGAACACGTCAGAGTGTGCTTTTTCGATTTCGTCGAAAAGGACTACACAATATGGACGACGTCGCACGGACTCCGTTAGTTGCCCCCCTTCTTCGTAACCGACGTAACCTGGGGGTGCTCCAACCAGCCGGGCCACTGTATGTTTTTCCTGGTACTCGGACATATCGATACGAATCATGGCCTTTTCGTCGTCGAACAGGAACTCCGCCAGGGCGCGCGCCAACTCGGTTTTGCCCACGCCGGTCGGGCCTAAGAAGATGAAACTGCCTATCGGACGGTTAGGGTCTTTTAACCCCGAGCGAGCGCGCATCACTGCCTCGCTCACCGCCGTGACCGCTTCGTCCTGTCCGATCACCCTGCGGTGCAACTCTTCTTCCAAATGAAGCAGCTTGCGCATCTCACCCTCGAGCAGCTTCGAGACCGGAACTCCCGTCCAGCGGCTGACCACTTCGGCGATGTCTTCCTCGTCCACTTCTTCTTTGAGCAACCGCTTCACGGATTGCTTTTCCGCCAGCCTCGTTTCCTCGGCTCGTAGCTTGCGCTCCAACTCGGTCAGCTTGCCGTACTTCAATTCGGCCGCCTTGTTCAGGTCATATTGCCGCTCGGCCTTTTCGATTTCGATCTTGACCTGCTCGAGTTGCTCGCGCAGCCCGCGCAGCTTTTGCACACCCTGTTTTTCGGCCTGCCACTGCGCTTTGAGCGCATCCGCCTCCGATTTCAGATCAGCTAGTTCTTTCTCGATCTTCTTCAGCCGATCCTTGGAGGCGGCGTCGGATTCCTTTTTGAGCGCCTCGCGTTCGATCTCGAGCTGCATCATCCGCCGCATGATCTCGTCCAGGTCCGCCGGCATGGAATCGATCTCCGTGCGCAGCTTGGCAGCCGCTTCGTCCACCAGGTCGATAGCCTTATCGGGCAGGAAACGATCGCTGATGTAGCGGTTGGAAAGAACGGCCGCAGCCACTAGCGCGGAATCTTTGATCCGCACGCCGTGGTGGACCTCATACCGCTCGCGCAGACCGCGCAGGATGGAAATGGTATCTTCCACGCTTGGCTGATCGACGAAAACCGTTTGGAAGCGGCGCTCCAGCGCGGCGTCCTTCTCGATGTATTTCCGGTATTCGTCCAGCGTCGTGGCGCCGATGCAATGCAGCTCGCCGCGCGCCAGCATGGGCTTCAGCAGATTCCCGGCATCCATGGCGCCTTCCGCCTTGCCCGCGCCGACAACAGTGTGCAGCTCGTCGATAAACAGGATGACTTGGCCTTCCGACGTTTGCACTTCCTTCAGGACGGCTTTCAGGCGCTCCTCGAACTCGCCCCGGAATTTTGCGCCGGCGATCAATGCGCCCATGTCGAGCGATACTACCCGTTTGTCCTTTAATCCCTCCGGCACATCGCCGCGAACGATGCGTCCGGCCAAACCCTCGACGATGGCGGTCTTTCCGACGCCCGGCTCGCCGATCAGCACGGGATTGTTCTTGGTGCGCCGCGAGAGCACCTGGATCACGCGCCGGATCTCTTCATCGCGCCCGATCACCGGGTCCAGCTTGTTCTGCGCGGCCAGTTGCGTCAGATCCCGGCCGTATTTTTCTAAGGCCTCATAGGTGGCCTCGGGATTCTGGCTGGCCACCCGCTGGCTGCCGCGCACTTCCTGCAGGGCTCGCATCAGGCGCTCGCGCGTGACCCCGAATTCGCGAAAGATCTTGCCCGTGGGCCCAGAGTCATCCGTGGCGGCCAATAAGACATGCTCTATGGAAGTGAACTCGTCCCTCAGCCGCTTGGCCTCCTCCTCGGCCTGGGTCAGCAGCTTGGTGAGCCGCGTGGTGACGTAAATCTGATCCGGCCCGCCGGAGGCGCCGGAGACCTTTGGCAGCCGGTCGATCTCTTGTTGAAAACGGCTGCGCAGCGTGTCCACCTTAACGTCCGCTTTGTTGAGGATAGAAGGGGCCAAGCCTCCCGGTTGCTCCAAAAGGGCGAGCATCAGGTGCTCAGTATCCACTTGTTGGTTTCCATGGCTGGAGGCAAGGGACTGCGCGGTGCGAACGGCTTCCTGGAGTTTTTCGGTGAAGCGGTTGAAATCCATGGGACCTACTCTCTAGACGCTAGATCTTAGCGTTCGGTTATCAACTAATATAAGCATATCATCAGTATCCAGTTTGGGCAAGAGCCGATCCCGGAGCCTGTTAGACTAAACGAATGTTTATAATCAGTTACTTGTAGAATGCTCCCCGCCTTTTTGCGTAGCGAGCGGCCTCCCGAGAGAGTATAGTGCTAGATAAGATGTTTTCCCGAGGGGGGCGTGCATTACGGTACGCGGTGTTGTGCTTCCTCGGTATGGGCTTGTCTGCCGCCGACGTCACGCTGCGCGGCCGGGTGGTGGATGAAGCTAACGCCCCGGTTTCGGGTGCCGAGGTCTCCCTGCGATCGCCCGCTGGCGCGCCTTCAGCCTCCGGCCCGGCCATCCGGGCTACCGCAGAGCCGACCGGCGCATTTCAGGTGACGCTCCCGCAGCCCGGAAACTACCTGATTACGGTGGCGCAGAGCGACTTTTTCCCGCTTACGAACCGCCCGCTCGACATTCGGGAAGGCCCCAACGAGATCCTGCTGACTTTGAATCATATCCGGAACACGTCCGAATCGGTCGACGTGAAGTCTTCTCCTTCTCCAATCGACGTCGACCAGACTGACTCCGAGCAGCGGCTTAGCGGAAAGGAAATCTTCGACATTCCGTATCCTTCCACGCATGATCTGCGCAACGCCATGCCCCTGATGCCGGGAGTGGTGCAAGGGCCGGCCGGCGATCTGCATTTCGAAGGGGGCGCCGAGAACCAGGTGCAATATAATCTGGACGGCTTTAACATCAGCGACCCGCTGACCGGCACGTTCAATACGCATCTCAGCGCCGATAGCGTGCGATCCCTGGAGTTCCTGAACAGCCGCTATTCGCCCGAGTATGGGAAAGGCTCCTCCGGCGTCCTGGCCATCCATACCGAAACAGGAGACGATGCGTTTCGCTATTCCGGCACCAATTTTGTCCCGGGCATCGATACCAACGGAGGACTGCACATCGGCGCCTTCACGCCGCGATTGAACTTTTCCGGGCCGATAGTCAAAGACCGCGCCTGGTTTTCCGACAATATCGACGGGACCTATAACGAGCTGGTCGTTCCGGGCCTGCCCAGCGGGCAAAACACGCGGAGCAGTTATGGTGGCAGCAACCTGCTGCACGCTCAGGTCAACCTGACGCCCTCGAACATCATCTTCACGGACTTTCTGGTCAATGTTAATGTCAATCCCAGCGCCAATCTGGGCGCACTCGACCCGATTCCCACCACGGTCGATCTGCGCAATCGCGAATGGTTCTTCAGCGCCAAGGACCAGGTTTATCTCACGCGCGGAACGTTGCTCGAGTTCGGCTTCTCGGACCTGCGCACCTTCTCGCGCGAGGTTCCGCAAGGCGACGCGCTATATGTTTTTACTCCCAACGGGCGCCAGGGGAATTATTATCTCGATACTACCAAGACGTCTCAAAGAAAACAGGCCTTAGCGAACTTGTTTTTGCCCTCATTTCACTGGCTGGGAACGCATGAGTTCAAAACCGGCATCGATTTGGATCGTCTGGACTACACGCAAAACACCCGCCGCACCGGTTATGAAAACGTAGGGCTCACGAACGACGTGCTGCGTCTCGTAACTTTCGCGGGCAGCGGCGTGTTGTCGCGCCCCAGCCTGGAAGCGTCGTCCTATCTCGTGGACAACTGGAAGATCAAACCCAATCTGGTGCTGGAACTGGGCCTGCGGCAGGATTGGGACGAACTGGTCCGCCAGACCGTGGTGGCGCCGCGAGTCTCCTTCTCATACGCGCCCTTCGGATGGAAGAATACGAAGCTCTCGGGCGGCTACGCGATCCTATACGATCCCACTACGCCGCAGCTTTTCAGCCGTCCCCAAGACCAGTATTCGCTGACCACGCTCTACAACCCCGATGGCACCGTTATCAGTGGTCCGGCCGCTACCGTGTTCACCATCGACCCGCGCGGTTTGCAGATGCCGCGTTATCAAAACTGGAGTTTCGGGCTAGAGCAGATGTTGCCCGACAGGATTCTGCTGCGCGTCAATCTTTTGCGCCGGCGAGGCAAACATGGCTTCACCTACGTGAATGTTTTGAATCCGAACGCTCCGCCGCCCCCCGAATTCGTCCAGTTTTATCAGACCACGCAGTTTGAAGCTATCTACCAGCTCGAGAACCAGGGCACGCAAGAGTACGACTCGGCTGAGGTCGCCCTACGTCAGTCCTTTGGCAAAGGATACGAGTGGATGGCCAGCTATACCCGCTCGCGCGCGTATTCCAACTACGTGGCCGACGTTACGGTGGACCAACCCTTGTTGATATCGGCCAACTCTGGCCACCTCGGCTGGGATTCCCCCAACCGGTTTCTGACCTGGGGCTATCTTCCGACCAAGTTCAAGAACTGGGCGGTCGCCTATCTTTTCGAAACGCGGACTGGCTTTCCGTTCTCGGTGCAGGATGAAATCGGCCGCGTGCTGGGAGCGCCGAATTCGGATCGTTTTCCCGAGTACGTCAACCTGAATCTGCACCTGGAGTGGACCACGCATCTTTTCGGCTACCGGTTCGCACTGCGCGGCGGATTGAACAATATCACGGATCACAAAAACTACACGGTGGTGAACAATGTGTTCGGTTCACCGAACTTCCTGACGTTTTATGGCAGTACCGGCCGGCACTTCGTAGTGCGCTTACGCTGGCTCGGCCGTCTGAAGACTTAGCTCAGACAGCTACCGGACCACGACCCGGTAGCTGTCATTCGCGCCGGTCTAGGCTGGTTGCACTGGTTTCATTTTCTTCCCAAGGATCGCGAGCCCGACCAGGCCCGAGCCGATCAGCAACATAGTGGCGGCTTCGGGTGTTTCCGGCGGGGGTGACTGGTCGGCTGTACCATACGTGAAATTATCAAGGAAGGCATTCGTCCCTCCGGACGACGGGCCTTGGAGCGCAAAATCCGCATACGAAATCAGTGTGTCGGAGGTGACCCCCCAGAATGCAGGGGTCGGTTGAGGGTTGGTCGCCGCTGTAAAAGGTGCTGCAAGCTGTGTGGATGATGCCCCGTAAAGCGTGACGCTAAAGGACACGGCGTTGGGGTTGCTAGTAAACAGATTGGTGCCAAACGCCGTGACTGGAGTCGAAAATCTGACTTGGATGTAATAAGTATTTCCCGGGTATTCGGTCTGGAGCAACGCGTCTCCGGTGCCGGTCCACCCAAAACCGCTCGTGTTTATGACTGCCAGACCGTACCCACCCCCGGCGATTCCGATGAATTGCACGTTTGGGTCAGAGAGACCATTCGCCGCGGACAGACCCTGGAATGTGCCGTAGCTCCCATCCAAGCCCGTCAAGCTGATGGTCGTATTTCCACTCGTCGCTGCGTCAAAGCTACCTACATCTGTGTACGAGGTGAGTGTTACCGAATACGCGGGCGTGACATTCCAGGCCAGCGTTGTGAGAGCGAGAAGAATCAGAACGCGAAAGTTTCGGAACATTAGTTTCTCCGTTTGCAAGTTCCATCCGGCGATGGAATATACCCGTCGAGATACAACTCATCAGGCAGTCAGTTTTCACTGCATCAAGATATTTGCAGATTGAAACTGGTAAGTGCGAACGAAGTGTGACTGCTCTCCACTGAAGTGAAAGATCGCGAGAACTTTCCGCGGAAGACTATTCCGTAGCGCTAGAGCCTATTCCCCAGGGCAATAACGCTCTCGCGTCTAGAAGGCTGCTGAAAAAGTCTCTCGCAGGCCTTAGACCTGCGCTACGTGTAGAGCAAGTCATTGAACTGGAGTTGTCGGGCTGGCCCCCGGAACCCCTTGAACTATTTGAGTGACGCGGCCACCTTGGCGCCATATTCCTTCGCTTTGGCGAGAATCAGCTTTTCGTCCAGGGTCAGTGAGCGGCCTTCGTGCACGATCGGCTTCCCATTTATCATCACGTCCTCGACATCCGATCCCTTGAGGGCGTAGACGATTTGCGAGTAGACGTTGTAGAGCGGCACGGCATGGGGCCGGTCGAGCCGCAGCGTGATCAAATCGGCGCGCTTGCCGGGTTCGAGCGATCCAGTCTGTTTCTCGAGGCCCGCGACACGCGCCCCCTGGATGGTCGCCATGGCGATGGCCTGCTCGGCATTCAATGCCGTGGGATCGCCGGTGGTCACCTTCTGTAGATCGGCAGCGAGATTCATCTCCTCCATCATGTCGAAATCGTTGTTGCTTCCGGCCGGGCCGTCGGTGCCGAGTCCGACCGGGATTCCAAGCCCGAGCAGCTTAATCACCGGAGCGACTCCGCTAGCAAGCTTCATGTTGCTGGAGGGGCAATGGGCGATTCCAGTGCCGCGCTCCTTCAGGATTTTCATATCCGCGTCGTCCAGCCACACGCCGTGCGCGGCGATGGTCGGGCCATTCAGCACTCCCAAAGTATCCAGTAACCGCGTGGGACTCATCCCTCGCGTCCGCAGTGCGTCGTCATTTTCAACTTTGGTCTCGGACAGATGGATGATCACCGGCACGCTGTATTTATCGGCGAGCTGGCGCGCGGCCCTCAGATCGCGGTCCTCGTTCGTAAAGATAGCGTGCGGCGCGGGAGCGGGGACAATCAGCGGGTCGTTCTTGTATTGCTGGATGAATTTCTCGGTGAATTGAAGGGCATCGTTGGGGGTGGCTGAATCGGGACTCTTAAACTTCAGGATCGTTTCGCCCAGAACGCCGCGCATTCCCGCTTCTTTGGCGGCCTGCGCGACGCGATCCTCGAAATAATACATATCCACAAACGTCGTGGTGCCGGACAGCATCATTTCAAGGCAGGCCAGCCGCGTACCCCATAGAACAAAATCCGGCGTAACATTCTTGGCCTCGGCCGGGAAGATATATTTCTCGAGCCAGTCTTGCAAGCGCAGGTCGTCGGCGATGCCCCGCAGCAATGACATGGCCGCGTGCGTATGGGTGTTGATCAGTCCGGGCATGAGGATGGCTTCGGGCCGGTCGAGATGGTGGGCCGCTTGAAACTGGCGGGCGATATCCGCGTGCTTTCCGACGCCCACGAGGCGCTCGGCGCGGACGGCCACCGCGCCGTCGTCGATCAGGCGATGCTGGGCATCCATGGTGACGACGTAACGGGCGCTGTAAATCCAGTCGGCGGGCTCACAAAAAGCGGGGATAGCGAGAGAGAAGGCAAACAACAAGACGTTCACACGAGTGTGAACGCGGCACGGACGAGTGCGTGCGCTACGTAAGAAAAGACCCATCGAATGGCCTCGGAAACAGTTCCTTCAAGCGGAATGTTTCGGTCTTACCCTGCAAATTTACCAGCGTTAGCTCGGCGTCGCCACAAAACTCCCATAAAATCTGCCGGCAGGCCCCGCAAGGCGGAGTAAGGACACCGGTATCGGCCGCCACCGCGATTCGAGTAAACTTGCGCGCACCTTCCGAGATGGCCTTGAAAACCGCCACCCGTTCGGCACAGATGGTCAGCCCATAGGTCGCGTTTTCGACGTTGCAGCCGGTGAAAATGCGACCGGTTTCGTCTTCGATCGCGGCGCCGACTTTGAAATTCGAGAAAGGCGCGTGCGCGTTGGCTCGGGCCGCCAAGGCCGCTTCCATCAGCTTGTTCATAACCGGGGCGCCACCGCTTTCAAGAAGCCCACCAGCGTGTCGCGCACCCGCCGGCCAGTCTCGAGCACCTCTTCGTGATTGATTTTCTGCGGCAGGATGCCCGCCGCCATATTGGTCACGCAGGAGACGGCCAGCACGCGCATCCCCAGATGATTGGCGGCGATCACTTCGGGAACCGTCGACATGCCTACCAGGTCCGCGCCGATACTGCGCAGATACCGGATTTCGGCCGGTGTTTCATAACTGGGCCCGGTGACCGCCGCGTACACCCCCTCCGACATCGGAATTCCCAATTCGCCCGCTACCTGATGCGCAATAGCGCGATAATCAGCCGAATAAGCGTCGCTCATGTCGGGAAATCGCGGCCCGGCGGAGTCGTCGTTAGGACAGATCAGCGGATTCGAGCCCTGCAAATTAATGTGATCGGAGATCAGCACCAACGCGCCCGCCGAATAGGAGAGATTGATGCCGCCGGCGGCGTTGGTAAAGATAATCGACCGCACGCCCAACTTATGCAGCACCCGCACTCCCATGGTCACTTCGGCCGGCGAGTAGCCTTCATACAGATGACTGCGTCCGGCCATCACGGCTATCTCCAGCCCATCGATCTTGCCAAACACCAGTTGGCCCGCATGGCCGACGGCGGTTGAGACCGGCCAATCCGGAATTCCGGCGTAAGGAATCTCGAGCGGGTGAGTGAGTTCCTCGGCGAACGCGCCAAGTCCGCTGCCCAGCACCACCGCCACACGCGGCTCGCGGCTGGTCTGGGAGCGAATATAATCGAACGCGGCCTGCATTAGAGCAGCATGCCGGCGATGCAAGCCGACATAAAGTTCGCCATGGTTCCGGCGGCGACGGCCTTCAATCCGAGCCGGGCGAGGTCCGATTTCCGAGTGGGAGCCAGTGCGCCGATTCCACCGATCTGGATCGCTATCGAGCTGAAATTCGCAAACCCGCACAAGGCGTAAGTCGCGATGGTAAAAGAACGTGGATCGAGATGATCCTTCATGGGCCCGAGCTGTTGAAACGCGATAAATTCGTTGAGCACCAGGCGCGTGCCCAACAGATTCCCGATCGACGCGCAGTCGTTGTATTTCACGCCCAGCAACCACGCCACGGGAGCAAAGATGTATCCGAAAATCTCCTGCAGCGTGATATGTAAATAGCTCAGGATGCCGTTGCACATCGCGATCAGCGCGATAAAGGCTATGAGCATGGCGGCGATGTTGAGAGCCAGATGCAGTCCGTCACCGGCGCCGCGCGCGGCCGCGTCGATCAAATTGATTCCAGGTTTCTCTACCGTGATCTTCACGCCACCGGCTGTCGCAGGCTTGTCCACTTCCGGCATCAGGATCTTGGCCAGCATGATGGTGGCCGGAGCGGTCATAATCACCGCCGTCAGCAGATGGCGGATTTCGACGTGCGCCATTAATACATACGCGGCCATGACCGCGCCCGAGACGTGCGCCATCCCGCTGGTCATAACGGTGAACAACTCGCTCTCCGTCATCCCGGCCAGAAAGGGCCGGATGGTGAGCGGAGCTTCGGTCTGGCCCATGAAAATACTGGCGGCCACGTTGGTCGATTCCGCGCCGCTGGCGCCCATGACTCGCTGCATTACCACCGCCATAGCGCGCACGAATACCTGCATGACGCCGAAATAGTAGAGGATGGCGAACAGGCTCGATATGAAGATGACGATCGGCAGCACTTGAAAAGCGAAAACCACCGGCTGGCTTCCGCCCAGTTGGTCGCCGAAAACGAATTTGCTGCCGGCCTGCGAATATCCGATCAGCGCGTTTACTTTATCGCTGGCGACCTGGAAAGCCGACGAGGCCGGGGTACGCAAGACGATAAAGGCGAAGGTGAGCTGCAACGCCACACCCCATAGAATCAGCCCCGGCCGAATGGCGCGCCGGTGCTTGGAAAAAAGGATGCAAACTACCAGGATCGCGAGAATGCCGAGGATCCCGGTGTACCGCTCCATTCCCGGATCAGCTGACCACTTCCAGGATCAGCTCTCGCTCCTCGGGCGGCGTGGCGGAAATTCGAAACGCGTCCTCGATCTCCTGGGCGGCTTCTTCCAGATTGTCTTCGCGCGTGTAATAGAGCCGGCACAGCACCGCGCCAGCCTCGATCTTTTGACCTGTCTTTACTTCCAGGATCACGCCCACGGCCGGATCGATGGTGTCTTCTTTGGTGTTCCGTCCGGCGCCGATCATGGAGGATGCCATGCCGATGTCCTCGGCATCGATGGCGCTGACGTATCCGGCTCGCGGCGAGGCAATCTCGCGGACGCCGGTGGCGTTAGGCAACAGCTCGAACCGATCCAGGACATTCGGATTGCCGCCCTGCGCCTCGATGACATCCTTGAACTTTCGATAGCCCGAGCCGTCCAGCAGCTTTTGCTGGGCCACTTCGCGCGCCTCGTCGAGTGTGGGAGCGATTTTGGCCAGGAAGATCATGCGCGCGGCCAGCTCGAGTGAGATGCGGGTCAGATCGGTTGGCCCGGCGTTCTGGAGGGTCTGTGAAACCTCCATCACCTCGAGCGCGTTGCCCACGGCGTAGCCCAAGGGCTGGTTCATGTCGGTGATCAGCGCCTGCACCCGCTTGTCCATGCGGCGTCCGATGCCCACCATCATCTGCGCCAGCCGGCGCGCATCCACTTGCCGTTTCATGAACGCGCCGTTGCCCACTTTGACGTCCAAAACGATCGCGTCCAGACCCACCGCCAGCTTTTTCGACATGATGGAGGACGCGATCAGTGGAATCGATTCTACCGTCGACGTGGCATCCCGAAGCGAATACAGCTTGCCGTCGGCGGGCGCCACCTCGGGAGTCTGGCCGATGAAAGCCAAGCCGTGTTTCTTGAGCTGCTCGCGGAATTCATCGATAGTCAGGTCGGTGCGAAAGCCCGGAATGGCCTCCAGCTTATCGAGGGTCCCGCCGGTGTGTCCCAAGCCGCGTCCTGAAATCATCGGTACTATTACGCCGGCCGAGGCTGCCAGCGGCGCCGAGATCAGGCTGGTTTTGTCTCCCACCCCGCCGGTGGAATGCTTGTCCACTTTTATGCCGGGAATGGAACTAAGATCGACCAACTCTCCGGAACGGATTATGCATTCGGTCAGCGCGCTGACCTCCCGATCCGACATGCCGGAGAAGAAGACGGCCATCAGAAAGGCAGACATCTGATAATCCGGAATTTCATTCCGGTTGTAGCCGTCCACTAAAGTCGCGATTTCTTCCGGCGATAATTCTTCACCATCTCGTTTTCGGTGGATCAAATCGACAGTTCGCATTATGAGGTTTCAGCGTAACATCTTATGTAGTTGAAAGTAAAGGATTGGGCAGCGAAGCGCGCATCTTTACGGCTCATGAACCAAGAGTGCGGCATGCGCGTCAATATACTTGTGACCGCTGCGCGCCTGCTGGTTCTGCTTCTGCTGCCTTCGCCCAGCGCATTTTCATCCCCCACGCTCACCCCGGAAGCAATCCGCGCGTTCGATCGTTACGTCGACTCCGCCGAAGCTGCTATGACTTACGATGCCGGGAGCTTTCCGGGCACTGCCAAGCTGCGGGGCGGGGAAGTGCGGATCGATTCTTTCGCGCCACCCGAAGATATTGAAGGCGGAATGATCCAGGATTGGCGAGGCATCATGTTTATTCCCCAGGCGACCATCCAGAAAGTGAAAGCTGTTCTCCAGGATTACGACGACTATAAGAAGTTCTATAAGCCGGAAGTAATCGAGTCCAAACAGCTTGCGCATCAGGGCGATGAGTACGACATCTTCCTGCGTCTCCTTAAAAGACAGGCATGGGTAACCGTGGTGTTGAACAGCGAGTATCACGTCCGTTTCAGCCAGCCCGACCCCAGGCACATGTTGGTGGTCTCCCGTTCCACACGGGTCGGCGAGGTGGTGGATCCTGACCGCTCCCTCACCGCGGAAGAGCCGGCCGGCCGCGACTCCGGATTCCTATGGCGCCTGAATTCGTATTGGCGATTCGAGGAGGCCGATGGTGGTGTGTATGCCGAATGCCGGGCCATCTCACTGTCACGCGACCTACCGCCTGCCTTGGGATGGATGATCAAAGGTTTCGTGAGTAAGTTCCCCAAGGAATCGATGCAGAACACTCTGCGCGGAACCAAAGCCGCCGTCGAGGGCCGAACAGGCTACTAGAAGCCAGCAACTAGAAACCAGAAACTCACCGGATCGCAGGCATCGGAAACCGGTACTCGCCGCGGAAAATCTCGGCGAACAGATCCAGGATCTGCTGGTGAACCAGTCCGTTATCGGCCAGCAGGTGCGGACCTCGTAACTTCACAGGGCCGCCTGTCATGTCCGAACACTTGCCACCCGCTTCGGTAATCAGGAGGCTGCCCGCCGCCATATCCCAAGGCTTGAGGCCGAATTCCCAAAATCCATCCAGGCGGCCGCTGGCGACATACGCCAGATCGAGCGCCGCCGAACCCGCCCGACGGACTCCGTGCGTCACCATCGCGAGCTGATAGTAAAAGTGGACGTTGACGTTTTGATGGCGCTTCTGGCTGGGAAAGCCGGTCGCCACCAGCGTGTCTTCGATCTGGCTCACCTTGGACACGCGAATGCGGCGGTTGTTCAGATAGGCCCCCGATCCCCGCTCGGCAGTGAACATTTCGTTCCTTTCCGGATCGAAGATCACGCCCGCGATCAGCTCTCCAGACTGCTCCAGCGCCAGGGTGACGTTGTACATCGGAAAGCCGTGCGCGAAATTGGTGGTGCCATCCAGCGGATCGACGTACCAGCAATATTCCGGCGAGCCGGTATGGCCGCCGCCTTCCTCGGCTACGATCGAGTGCGAAGGAAAATGGGCGCGCAATCGCTCGACGACCAGTTGTTCGGAGGCGCGGTCGGCCTCGGTCACCAGGTCGTGCTCGCCCTTCAGCTGGAATGTGACGCGGCGCTCGAAGTACTTAGCGAGCAGGGCGCCGGCTTCGCGCGCGATTTCGACGCTGGTTTCAAGGTAGGAAGGCATCCGACTGGCTGGGCTAGTGGCCCTTACTCGGGCTCTTCGTACAGATACTTAATATCGTGTTTGAACAGGAACAGATTGGGCACGCCTTCGCGCGTGAGCCGGATGAAGTTGGCGTCGTAAAACTCGATGATCCCCGTTACTTCTTCATTGCTGCTCAGACGGATGCGGACCGGGATTTCTTGGTCGATCAGATATCGAAGATACTTGACTTCCTCAAAGGTCTGCTCCGGAGCCTTAGTCTTAGCCTTGCTCATTAAATTGTCGTTCACCGCCCAAACCGCCTGTAGGGCTCGCTCGATTCACCATAATAGCCGTTGCGCGTAATGACCCGCAAATTCGGGCCTTGCACGCTGACCTTCAACGTGTGGAAGCGATCCTTCGTAGGCGGTACGTCTTTCGGATAAAAGCCGATCATATACTGCGTCCTCAATTCTCGCAGGATGTCGGAGAACGCCCGGTCCAGTTCCGCACCAAGGCTCGGCAGGAAGACGTGGCCCCCCGTGCCGGCCGCAAGCGTAGTCAACGCGTTCTCGCCGCCGACGTTGCGGCCAGCGTCGTTAGTGATCGGAACTACCAAAACCGGGTAGAGCAGCGTATCGGCCAGTTGCGCCGCCTCGAGCGCCTGATGGAAATCCTTGACGCTGGTGGTGTCGCCGCCATCGGTGACAATTACCATGACGTGCCGGCCATCGCGCAGCTCCAGTTCTCGCGAGGCCAGGTAAATCGCGTCGTACAGCGATGTTCCGCCTTCCGATTTGAGCTGTTTCAACTGTTGATCCACTCGCGCAAAGCGCCGAGTGTAGCTGCTAAGCAGGTTCACTTGCCAATTGAAGCTGTACAGCGCCACTGTGTCGTTCGGGTTTCCCTCGCCTAGCAGCGCCCTCAGAAATTTGCTGACAGAATCGAGCTCATAGCGCAGCTCGATGCCTGTGGACGCGCTGGTATCTACCAGGACCGCCACTGACAAGGGCTGTTCGGTCTGCCGTTCAAACACTGCGATCTCTTGCTTGACGCCGTTATCGAAAATCGTAAAATCGTTCTTGTTGAGCGAGCCTATCAGTTGCCCATTGGCGTCTTTCACGGTGACCAGCATACGCACCAGGCGTACATTCACGCGGATGACGGTATCCGGCTGGGGCTGCGCCGGCACGGCCGCTAGCAGGACGGCCAGGAGAAAACAAACGGCTTGACGGATCACTTTTTGAGGACCGATTCGTCCCACTCCCCTT
>Ga0210389_10001999_pt1 | contig 16309 bp, 16 predicted proteins | sample IncBWH28OmetaG_FD_160127 | JGI IMG/M metagenome (GOLD analysis project Ga0210389, IMG submission 160127) | Forest soil microbial communities from Barre Woods Harvard Forest LTER site, Petersham, Massachusetts, United States - Inc-BW-H-28-O ...
ATCGACGTGCAGGACGGTGTGCCGGAGGTTGCGCTAGTGGCGGGCGTGCAGCAGGGTCTTGAGGCGCGGGATTGATGCTCAGAAGAAGACGTGGCTGCCTCGGCCACCGGGGTGATCATGGTCGCCGGACAGAAGGTCGCCCTTGGCCGTGTCTACGCCGGGCAGACCGTCACCGTGCTCGTCTCCAACGCCGCCCTGACCGTCGAGCTCGGCGACGCAGAAACCGGGGTCATCACCCGGACCACGACCCAGCCGGTCCGCAGCATCAAAGGCCAGCGGCCGAGGACCCCAGCCTCCAATTGCGCCCCTGCCACTACTGTTCTCCTTTGTGAACAGCGGTGATGCGAGGCGGTTGGGCGAGGAGGCCGCCCAGCGGCTGGCCCGGACCGCCCGGTGCGACATCGGGCCGGGGTCTGACCGATGCCGAGTTCGCGCGGATCGAGCAGGACCACGAGTTCGAGTTCGCCGCTGATCACCGCGCCTTTCTTGCTGCAGGACTCCCGCTCAGCAGCCCCGCGCCAGGGCGGCGGACCCCGCCCCTGACTGGCGCGGCGCAGACCCGGCGACCTTCGCGAGCGACTCGGCCGGCGAGCGCTCTTCGACGTGCAGCACAACGCCCTGTGGCATCCCTCCTGGGGCCAGCGGCCGGGCGATACCGGCGAGGCACTCACGACAGCACGCCAGCACCTCAGCCGGGCACCCAAGATGATCCCCGTCTGCTCGCACCGCTACCTGCCAGCCGGACGGGGCACCTACGGATCCGAGGCCGGTTCCGCGTCGCCTCGCCTGGGACGATAGTGGGAGTTACCCTTAAATCGGGGTCTTTCGCAGCGGCGACTCGCGATTTCTCGGGAGCTTGGAGCTGGGTTGCTCCGGGGGAGGGGCGGCAGATGGCCAAGAAAAGGCTTACCGGCATCGGATTCGGGACTCCGATTGTGTCGGCCAGTCTTTCCTGGGAGCGTGTCGGTGCTGGCAATGACCTTGGGGCTGGAAATGGATGCCTGGTCCTCCAGGGCGGGAAGTTGCCCACTGTCCGGCAGGCCGCCGATCCGATTATGATGGGCGTGCATCCGTCCTCGGTTATCCCTGGCGGGAGCCGGGGGGCCAAGGGCGAGCCCCTGATGGAGCGGGTGCCGGCGTATGTGGCGCGCGACGTCGATGAGGGCTTGCAACGGCGATTGGCCGGCAGCGGGTTCGTTGTCCTGGTGGGGGATTCCTCTGCGGGCAAGTCACGGGCGGCGTTTGAGGCTGTGGCAGCCGTGCTACCAGATCACGTACTGGTAGCACCGCAGAACCGTAGCGCGGTAGCCAATGCCGTCAGCGCTGCGGAGAGTACCCGCCGATGTGTCTTGTGGCTTGACGACCTAGAAAACTACATAGGGGCTGGAGGGCTAACCCGGGCAGGGATCGCGCGAGTCATGGCGGGAAGGCGAGTCCACCGGGTGATCGTGGCCACGTTGCGGGCTACCGAGGAAATCCTGCTGACTAGCGACGCCGCTGGGGAAGAAGGCGGATGGCAGTCCCGCAGGGATGCTCGTGAGGTCCTCGAACTGGCACACCGGATCTCCGTGGCGCGCTTGTTCAGCAAGCCCGAGTTGAAGCGAGCCCGCGCCCATGCATGGGATCCGCGGATCGCTGAGGCGCTGACACATGCGGATCTATACGGGGTCGCCGAGTACATGGCGGCTGGGCCAGAGCTCATGCGGGACTGGGAGGACGCATGGAGTCCTAACACTGACCCGCGCGTGCCCAGCCATCCCCGAGGCGCCGCCCTCATAGCTGCCGCCGTCGACCTTCGGCGAGGCGGCTTTGGATCGCCGCTGCCGTGCACGGTGCTCGAAGAGGTACACGAGCACTACCTGCGCGAGCGCGGGGGAGCGCGGCTGCGGCCAGAGTCACTTCGCGACGCGTGGACCTGGGCGACCAGGGCCCGACGTGCCACCACGGCGCTCCTGCAGCACGTTGACGACGAGCACGTTCAGGTATTCGACTACTTGTTTGATGTCGTGCAACGCGGTAGCAGGGCTGGCCACCATGTTTCTGACAGCATTCTTGAAGCCGCTCTCGCCGCCTGTGCTCCCATCGACGCTGACAACATCGCCAGGACCGCCGCCCGTAACGGTCGCTACCAGCTTGCAGAAAAGGCCTCCGACAGGGCATATCGCGCTCGTGAGAACGCGCTGGGTGCCGAGCATCATGACACGCTTGCTGCCCGCGCGTTCCACGCCGATATCCTCCGCGAGCTTGGCCACGATGCGGAGTTCGAACATGAGCATGGGGTGGTGTCCGAGATCGCTGCCCGCGCCTTCGGCCCGGAAGACCCACTGGTGCTGGAGAGCCGAAACAGTCGCGCGTACGCGCTGATCCGCCTAGGACGGCCGGCGGAGGCCGAGAAAGAGCTTCGGGCGGTCCGCGATGTCAGCTCACGCGTCCTGGGGCTAGGGCACGACGTGACGATTACAAGCCGGCACTTCCGAGCGATAGCGTTGAGCAACCTGGACAAGCTCGCTGAGGCTGAAGCCGAGAACCGATTCGTCCTGGACACTTGGACCCGCGAATTCGGCCACGAGCACATGAGCACCCTCTATAGCCGCGGCAACCTCGCCATCACCCTGTATCGGGCGGGTCGGTTTGAGGAGGCAGAGTCTGAGGCCAGTATCGTCCTGGACATCCGCATCCGGACCTTTGGCCAGGAGCACCCTCTCACCCTTTACACGCGTTCCCTCCGCGCGGCTGTTCTTCACGAGTTGGGACGACCAGCCGAGGCCGAGAACGAGTACCAGGTCATCGCAGACATCTCCGCACGCGCGTTTGGCGCAGAAGCCCATCTGGCGCTGGAAAGCCGGACCCGCCATGCGTCCGCGCTGACCCGCCTAGGCCGGTTTGAGGAGGCAGAGTCTGAGGCCAGTATCGTCCTGGACATCTGCACCCGGGCCTTTGGCCAGGAGCACCCTCTCACCCTTTACACGCGTTCCCTCCGCGCGGCTGTTCTCCGCGAGTTGGGACGACCAGCCGAGGCCGAGAACGAGTACCAGGTCATCGCGGACATTTCCGCACGCGCGTTTGGCGCAGAAGCCCAGCGGGTCCTGGACAGCCGAAGCGGCCGCGGCTTCGCGCTGATCCACCTAGGACGGTTCGCAGAGGCCGAGGAAGAACTCCAGGCCGTCCATGATGTCAGCTCACGTGTCCTGGGACCAGGACACGACACCACGATGACGAGCCGCCACCTGCGTGCCATCGCCTTGCTCGGCCTTGGGAGGCTGGCCGAGGCCGAGGCCGAGAACCGATTCATCTTGAATGCCTGGACTCGTCAATTCGGCCCAGAGAATATAAGCACTCTGTACAGTCGCGGGAATCTCGCTCGTGTTCTGCTCAAGTCAGGCCGGCTTGAGGAGGCAGAGGCTGAAGCCCACGCAGTGCTAGAAATCCGTACGCGAATACTCGGTCCCGAGCATCCAGATACCCTGCGTATTACATCGCTCATCTTGCAAATCGAAGATGCACGGAACCACACCGTTTCATAAGTAGCGCGTTCGGCAGCCTGGCCCGGATGACGCGGATCGAAGGGGACGGTTCCGCTGCTATGTGGTTTGGTAGACTCCTCACCGGCCAATGCCTTCCGCAGGCCCGCCTCCGGCTCGGGTACCGGCCCCGTCCCCGGGCGCGTCCGGCGGTCGCGTATCCCGGGTGATCATCATGAGCAGTTCGCAGTTGCCGATCGGTGCTACCCCCACCACGCGGCCACCGCCCCGCCGGTCGGGCCGTGTCCCTAGCCGGTCGCCACGCTCGTCGCACGATGCCCAGGCTAAGGAGCAACCGCGCCAGCGACGGCACTGCGCTAATTGGCAACAGTGGCCAATCGGGCGCGTTCGAGGACGCCAGCGGTCGTCCCTACGTACATGTCCGTAGTGACCCGCGGGTTGGCGTGTCCGGCCATCTGGGCCACGTCTCGGACGTCCATCTTCCAGGTGAACAGGGCGGTTGTGCAGAAAACGTGTCGCAGGCTGTGCCAGGTCCACTTGTGGCTCCTGGCTGTGTCGCGCCAGCCCGCGTCCTCGTATGCGGGGGAGAGGATGCGACGGTCGAAATTGGACGTCCGCCAGTACGTGCCGCGCGGGGACGGGAACATGAGTCCCAGCGGATTGGTGCCTGCGGCCATCTCAGCCCGCACGGTCTCGACCCGGGCGGCTATCTTCTCCGCTAGCGGGTACCCGTCCGGGGTGAGGACCGGGTAGGCCGTCTTTCGGTACTTGCGCATCTTGGGCGCCTCTACGTGCAGCTTCCCGGAGATCTCGACGACCTTCCGGTCCACCGTGATCGTCCTCTCACAGTCAGCGGGAGCAATCTGGTCCACTGTCAGGGCGAACTGCTCGCCCTGACGCAGGCCGCTGTAAGCCGCCGTGTAGGCCATCAACTCATCCAGCTCGCCCCGTCGTCCTGCGGATAGAACATGTGCGAGCTTGGTGACCTCGCTGTCGGACGGGATCTCGGCCGGATCTACCCACTGCGCCGCCTCTCCCTGCACCACAGCCCTCTCGTCGGGGGCCGGCCGACCCTGAGGCTGCCAGGTCACATCCCATAGCGTTGAGTTAACGAGGTACCCCCTGCGGGCACCGGCGTTGACCATCGCCCGCAGGCACCGCCTAAGCCGGGCGCCTTCCCCCTTAGTCGGGGCGGCGTTGACAATCTGCTGCATGTCGGACTCGCAGATGTCCTGGCAGTTGACACCAGCAATGACCGGGGCCATGAACCGCTCGCACAGCCTCCGCTGCGTGTCAGCATGCTTACGCGACCACTGCCTGCCGACCGGGTGCCGGTCTGGCGAGAGGTAGTGCTCGATCAGGGCCGAGCCAGGCAGTCCCAAGCGCTCCGCGCCAGTCGCGAGCCGTTCCCTAACCCTTTCAACCTTGGCTGCCATCCCCTCTTCGGTCACTGCTTGCAGGTATCGCCGCCGCCTACCCTCGGTGTATGTCGCGCGGAACGGATCCCCTGATATCCACGGCCTCGGCTCGTACACCTTTATCCCGCAACCCTCGTCGCGGTACATGCGGACGCCAAGGGCCTGTGTTGTCGCTGCCATGACGGTCACCGGCTGTCCTTCCTTGCCCGGACTGGGTGTTCCTCGCCGGTGAGTCGGCGTGGTGCCGCGGCCCGGCCAGGGGGCTGAGCTTGTCGGATGATGGCGACCCCCCTCGTCACCGGACGATCGCGTATCGTCTCGCCGAAGGCGTCGACCTCGCCCTGTACCCAGCGATGGCACCTAGGCGATATCACGATCCGAGCCGGGAAGTCAGGACGTCGGACCAGTTCGTAGCCCGCCGTACGGCCCAGCCTGAACTTGGCCCGGATCTCCTTCATCGTGATCAGGTTGTCGCCATCCCGCGCAGTTCCGGTCGGGTGTGGGTCCGGCTGAGCAGGCCTCGTGGCTGTCGCCATTCGTCGCCTCCACGATGGCCAGCATGGTCAGGAACCAGGACCAGAGGTCGGAGTACCTTCTCGGTTTACCTGGCGATTACCAATGCCGAGTCTGGTCGCGGAACCGAACATCTGATTCACGAAGTTTGCCGCCCCGGCGAGGGCACCCAGCCCGAAGCCGCCTGATGACCTTGATCCAGCAGGCCTTGGCAATTGCTCCGATGAATGCAGGTTCCTCCGCTAGTCATGACTGTATGCCAACAGCCGAACTAGCAAACTTGCAGATGTGGTACGACCAGCGCGGCCAGGGCGATCCCCTGGTCGTGCTGCACCCGGGCGGAGCCGGGGTTGATTCCCGTGCCTTGACTCCCCAGCTGGATGCACTCTCAGAGCACTTCCGCGTCTATGCACCCGAGCAGCGGGGCCACGGGCACACGCCCGACATCGAAGGGCCCATCACCTTTGAGCTCATGGCGCAGGACACGATCACCTTCATCGAAACAGTCATCGGCCGGCCCGTGCGCCTGCTCGGCTGCAGCGACGGTGCCATCCTTGCGCTGACCGTCGCGCTTCGCCGCCCCGACCTGGTGCGCGGTCTCGTCTTCGCGGCCGGGGTATTCCACTGTGATGGCTGGGAGGATGGGGTACTCGACGGCGAGCCGCCGGACTTCCTCAGGCAGAGCTACGCAGAGGTCTCACCAGACGGACCCGGCCACTACGAGGTGATCGTCGCCAAGCTGGCGGCGATGCATGCCGACGAACCCGCCCTCACCCACGACGACCTGGCCAAAATCACCTGCCGCACGCTCGTCATGATCGCCGATGATGACGAGGTCCGCCTGGAACACGCTGTCGATCTGTACCGAAGCTTGCCCGACTCCGAACTGGCCGTCGTCCCGGGCACCTCGCACGGCCTGCTGGTAGAAAAACCCGAGCTGTGCAATATGGTCATCACCGAGTTCTTCATCAAGGACCCGATACAGACATTCGCTCCCATTCGCCGCGCTGCTCCCCGGTAACGGACCGGATGGCCAAGGTTACGAAAAGATCTTGATCCACAGGACTTGACAATAACTCAAGGTCGTACCTTCAAGGAACCTCACTTGCAGAAGTCGGCAGCAACCCGGTCGCCCTGGCAGGATGGGCGAAGGAGTGGGGACTGCCGATTCGGCCTTGTGGCCGTTCACGTTCCGTAGATAACCGCCTCGCTCCTTAAATCGGTATCGGCCTGGTGGCCAGGCGCGTCATGCTGTCTGCGTTCGCGTCGCGAGCTTAAATGACCCCGGACCTGACTACCTGGGAACTCTGATGACCACGTGGTATTCACTGCTGGCCTGCGCGCAGGCGGACGTCACCATCGAGCGGATCGCCTCGCTGGTAGCATCCACCGGCACTGAGCCGCTGACGGTGGACTTCAAGGAGAAGGCTGACGCGCGGATAGCCGAGTGCGTTGCATCGATGGCCAACGCCTACGGCGGCCTAGTGCTCGTCGGCATCACCGACACCGACCGCAAGATCGTCGGAGTCAAGATCGAGACCCTCGCCCACGTCGCGGACATGCTCACCACCCGCCTGGACCCCGGAGACTGGCTCCCCGAGATGTTCGAGGTGCCGATTGGAGATGACCAGCCCGGCAGGTACATACTCGTGATCCGGATCAAGCCCGAGGCCGCCCCACGGCCGGTCATGGTCCAGCGGACGAAGCAACACGGGGGCGACGGCATCTTCTGGATCCCAGTCCGGAGACCGGGCGGCACCCGGCAGGCCACCCACACGGAAATGGCCGCCCTGTTCGCCGACCAACCCGCTGCCCGTGCAAGGCAGGGATCCTGGGAGGTTGACGCCCCCCAGATCCCCAGCGGACCAGACGGCATGCCCGACCGGGCGATCGACATGATCCTTAGGTCCGGGATAAGTGCGACACCTGGCCCAGCCTGCCCCGGTCGTCCCTTGTCCGAGACGGTCATCGCCAACCTGGCCGCCTTCCTGGATAAGTCACCACTGGAGAGGACGCTGTTCAGTTTGACCGGCTTGAGCAGCGCCGGGGTCTACAACACCCATCGCCGCGGGCGGCCCAACACGTCAGGCACCGCAACGCTGGTCTGGCAGATCGCCAGCGGCGAGATACCGCCCTTCCAGATTGTCCTCCGCGTCGTCGCCCCGTACCAGTACGGGCACTCGCATATCCAGACACTCAACGTCTCCATCGAGATCATCAGCAGGCTCACCGCTTGGCAGTCCTCGCCAGCCGCGCCTCTCCTGCTCCCGCCGGGCACCCTCAGGCGTCTGGAAGTCTCCGAATGGACGGCACTGCTGGATGCGATCATGGCCACCTTCACCGACCTGGCCTTCACGGCCGCAGTCGCCGACCTTGCTGACATCGACCCGATCCTGGTCCCCCCGCCCAGAAACCTCCACGTAGTCAGCAGCCAGGAAATCGCCGGGTTCCTCCCTCCCTTGCAGCAAATCCCCGGAGCCAAGGGGTCGCAGGGCGCACATCTGCGAGCCGACCCGGCCCTCACCCTGGCAGATTCCGGTCACCGGGCAGCGCAAGCAATCCGCTGGCTTCGCCAGATCGCCGCCGACGCCGGACTGGCTGGGATGGAACGCCTCACCCAGGGCTGACCAGCGTTCCACACGAGGGTGTCGCTGCCGACGCTGCTGGAGACTTCTCACCTCGCGGACCAGCTCAGCCGCGTTGGTCCCGCCGCCGGTTAGTTACTGCGATGACCGAACACTCCGGACAGGTCGCCCCCGCGCTGGTCTTCCGTCATGTCGGTGGCCCAGTAAAGGTCAGCCTTGAACTCACCGGAGCCGTCGCTGCCGTACGCGACCCAATCACCCGCGTCCCAGGCCACCACGGTGACGGCGTCAACCGGCTCCGGCACGCCGTCTTGGTTCATGACCCAGCCGGATCCATCTCGCACCACCATGATCATGTGCCCGGGGGCACGGAAGCCGTGGCCGCCAGCCCGGCCGAGCTTCAGCGGTGAATACTCGACGCTCTCGCATCGGACTGCACGGAAGGCTTCCATGGGAGACTCCAATGCTACGAGGCCAGCCATTCCACGTGGTGGCCATCCGCTTCGACCCCGCCTCCGCGTCGCGAGAACCGGGTCCGTGAGTGGCGCTATCGTTTTCTCAGGGTATGCCGTCGGTCGGCTAGCTAAGCTTGTTATTTAACCCTTGTTGCCTGGGTCGTCCTGAGTTGCTTGTGCTGCCCGGCGTGTCGTGGTGACATGAGGCGGCCACCGCTTGATGATCTTCGGGTCCTGCGAAAGACCTGGAGATCAAGGCGGTGGCACATCACGTCCAGGTAGTGCCCACTGGATGCGGGGGAAGCAGGCCCGGGGACGCGGCCAGGACCGGCATGGAATCCGAGGCAGACATGGCCAGGTCGATCACGGACGACACGCGCTCGCCATCGGCCTACGCCCGGCCCGGCGGGGTCAGGTGCTGGTGATCTCCAGGGCGACAGTTTCGTTGAGCGAGGAGACGGTGCCCAGGCCTAGCTCGCATTCGAGGATCGAGGTGGCCGGGCCGGTCTCAATGAGCACAAAGGAGTCACCCGCGAACAGGCCAGAGGTAATGGTGCCGGTCACTGTGTTCACCACCAGCGCTCCCTCGATGGTGGAGACGCGGGTGCCGCTGTAGGAAGTGGTTTGCCCGGTATTCCAGGTGATGGTGTCGCCTACCGGCCCGGAGCTGAGCAGGTCCGCGCAGGACAGGGTGTGCGTAGCTACGCCATCCGCGCTGCCGGACGTGACCGATGGGTGGCCGAGGGAGACGCAGGGACCGTAATCGGTGTTGGGGGTGACCGTGACGGACTGGGGAGCGTCGGTCAGGGCGGGGCTGAATGAGACGTTGGTGCTACTGGGCGGCGTGCAGGTCATGTCGGCGATGCCGGCGTGGGCCGGGAGGGCGGCGGTCAGGGCCGCTCCGGCCGCGACGGTGAAGATGCCCAGGACCAGGGTGAGTCGTGCTACGGGCAGATGAAAACGCATCGCTACCCCTATTGGTGGCTGCTCCCATCCGTGGATAGGAGCCCGGTGATACGCGGCCAGTCTTTCCATTCGCGCAGGTCAGGTCTATCCCCGGCGCGCCAGATGCCGACTTCCGGAAGGTGAGAGTTACCTCACTTATACGTGAGGATGAAAAAGTATCCGCAGGTGCCCAGGCCGAGGCTGAGGTCCGCAGTTGCCCGTGTCCGCCTCAGCTCGCCCCGGAGGCCAGCTGCCGGGCTGCGCGCGGGCGCGCTCGCAGGTGGCGTTCATCCTTGGCGTCCTCGGCAGGGTGGTGATGATCCTCAGTCCTTGGGCCTCGAGCACCTCCCCGAACGCGGTGGTGAACAGCGGATCGCGATCACAGGATCGTGGCCGGGGTGACCGGGAAGGCCTCCGGCCACCGGCACTTGGAGGTCCTTTCGATCATCCGCGCGCTGGTGGCAGGCGGAGGTGACCAGGGGTAAGGAGCAAATGTGTTCACTCCAGCGACACCCGCCCTCGCGCGCACCGACATCGCAGCCCTCGATTGGGACTGTCGCCTGGTGGGTGTGGCACGCTGCGGCGTGACAGCGTCAGCGGGCCCAGTCCTGACAGGGCCCCGGTGAGCTCGTCGGCCAGGGCGGGTGGCGCGTGAAGAGTCGCCGCCAGCCCTACGCTGGTGGCGTTCACCAGTAGGTCCGGGGTGATGTCGGCCAGCCGCCGGATGACTCGCGGCCGGGTGCAGGCCCGCTGAGCCGCCCGCACCACGGTCTCCAAGTCCGGATCCTCGCCGCATCCGGCGGTTATCAGCATGAGATCACTGTCGGCGGCCACGGCGGCAATCGCCTGAACCCGGTCCGTGCCGTGATTGCACATGACGTCGAAGTGATGCCCCCGCAGCCGGGGGAAGCGCGCCCGGAGCACGGCGAGGACAGGCATAGCTTCTGTGGCCGGCATGGCCGGATCGATCACGAACGACACCCGCTCACCGTCAGCCCACCCGAGCCGGAAGCCGCAGCAGGCGTCCACCTGGTCCGGGCTGGGGCAGGACTAGCCTCGGGCTTTCGTGCGGGATAAGCGGTGGCTGTCTATGTGCGTGAAAAAGGTGCCCTTGACCTGGGAGGATAAGGCTTGTCTAGAGTCCTGTCCGTCCCGAGCCGAAGGCACCTTCTAAGTGAAGAGTAATGCACGTAGCACCAGGGTCGCCGTGTCTTCGGACGGGAAGGGGCTGGTGTCCCAGGCGGGCGCGGTCCTGCTGTGGGAGACGATGCGGGTCACCGGCCTGGGCCGGGGGCTGTCGGAGGGCCTGGCCCGGTGGCGGGCGCCGCGGGCGGTCCACGACCCGGGCAAGATCGTCGCGGACCTGGCCGCCGCGGTGGCGCTGGGCGGGGACTGCCTGGCCGATATCGCGGTGCTGCGGGAGCAGCCGGAGCTCGCGGGGCCGGTCGCGTCGGACCCGGTGGTGTCCCGGCTGGTCAGCCAGCTGGCCGGGGACCTGCCGCGGGCGCTGAAGGCCATCCGGTCTGCCCGGGCCGCGGCCCGGGAGCGGGCGTGGGCGCTGGCCGGGGACGCCGCCCCGGGTGCTGGCGGCGGGCTTGTCACGGTCGACCTGGACGCCACGATCGTGATCGCTCACTCGGAGAAGCAGCAGGCAGCTCCCACGTGGAAGAAGACGTTCGGCTTCCATCCCATGACCGCCTTCGCCGACCACGGCGCCGGCGGGACCGGGGAACCGCTGGCGATCGTGCTGCGGGGCGGGAGCGCCGGGTCCAACACGGCGGCTGACCATATCGAGGCCTCCCGGCTGGCGCTTGCCCAGCTGCCGCGCCGCCTGCGCCGCAAGGCCCTGGTCCGCACCGACTCCGGCGGCGGCACCCACGGGTTCCTGGAGTGGCTGGCCGCGCCGTCGCGGCGCGTGCACTACTCGGTGGGCATGACGATCACCGAGGACACGCAAAACGCGGTCCTCAAGGTCCCCGCCGGCGCGTGGACCCCGGCTTACGACGAGGACGGGCAGGTCAGGGACGGGGCCTGGGTTGCCGACATCACCGGGATGCTCGACCTGTCGTCCTGGCCGGCCGGGATGCGGGTCATCGTCCGCAAGGAGCGGCCGCATCCCGGGGCGCAGCTGCGGTTCACCGACGTCGACGGCCACCGGTTCACCGCGTTCGCCACCGACGCGAGGAAAGGGCAGCTCGCGGACCTGGAGCTGCGGCACCGCCGCCGGGCCCGCTGCGAGGACCGCATCAGGAACGCGAAGGACACCGGGCTGCGCAACCTTCCCCTGAAGGGGTTTGCCCAGAACCAGCTGTGGTGCGAGATCGTCGCGCTGGCCTGCGAGCTGCTGGCCTGGACCCAGCTGCTCGCCCTGACCGGGGCCGCCCGCCGCTGGGAACCGAAACGGCTCCGGCTGCGCCTGTTCTCCGCCGCCGGGCGCCTTGCCCGCGGCGGCCGCCGCCTGCGGCTGCGACTCGCCCAGCGCTGGCCCTGGGCCGGCGACATCACCGCCGCGGTCACCCGCCTGCAAGCCCTCCCATCCGGCTGACCAGCTGGAACCACCCCTGCGACACGGAAGGAGCAACCACCGGGGCCAGTGGAACCCCGCCCGCCGGCGCGACAGCCGGGCAGACACCCACGGCCCGCACCCGAAAATCAACACCAGCCGAACCGCCCAGATCAACATGACGGGCAGGCGAAAGATTGAGGCTAGGCCCCGCGCCTGGTCTCCACCTCGTCCATCACCTGCTGCGCGCTTTTCAACAAGCGCGAATCTTCAACACCTTGGTGGAATCGACCTCGTTGTCCCCGCCTTTCACCGCTGTTAGCATGACAGATAGCCCAAACCGGGTGGAATCTTGCGGAACACCTCGTGGAAGAGCAGCGGGAGGTTCGACATGAGGCGCCTTGCTCTCGAGAAAAATAAAGCCGCATGCGCGATATTTGTCGGCCTGGCGGCGGTATCGGCGACCTTCGTCATGCCGTCCGTGGCATCGGCTGGCTCCGCCATCCTGACGTGCACTGGCCAGGAGGCCATCTCTTACAGTCCTGACCTCACCGACACCCCGCAGGCCATCACGACAACCGTGAACGGCATGCTGGGGCTGGCGGGTGACCCCGGCCTCTGCGTAGCGCTGGGCACTGACATCACCTCGGCAACGTATGCACAGACATACTACAATCCCAGTTCTTCGTGCAATGAATTCGTCTACGGAGTGCCCAACTCCAAGAAGATCGACTGGAATAGTGGCGCACCAAGCTATTTCTCGTATACGACAGATATCGCCTTTGTCAACGGCGACTACGTGGTTACGCTAACCGGCGATATCGCGTCCGGCCAGTTCGCTGGCGATTTGGCGGTTGAGACCATCGTGGTCCCAGAGTACAGCCAGACTGAATGTGCGGCCGGCATCCCCTCCAGCACAGGACAGGCCGCATTGGTCATTTCCTGAGCCGTACTCTCAAATGGTACTCGTTCCGTGACTACCTATCCGTGGCACTGGGGAGTCAGGCAGCCACAGGACTGGCAGTTGCGGCCTTCGCGGCGGAGGGGCTGCCGACGGCGTTGACCTGCGCGCAACCACGGTGTAGCCCGCTGCGACACGCACAGGCACTCACCTGAACGGAAGTCATGCTTATTCACGGCAGTGCAAAATTGCGTATTGAAGGAGCCTTTTAATTCAAAGAGTGCCTCTTCGGCATAGTACGCCTCGCGTGAAAGAGAGTGATGAAATGGCGCACTCCCTCATATTCAATTTCAGGTTCCTGCGGGCGAGGAAGGTACTCGCCGCAGCCACCGCCCTTACCGCGGCCGCGGCACTGTCCGTCACCGCTTCCACATCAGCCGCCAACGCAGCGGCGCTCCCGCCGATCCGGCATGTGTTCGTGATCATGCTAGAGAACGAGGGCTACGCGAGTACGTTCGGTGACCCCGCGGCCGACCCGTACCTGGCGACCACCCTGCCCAGCCAGGGAGCGCTGCTGACCCAGTACTACGGAACCGGGCACTATAGCAACGACAACTACATCTCCTTCATCTCCGGGCAGGCCCCCAACGTGGTCAACCAGCAGGACTGCACCACGTTCAGCCCGTTCCAGTTCCTGGACGGCATCCTCAACCTGAACATCGGCGGGCAGTGGGTCGGCAGTGGCTGCGTCTACCCATCGGTGGCCACCACCGTGGCCAACCAGCTCACCCAGGCTGGAGACACCTGGAAGGCTTACGAGGAGGACATGGGCAACGACCCGGCCCGCGACAACGGCACCGTCTGCGCCCACCCCACGGTCGGGGCAGCCGACCCCACCCAGACAGCCGAAACCGGCGACGGGTACGCCACCCGGCACGACCCGTTCGTCTACTTCAAGTCCATCATCGGCAACAGCGCCTACTGCGACGCGCACGTGGTGCCGCTGGGTACCACCTCCGGGGTCATGCCCCCGGGGACCCCGGCGGGCACCACCGGCCTAGCTACCGACCTGGCATCGGCGGCGACCACCCCGAACTTCAGCTTCATTACCCCCGACCTGTGTGACGATGGCCACGACTACCCGTGCGCGAACGAGACAATCGGCAACTCGGCGCTGGCCGACATCGACTCCTTCCTGCAGACCTGGGTACCGCTGATCACCAGCTCGCCCGCCTTCCAGCAAAATGGCCTGCTGGAGATCGCCTTCGACGAGGCCGACGGCACCGTCCCGAACGTGGATGCCACCGCCTGCTGTAACGAATACCCTCAGCCACTCGGCCCAGCGCCCGGCCAGTCCGGCCCCGGCGGCGGCGTGGTCGGCGCCGTACTGCTGTCACCGTTCATCACACCCGGCACCGTCACCGCCACCCCCTACAACCACTTCTCCTCGCTAGCCACCACCGAGGACCTCTTCGGCCTGCCCCTGCTCGGCGAAGCCGCCACCGTCACCTCGACCTTCGGACCCGACGTATTCACCAACCCAGGCGGCTGATCGCCGAACCAGATCAGATCAGGAGGAGTAATGATGCTGAACCCGAGAGTTCGCCCTGTAACCCTGTAACCCTCGCCGGGCTTGCTGCCACGGTCGCCGCGGTCACGGCGCTCACGCTCAGCGCGGCGTCGGCGCCCGCCGCCGTCGGCCACCAAGCCCAGCCGCGGCAGCCGCAAAGTAGCATCAACCCGACAGACCTGGACGTCACGGTCAACGAGAGCGGCACCACCATCATCCCTCTCGTCAGCGTCACCTAATACCTGCAACGTGGGAGATCAAGCACCATGCCAAGCTGACCTCGCCAGGCAAGACCCTCGTCGCAAGCTTCGCCTCGTGGCTCGCAGCAGACCACGATCACGGCGGCACGCAGATCTGGCTCGACGAGGGGAGCTCGTTCACCGTCCCGCCGTACGGTCACTCCACGTACTCCCGGCAGGTCCAGGCGAAGGCCGCAGGGCTGCTGCTCACGAGCCTTCCGCTAGCCGGAGGAGGCAGCCAGCCGCGTGTCACCCGGATCTACTACGTGCGCTTCGCGGACGCCCCGCACGATGCCCTCATCGTCAACGGGAAGCGGAGCCGATCTACTCTTCACCGTCGCGAAGATCCTCAGATCGTGGCACCCGGTCCGCGCGTCGGGCGACGTTTCTCCTGAAGCCAGGGTGATGCGTTGTCTCCGAACTCGCGTTGCCGCGACTCGATGTCGTCCCATGACCCAGGTGGCTCGGACCCGACGTGAACCGGTATCGGCAGCTGCGTCATGCCTCGGCTCCTGCGGGCATGTCGGCGAAGTGAATAGGGGGCAGCCGCATCTTGCCCAGATGCACCGGCACGATGGCCAGGTTAACCCGAGCGGTATCCGGCACGGGGGTCCTGCTCGGGGCTAGATGGAGGACGACCCCCACGGGGATGTTCTTGATGCGCTCGACCAGTCCGTGCCAGGCGCGCATCTGGCTGAAGGTGCCCGAAGGGGGCTGGTCTGTATGCACTTCTACAAACGCCAGCGGTTTCCCGCCTGGTGACAAGACCGTCCAGTCCGGGGTAGCGCCTCCCCAATCCTGCTCGTAGGCCACGTCAAGGCCCGCTGCGCGGAGCCCGGCGCCTGCGGCGAGTTCGAAGTTCACCGGCCAGAAGTGCTCATCGAGCCAGATCCGGCGAATCATGGCCTCCGCAGCCGGGCGGCGAAGCAGGGCGAGTTGGTCATCGAGCCACTGCCGCCACGGCCCGTACTCGCCGTTAACCGCTATGTCGTAGGTCAGCTGGCGCTGCTCGGGAGGGAACTTGCCGTACCTCCGGCGATGCTCCTCGACAAAATCCGGCCCGAGAAGGCCGGTGACGTCCTGGTGGGTCACGTAGGTCATTATTCTCGGTATCGCAGCAGGTGGCTTGCGGTTTTTCGTCCTTGGAAGCCAAACCTCTGCCAGGCTCCGACCCCCACGCCAGGCTCCAGCCTCACCTGCGACGCGTCACCTCGCGGCACGAGGTCATCGTTTGGGGGTTAAAACCTTTATTTTGCGAGCTCCCTAGGCCGGAGTGCCAGTCAAGGGCTGAAGCGCGTCCGAGTGGCAGCCTTAAGTAGCGCTGTCGCTTGTGCGGCCGTTCGCTAGGCCGGTGAACCGGTCGCTGAATCCCAGCGCAGGCAACTCTGACAGGTTCACGAATTGCACGCCGCGGATCGAGGTCGCGTCTGCCCTGGCCTAGATGTTGCCAACCGTCTCACCTGTCTTCGGGCCTCGAGCGTCCCGGTAGCTGCTACGCCGCGACTCCTGATAGCAGGGAATCTAGTGAATCCCGGACTTCCCGCATCCGCTCTTCCAGTGCGCTGTGCTTCCACGGCTGGACGTACGCGGCGATGCCAACGTCCTCGTCACCAATGCGGATCACGTTCCGGGACGGGCTGTAGTACACCCGGAACGCAGGCCACGTTACCCTCGCCCATGCGTCGTGGACGTCCCGCC
>Ga0210389_10002000_pt1 | contig 16308 bp, 14 predicted proteins | sample IncBWH28OmetaG_FD_160127 | JGI IMG/M metagenome (GOLD analysis project Ga0210389, IMG submission 160127) | Forest soil microbial communities from Barre Woods Harvard Forest LTER site, Petersham, Massachusetts, United States - Inc-BW-H-28-O ...
GGCGCCGAAGGAATTCGGGATTCTCGAATACATGATGCGGAACAAGGGCCGCCCCCTCAGCCGCACCATGATCGTCGAACATGTCTGGGACATGGATTACGACGGCCTGACCAATATCGTCGATGTGTACATCCGGCATTTGCGCAGCAAGATCGACGACCGCTTCACTCAGAAACTCATCCACACGGTTCGCGGAATCGGCTACATGATTGAGGCGCCCGATAAAGGCCTGGCCCCGAAGGGCGCCCCCGAAAATCAGTTGGAAACCCTGCCGTAACAGGGAACTCCATCAGCGACCGCGGTGTCCAACGGCCATGCGTAGTGTCTGCATTGTCGCGATCCTTTTGGCTGCGAGCTTGGGTGTGGTTCGATCCCAAACTGCCGCAACGCCTGCTTTCGCGGTGGTCTCCGTGAAGCAGAACACCTCCACCGATAGCCGCCGCTTTGGACCGCAGTTTTCCGGCGGGCGATTCATGGCCACGAATTATTCGCTGTTGTCGCTGATCTCGACGGCCTGGAACCTCCCCTTTCAGGGCCCGGTGCTGACCGGAGGTCCAAACTGGATCCGTTCCGATCGCTACGATATCGAAGCACGGGCCGAAGAGGGCGCCTTGCCGCCAGATCTTTCACCCCAGGCGCTGGCAGAGAGAAGACGCTCCATGCTTCGAGAACTGCTAACTGACCGATTCCATCTCGACATTCGGCGAGAGGAAAAGGAATTGCCCGTTTACGCCGTCGTAGTCGCCGCGGGAGGTCCGAAGCTAGAAAGGTCAAAGATCGAGGAAAAAGACTGCCCCGACGATCTGACGGACTATGGTGTGAGTTGCCATTCGTTCGCTGGCGGCCGCGGAAGAGGGCTTCACGGGCAAGCTGTCGATATTTCGGACCTTGCCCGGTATGTGGAGAATTGGACCGATCGCCCCGTTGTCGACCAAACCGGTCTTAAAGGCCTCTACCACATAGAAACGACCGGCTGGCAGGAGATCGCCCCCGGCCCGCCGCCCAGCCCCGGCGCGAAAGCCGAGGACGGCACGGACGCATCGGACGTGCCCACGATCTTCGAGATCTTCAACCGGCTGGGCTTGAAACTGGAATCGAAGAAGGCCAGCGTTGACATGTTCCGGATCGAGCACGTCGATCGGCCATCCGAAAATTAAGACCCGTTACCGGTATACAGCCGCGGTGCCAAACGACCTTTCGTGATCTGTCAGAGGTTGCAGGAAGAGCTCTTCGCTGACGCCTCTCGCTTTCGCCGCTTCTTTGGTGCAGATCCAATATTCCGGCTGCCAGTGCTCCTGGCGGTCGTAGGGTGGCCGATAGACGAAAAAATCGACCGCGCGACGACGGACGCGAGGCTCCGGACGGTTCTCTTTGCCAAGCAGGAACGCCTCACTCAGCGCCGCCTCGTAATTTTCGAAGGGCCCGTCGATATAGTCGCGATGATTGATGATATGCCAGCTCATAGGAGGAGATCCCGTACGTCTACTCCAATAGATGGAATTGCCATATCCAGGGTTTCATAGCGGTTAATTTTTGGCGACCGCGCCGGTGTAAAGTGGTTTCCGGAGGGCCTTGTGCGCGAACGCAAGAACATCACCCGCGGCCTTCGCTTCACGCTCACGGCCATCTACACGATCGTCTTCACACTTTTGCTGCTTGGGGTGGCATTGTTTTTTCGTCACAATCTGACATCCAACCTCGATCAGGAGCATCGTGACGATCTCGATCAGAATTGGGCGATTGTCAAAGCCTATCTTCGTATCGTAAATGACAACGGCCAGCAGAATTTCCATCCAATGTGGTTTGCCGATCCGAACGATCCGGAGGAGAGCGCCGCAGTCGCCCTGGTGAAGAAGCTTTACCTTATCGCGGACGCGCAGGGACACATCATGGAGGGTTCGGCCGACGACAAGGCGCTGGGGCTGGCCAATCCCAGCGAGATCCACTCGGTCCTGCAGGCGCCGGGCGCGGTCTTGAGCGAGAGAAAAGACAGCGACGGCGTCCGGTACCTGATTCGGGAAAGCTATGTGACCGGGGAAGAAGCAAAGGACCGCAAATTCTATGTCGCGATCGGTACATCGCTGGCGGGCTCCGACAAACTTCTGAGCCAATTTACCTGGCAGGCCGCAGCCCTCCTGCCGCTTGTCATTCTCACCGGTATCACGATCGGGTGGATTTTCGCCGGTCGCGCCCTGACCCCCGTTCTCGAGATCGCTCAGACCGCACAGCGCATCAGCGGTTCGAATCTGAACCTGCGTATCCGGGTTCGGGGCGCCGGCGACGAACTTGACCGGCTGATCGAAACCTTCAACCAGATGATCGAGCGCATCGAGGTAAATTTCAATCAGATGCGTCAGTTCTCGACCGATGTTTCACATGAGCTCAGAACACCCATCACCGTGGTAAGAGGGCAGTTAGAGGTGGCTCTTTTCACTGCGGAAACGGTCGATCAGTACCGCGACGCCATCGTCAATTCTCTGTCTGACATCGAGCGCTTATCGCAGATTGTCCGGGCGTTGCTGCTGTTGTCGCAGGCGGAAACCGGACAGGTGATTCTACAGAAGCAATCCCTTGATTTGGTTGAAATCGCTGATGGCGTGGTGGATCAGTTCCAAATACCGGCGGAAGGGGCCGAGGTGACCTTGAGCTTTATACCACAAATTCCCCGCTGCGTCGGCGATTTCGATCGCGTGCAAATCGAGCGAATGCTGTCGAATCTGCTCTCCAATGCCGTCAAGTTCACCAAGCCTGGCGGAGAGGTGCGAGTCTCGATCGACCGAAAAGATGACGAGGTCGAGATTCGCGTCGAAGATACCGGCGATGGAATCTCGCCCGAGCATTTGCCGCATATTTTCGATCGGTTTTATCGCGTCCGAGGCGCGGGGGAGCAAGCGTCTCCGGAGAAGGGACTTGGTCTGGGACTCAGTTTCGTTTCCTGGATCGTGAAGGCCCACGGCGGTTCAGTAGATGTCCAAAGCGAGAAAGGCAAGGGCACGACGTTTATAGTCAGGCTTCCGCTGACTGTTCCAGCACCGCCACGGCAGATTGATGAAGCAGGTTTAATCGTAACCGGCGCCTGAGGTTACGGGTTTGCACTTATTCTGAAGATAGTGCACCGGGTCATAACGCACTGTTGCGCGCTCCTCCTGGGGCTCGGAGTCCTCACCACCCGTCCACTTCGGTCGCAGGAACAGGCGCCAAAGAAAGCTGCCCCTTCCGAGCAGATTTTCTCAGGCACTATAACGAAACTGACCGACGATGCCATCACCGTCGTTCGCACCGTTCTCGGAAAAGCCGCTGTGACGCGTGAGTTTGCTCGCGACGGTCAAACCAGGGTCGAAGGCAAGCTCCGGGAGCATGCCCGCGTGACGGTTCGCTACAGATCAATCGAAGACGGCGGGTACCTCGCCGTTGACATCATTGTCAGGTAAAATGACTGGCATGATCCCTGTGGAGTTGTGGAGGGAACGGATCTCCCGGGCCGTGAAGAGAACCTTCCGGAAGGCCAAACGCCTGATCAGACCCGACGGTGAGCCACCCGAGGATCCGCATTCATACGTAACGGCTCCAAGAAGACCGCTCTTGCCGGTCCTGAGCGCCGCCGCCGTCGCCGAACGCCCTGAAGACTAAACGCCGTACCTGCGGCGTGTTACAATCAAGTTTCCCCACCCACCGCCATGTTACTGAGTATCAAGGAGATGGAAGTCCGCAAAGTGCGCTTTGTGGAAACCTGGGAACCCCCTGGGTTCGATTTTTCGGATTCGGGGGTCGTCCAGAAAGGGCCTTTGACGGCTCAAGGAGTCGCCGAACTCCTTCCTCATACCGGGGGCGAAGTTCGGGTAAAGGGCCAGGTGACCGGCGATCTCGAAACCGAATGTGATCGCTGCCTGGGCCGGGCGTTGTTCCACATCGATGCGCCGTTTGACCTCTTCTACCGCCCGTTGGCCTCAGTCGCTCACAACAAGGAAGAGGAAACCGCCCTCGACGAGGGCGAAGTGGAAATGGGCTTCTATGAGTTGCCTGGCCTCAAACTGGAAGACATAATAAAAGAACAGCTTCTTTTGGAACTCCCGATGCAGCGTGTCTGCCGGGAAGGCTGTAAGGGCATCTGCCCGACCTGCGGCGTCAATCGCAACGAAACCGCATGCAACTGTCATCCTGATACCGGCGACGACCGGTGGATGGCTTTGAAGGATTTTCACGTTTAAAGTAGTTTGAGGACATCGAAATACCATGCCGAATCCGAAAAGACGACACTCGAACGCGCGCACGCAGAATCGCCGGGCACATGACGCCCTGCGGAAGCCCGCGCACTCCGAATGCCCGAATTGCCACGAGCCCAAGGTGCCGCATCGCGTTTGTCCGCACTGCGGCCAGTACAAGGGGCGCGAAGTCATCGAAACCGTAACGGAGTGAAATTCGCCTAAACTGGATCAATGGTCACCATTGCAGTAGACGCGATGGGGGGCGATAAAGCCCCGGCGCCTGAAGTCGAAGGAGCAGTACTCGCCGTCCAGGAGTACGGTCACCGGATCCTCCTCGTCGGCGACGGTCCAGCCGTTGAACGCGAATTGCAGAAGCACGAAGGCGCCGCCGAACTTCCGATCACAGTCATTCACGCCTCCGAACGCATCACGATGGAGGACCACGCGGCGAAGGCGGCTCGCGGTAAGAAAGCCAGTTCCATGCACGTTTGCGCACGTCTCGTGGCGGAAGGCCAGGCCAGCGGATTTCTCTCCGCCGGCAACACGGGCGCGTGCATGGCGATCGCGAAGATGGTCTTCGGGAAAGTACCCGGCGTTGATCGTCCTGCCCTTTCCGGCGTTTTCCCTACTCACAAAGGAACGCCCGTTGTGGTGGTCGATGTCGGCGCGAACGTGGATTGCGAGCCGGAAATGCTCAAGCAATTCGGCCTGATGGGCGAGATCTATTCGCGGCTGGTGCTGAAGATCAAGCGGCCCCGCGTGGGATTGCTTTCGATCGGCGAAGAAGAGCACAAAGGCAATGCGCTGACCAAGGACGCAACGCCCTTGCTCAAATCGCTCGGGATTAATTTCATTGGCAATGTCGAAGGGCGGGATATCTTCTCCGGACGCGCCGACGTGATCGTTTGCGATGGCTTTGTCGGCAACGTGGCGCTGAAGGTCGCCGAAGGTCTTTCCGAGATGATTCGCAGCATGTTGCGTGAGTCACTCGAAGCCACCCTGCGGCGCAAGATCGGTTATGCCCTCTCCCGATCCGCCTACACCGATTTCAAGAAGCGGGTGGATTACGCTGAATATGGAGGCGCGCCTCTGTTGGGCGTCAAAGGCGTCTGTATCATCTGCCACGGCCGGTCGGATTCCAACGCCATCAAGAATGCGATTCGCGTAGCCGCGGATTTTGCATCGAGCAACATGAATCAACGCATCGAAGAAGAGTTGCGTGAATTTGCCAAAGCGGGATAAATTGCATGCGCCGCTCCATTGCTGACCGCGAAGATTTCGCGCAGGCCGATGTGGCGCGGGCACTCGTGCCTGCCGGGCCGGGACTCTTCCCGGCCGTTGTTGCTTCGCGAACGACTAGCGCCCCGATGAGTCGGGGCGCGGCACGCAGAAGTGCGTGCGCCACGGGTTTACTCGGAATTTTGCTGCTGCTCGTCGCTTCCGGGGCGTTCGCCCAGAGCGAGAAGTTTAATCACGTTCAGTGGAAACTGACGCTCGATCAGCCATCCGCAGCCCCGGGCGCTACCGTCCTCGGGCACCTCGAAGCCAGCGTCGACTCCGAGTGGCACATGTACTCGCTGACCACTCCACCTGGCCCGATCCCGACTTCCATCACTGCGAAAGATAGCCCCGCGGTCGATCGCTTGACTATCTTCGAGCCGCCGGCGATACGCAAGTTCGACCCCAGCTTCAACACCGATACGGAAACCTACGAAGGGAAACAGGTTTTCCTGACGCGAATTCAGCTGAAAAAGGACCTTCAACGGGGGCCCATCACGATCACTTTGGTCCCGCGCTATCAAACCTGCAGCGGGACGCAATGCATTCCGCCACGCACGCGAGAGGTAACCGCAACGCTGAATATCGATGCGGGCGCCGCTGCGGCATCGATCACGATCCCTGCCGGCTACATTGAAGGCAAACCGAATACGCAGAAGCCGACGGCCGTTGCCGCGTCAACCGAATCGAGCGGACTCGCCGCGTTTCTTGCTCTCGCCTTCGGCTTTGGCCTGGCTGCGATCTTCACTCCCTGCGTTTTTCCCATGATTCCGATCACCATGTCGTATTTCGTGGGACAACGCGGCGGCTTCCGGCATGCAACCACTTTCTGCCTCGGCATCATAGTTCTGTTCAGCGGACTCGGGCTGATTCTGACGCTGGCGCTTGGACCCGCAGCCGTGGTTCAACTCGGATCGAATGCCTGGGTCAACGGATTTATCGCGCTGATCTTTTTTGCTTTCGGGCTTAGTCTGCTCGGAGCGTTCGAGATCACGATCCCGTCGGGACTGCTCACGAAACTCAATTCGGCTTCGGGGCAGGGCGGATTCGGTGGCACGTTGCTGATGGGTCTGACGTTCTCTCTGGCATCCTTCGCCTGCGTCGGCCCGTTCATGGGCACACTGCTCGCCGCTTCGGTGGGCGGCGACAAGCTCCGGCCCGTACTTGGAATGCTCGTCTTCTCGGCCGGATTGGCATTGCCGTTTTTCCTGCTGGCGTTGTTCCCGAAATATCTCGAGAAGCTGCCGCGTTCCGGCGAATGGCTGTCACGCGTCAAGGTCGTGATGGGATTCCTCGTGCTCGCGGCGATGCTGAAGTATCTCTACAGCCTCGACGCAGTCCTGCAGACCGGGCTCCTGACGCGCGAACGTTTTCTTGCCGCGTGGGTCGTTCTGTTCGCCATGGCCGGGTTTTATCTTCTGGGTTTTGTGCGGCTGCCCGGCATTTCGCGCGACACCGAATTGGGCGTGGTGCGGCTTTTAATCGGCCTCATCTTTGTGGTGTTTGGGCTCAGCCTGGTTCCTGGGATGTTCGGCGCGAAGCTCGGTGAAATTGAAGCCTACATTCCTCCTCCCGCCAACGGCACCAGCGGCAGCGACCTGGCCTGGATTGAGAATGATCTTCCGGCGGCGTTCGCCAAGGCGAAGGCCGAGGGCAAGATGGTGCTGGTCAATTTCACCGGATACGCCTGCACCAACTGCCACTGGATGAAGGCCAACATGTTCACGAAGCCGGAGATCCAGCCGGTAATGAAGAACATGGTGCTGGTCGACCTCTACACGGACGGGACCGACGCAGCCTCCGAATCCAATCAAAAGCTGGAAGAGGATAAATTCAAGACGGTCGCAATCCCCTTCTATGTTCTCTACGACCCGAATCAAAACGTGCTGGCGACATTTCCGGGCCTCACGCGAAAACCCGATGAATATCTCTCGTTCCTGAACACAAAGGCAGCAGCGACACCAGCTGTAAACGCAGCTCTCGACGGAACGCCGTTCAAGACGCTCGATGGCGCCGCTCTTTCCATCGCCGACTGGAAAGGGAAGGTCGTCGTTCTCAACTACTGGGCGACCTGGTGCGTCCCCTGCCGCTCCGAGATTCCCGAATTCAACCGCATCCATGACGAATTGGGCAAAGACGGTGTGGAGGTGGTCGGCATCTCGATGGACGAAGACGGCGCTGCGGCAGTCAAGCCGTTCCTCGAAAAAACGCCGATGAAGTACACCGTCGGCATCGGCACGGGTGCAATGGACACGCTGCCGGTCACGCTTGTGCTCGACCGTAACGGGAACCTGATCGAACGCTTCGGAGAATTGGCAAAGCCCGAACAGATCCGCGCCGCAATCGAAAAAGCGCGCAACGCCGCCTGACCGTCTACACCATCCATACCCATCGTCGGTTGCCAGGCACTTGATGATTTGTGACCAGGATGAATGTCATCGGTTGCGGTCACAGCGCAAAGGCAGAACAACTCCCCAACGAGTTTTTGCCCAGACGATTCTGGCGAAAATGGACGGCTCGATTCAATCGGGCCGTACTCGCCAACTCCGCAGTTCTGCGGCCGTTATCAGGGCCTTCCTTCGCTCGAGGGCGGCACAATTCCCTTGATCCGCAGAAACGCTCCAATAATCCCGTACATTTCGTTGTCGTGCGAGATATTCCAATTGAGGAGCCCCATTTTGCTCATATCCCATCTCGCCCAGCGGACCTTAGCGGCGCCTGCGCCGTCCGTCATTGATTCGTAGACGGGATCACAATAGTCGAACGATGCTTTGAGCGCGGCGACCAGTTCGGCCTTCGAGGTCTTCGCGCGCGCATTTGCCGCGGGCCGCTCACCTTTAACCACGCCACACATCAGAAACTGAGCGTCCGAGACATGGGCGATCATCTCGCCGAACGTTCGCACCTCTGAAACCGTCCGAAACGAATAGTATTCAGCCGGCATCTTATCCGCCGCCTTCAACAGGCTGTCCTTGATGAGCGCATACGTCTGCCGGGCATCGGCACTGAACGGGTTCTCCTGCGCCCTCGCAGCCAGACAACATGCCAGGAGGCACAATGCAACGCTGGCGCCGGTTCCGCTGATTCGCCGCATCGCCGACGCTGCCAGATCAACTAAATCTCGCTGCCCGCGGATAAACGCAGAGCTGGCGCGTCGACCTGCCAGCCTCGTTGTCAACTGCACGGCGCTGATTTCTTCCTGCGCGCTGCGGTTCTCGACGCACGCCTTCATCGTGCCAATCTTATCGAACCGGTTGGGCCCCGACGGTCCGGCCCGGAAGCGGAGTGCCTGCGGCACAACGGTGATCAGCTGCGGCCGACAACCACGATCATGAAGCTGTCGGGGATGGCCTGTGCCCTGCCCGCCCTTCCACCGCCTGCCGGCGGCGCCGGAGGCGGCCCGAACTCAGCGGCCGGCAGATAGAGCTTGTGCGCCTTCTGGTCGGCGCCGATGGTGCGCGCGCCCTGCTGCGTCGGAATAGTGGCGACGGGTTCGAATTTTCCGGGCGAGGACTCGCCGACCATCGTGATGTTGCCGTCGCGGCCATTGGCGCTGAAGGCATAGCCATCGTCGAACGCCACGCCGTCCGGCCCCTGCCCGATCGCCGGAGTTGCGATCACCTTGCCCGCGGCCGGATCGCTCACGATCATCATTTTGTTGCCGCACACTGAGTAGAGGTAGCTGTTCTTCGGATTGATCGCAAGGCCGCTGGGACCGTCGCAGGGAGCGATTGAATAATGCTTCGTGACGGTGGCGTTCTTCGCGTCCATTTCACCGATCTCGTTCTTGTCTTCGAGATTGAAATAGATATGGCCCTTGCCATCGACCTGCGCGAACTCCGGTTTGCCGCCAACCGGGATGGAAGCCGCCACGATGTCACCCGTTTTTGCGTCAAACGCCGTCGAGTCGCTGCTGCGTCCGTTGAAAGTGAACACGCGCTTCGATACCGGCTCATAAACGATCGCGTCCGGATTGGTTCCCGTCTTCACCTTCCCGAGAACTTTCAGCGTCTTGATATCGAAGATCGTCACATCGTTATCCATGCCGTCGCTGGTGAAGCCTCGGCCCAGGTCGTCGGCGATGGCGATGCCGTGCACGCCGTTCGTGTCCGGGATCATGCCCACCACCTTGTCCGCGCTCGTGTCGACGACATCGGTCTGCGTCCCGTGCGAGACATACAGCCGATGGTTCCCGCTGTCGACGTAAACGTAATCCCAGCGGCCTGCGCCGCCGATCTTGATCTTGCCGGTGACCTTGTAACTTGGGGGCGCGGCGATCGCAGCCGCGGCAAATGCGAGTAGCAAAAGGGATTTCATTGGATTCGGTGCTCCGCGATAACACTATCCGAGGAACCTGAAGATTCGCTGAAACCGTCATGAAGAATCTGCACGGACGAACCGAGCGGTTCGTCACATCTGTCAATGAAACGAACAATTCTTGCGGTCTTACTGCTCGTCACGGCAGCGCTTCTCGTTTGGGCACAGCGGGAACGCGTTCAAGCAACTTATCTGCCGTTCGAAGTCCGATCCGTATTTCCGCGCCAGGTCTCCCCCGGTATGTATGAACAAGTCTCGCAGGCGGAATTGCAGTCGCTCGCGCAGCAGGGATGGGAACTGGTCAGCGTGATGCCCTACATCTATCGCAACGAAGAACGCGGGGAGGAATTGCACGGTCCGAAGCCGGTGGTGACGCAGACCTATCCGGCTTACTTCTTCAAAAGGGCGAGGATCGTCGGAGCGCGCGAATAGGCTATCCGGTTTCTGCGAATGTAGTGTGCACGAAATAAGTGGACACCATGCTCCAAAAGGGCACGCGGCCTTTAAGCCGCGCTTTCCCGGCGGACAACCAACGCGACTGGCGTCGCGTCTACCAGTCATTCTGTCCATTTAATTCCCGGACAGTACACTAAGATGAACCTGTGCGGGCGACGCTTCGGCTGGCATGGGCAACCTTTCTTGCGGCATACGCAGTCGCCGCCCCCGCTCCAACGGCACAAAATATCATCGACGAATACCTGCAGGCGCAAGGTGGAGGCAGGGTGGTTGCGCAGATCCGTTCAGAAATAGTCAGTGGCAACCTGACAGAGGAGTCCACAGGCAGGACAGGCTCCTTTTCGCTCATCACCGCTACCCCGGATCGCTTCTTTATGGAAATCATCGCGGGGCCGGATCGCGTGGCGGAAGCCTCCAATGGCATGTCCGCCTGGGGTCAGGATCCCACAGACGGCCTGCACACGCTGACGGGCGAAGCCGCGAAGCATACCCGAGCCGAATTGAGTCGGCCTGCCTACAGAACCTGGCGGTCGGATGACGGGCGATCGTCGCCGACCTCGATGCTCACCTTCATTTCCTTTTTGTTCCGCACGACGGTGAAGGTGACGGTCTTCTTGCCGCTGGTTCGAACCAGCCCCGATATCTCGCGGGGGCTCGTGACCGGCGTTCCGTTCACTTTGGTCACAACGTCGCCTGCCTTCAATCCCGCATGCTCTGCCGGTGTTTTTGAATTAACTTCCCTGACGAGAACGCCGTTCTTCACGCCGAAGTATTCGGCCAGCTGCGAATTCAGCGCCTCGCCTTCGAACCCGACGAGCGGCGCGTTGGCCGGGAATCCAGGGAACGGGTAAGGCTGTGGGAATGCCGGCAGCGGAGGCACAGGCGGATTAGCCATATCGGGCCCGCCGAAGGCAAAGAAGTTGAACGGCCGCGCCATCAACATGGCGGTGAGAGTCTGCTTCGCGCCGTCGCGCCAGATCGTCAGATTGACCTTCGTGCCTGGCTGCATATCGCCGATTGTGCCCGTGAACTGGCCGATGTTTTCGACGGTCTTCCCATTCACCTCGAGAATGACGTCATTCTCTTTCAACCCCGCTTTGGATGCCGGACTGTCGGGGTCAACGCGCTTCACCTCGACGCCGCGATCGTCGCTTAGCTTCAACGCCTTCGCGCGTTCGTCCGTCAGATCGACCACGCCGACACCCAGATATCCCCGGTTCGCAATCCCCCGCAGCGTCGTGGATCGCGGCGCCTGCGGGACTCTGGTCTGTGCGAATCCCGTCGCAGCCATCAACCCCGCAGCCAGACACACCAGAATTCCTGTCCTTCGAAACATACCCTTCAGTCTCTATTTTGAACCGGCGGTTCGTCCGCCGTTGTTATCTGTTTGGACGCCGCGAATGTCAATACGTACCGACGGACGCTCGCATCCCCTGGAGCAGAGTGCGGGCGCGCGAACGGATGTAGCTGTCATCTTCCTTCTGCATCACGTCCTGCAGCACACCGACGATGGAATCGTCGGAGTGAGCTGTCAACACATCGATTGCCTGCACACGCACACCGGCGTTGTCGTCCTTGAGAAGAACGTTCGCCAACGCCTTCCGCACCGTGGCGTCGCCTGCATATTGCTTGAGTCCGTCCAGAGCCTTCAGGCGGACGCCGGGGTTCGGATCGTGCGAAACCGCTTCAATCAACGCCTGCCGCACCACCTGGAGATCCGCGCTTCCATTCAATACCCCGATTGACTCCACACGGATTCCCGGGTTTGATTCCTCGCGCACGGCACTCAGGAGCAGTTCCCGAATGCGCGGATCGTCGAGAGCGCCCGAGACCACGCGACGATGCACCTCGTCCACCGCAATTTTTACATTCCCCGAAGTATCGGGTTCGATCGACTGGACATTGGAGAACATCGGCTGCGCCAGACCGGCCTGTATGCCGCCAAACTTCTCGGGCGTGAAGCGTGCGCCAAACCATCCGATCGCCAGCAAAGCCATGGCGCCCACCGGGATGCGGAGCGGAATGTGGAATTGGGAGAAGATGCGCAGGCTTTCGAACCAGTTCGAACCGCTCCGTTGCGTGTGGCTTGCCGACTCCGCGGCAATCTGGCGTCGCAGGTCGGCCCTGCACGCTGTCAGCAGACCCGGGGCCGTCGCCTCCTTGCGCTCGCTCAGAGCATCCGCGAAAGCACGATAGCGGGCGAGTTCCTCACGGCACGACTCGCATTCCGACAGATGAGCCTCGATGCGCTCTTCGATCTCCGCGGAAACCTCTCCGTAGCTATATAGCGGAATTTGTTTGACCACCTCAGCGCACGTCATACGAATGCTTCCAATCTTGTTCTCATCTTTTGCGTGGCGCGGAAGAGGCAATTCTTGGCAGCTTCCTCACTTGTGCCGAGAATTTCACCAATCGCGCGCAACCGCAATCCTTCATAATGTCTGAGTTCAAAAACCATCCTCTCGCGCGGCGTCAGTTCTTCCAGAGCCGCCGCGATACCCGCGCTGAGCTCGCGATTCCACGTCTGACGTTCCGGGTTGGCCGCCGGCCCGCCCTCCTCAATCTGCGTGATCTGGTCGACCGGCCCTTCAGAGGTCTCGACCACTGTAGATTCTTCCTTGCGCACCTTGCGCCGCCGCAGATGGTCGAAGCACACGTTCGTTACAACACGATAAAGCCAGGTATGGAACGAGCAATCAAAGCGGAACTGGCGCAGGTTCCGGAATATCTTGAGAAATGCCTCCTGATAGACGTCGCGCGCTTCGTCCGGCGAGCGCAGCAGGTTCATGGCGATGCGAAGCACACTCTGATCGTAGGCGCGCACGAGGCGCTCGAACGCGTCGGCATCGCCGTTCTGCGCGGCCCGGATCAGCCCTGCTTCATCTAAAGGCGCCGCCAATGTGGCACTCATCGTTTCCGCGGCTTCGTACATCGGGCGTATTACTCTACGCAGTTGGACGCACCGCCCCAGTAAAGGTCACGCGGGTTTTCGTGCTTCAGTATCTCCCACCTGAGACGCGGGAAGCCATCGGCGCGTTCTGTAAGCTCAAAATCGCCCGTAACACATTTGCCTTGCAGCACTTAGCAAGCAGCGCGCCAATTTTATTTAAAGAATGCGCGCCAACCCAGGAACGCGATAAGCCCGATTCACCAGTTCATCGGCGTCGAACAACTCCCACAGCAATACCAAGTCATCTATCGCCGGGGCGATCGGGACTCGCTGCGAGATCAGAACCAGCCCAGGACTCCGATCATTCCCGACAAATTCGCGAAAATGTTTCGGCATTGTGTTGACATCATGACTGACCAATACGCGATCATGTTCCGCAGCGTAAGCCAGCACCGCGGAATCAGCCAGGCCTTCGAGCGGTGCTCCTGGCGCGCCGCGAAAGTCTATACCGGGCGCCCGGCGAATTACTCCGGTAACGATCGCATGTCGCAAGTCCGCGTCAGCCTGAAATCGTACTTTCACGAACGCGGCCTACGCGGGGGATCTCACGAGCGGTGTGCCAACAGATTCTTCCTGGCTTCTTCGATTCGCGATTGGAGTTCCGGACCTGGAGGCGTAGCTGCGCGGTCGATCTCCGCCCACTTCGCGTCAAGGTCTCTCAACGAAGCGTCCACCTCGGCCTGATGGCCAAGATAAAAGGCAAGGGCGCCGTGGATCTGCTCGAGGGACAACGTTGGGAAATCCGCGCGTATAGTCTCCGGCGCAGCGCCATCACGATAAGCCAGGACCACGGACACCAGGGACACACGGCTCCCCGCAACGTAAAACGCCCCGTCCCGCCTTTCGACATACTCCATAGCGCTTGTTTCATCGTAACTCGGTTCCCCGGGCCAGTTGCGCAGCACATGAAACCCGTCCAATTCGTCCCAGTCCAATCCGTCCCATCGGTATAATAAGGTGTCACCCACTATGCATCAACAACTCACCGAACGATCGGTCGATCTCGATCCTCGCGAAACCGCGGAATGGCTCGAAGCTCTCGACCAGGTTGTCGAAGAGGCAGGATCCGACCGGGTCAATTTCCTCCTCGACAAGTTGACGGAACGAGCACGTGAGAATGGAGTTAGCGGTTCCGCCCGCATCAAGACGGACTACATCAATACCATCCCTGCGGAAGAGGAACTCCCCTACCCCGGCGACCGGGCGCTCGAGCGGCGCATCAAGAGTCTGACCCGCTGGAACGCGGCGGCGATGGTCTCGCACCAGAACAAATACGATTCCGGCATTGGCGGCCACATCTCTACCTATTCCTCGCTGGCCACGCTGCTCGAGGTGGGCTTCAATCACTTCTTCCATGGCAGCTATGGCGACCAGCCGGGCGACCTGATCTACTTCCAGGGCCACGCATCTCCCGGCGTCTATGCCCGTGCCTTCCTCGAAGGCCGGCTGACAGAAGAACATCTGAACAACTTCCGCCATGAACTGCGCGAAGGGCCGGGCCTGTCCTCATATCCGCATCCCTGGCTGATGAAGGATTTCTGGCAGTTCCCAACTGTATCCATGGGACTGGCACCCATCAATTCGATCTATCAGGCGCGCTTCATGCGTTATCTCGAAAGCCGTGGCCTGATCGATCCGACGCCGCGCAAAGTGTGGGCTTTCCTGGGCGACGGTGAAATGGACGAGCCCGAATCGACCGGCGCCATCGGTGTGGCTGTGCGCGAGAAGCTCGACAATCTGATCTTCGTCGTGAACTGCAATTTGCAGCGGCTCGACGGCCCGGTGCGCGGGAACGGCAAAATCATCCAGGAGCTGGAAGGTCTGTTCCGCGGCTCGGGCTGGAACGTGATCAAGTGCATCTGGGGCAGCGACTGGGATCCGCTGCTGGCGAAGGATACCAGCGGCCGCCTCGTTCAGCTCATGAACGAATGCGTGGACGGCGAATATCAGGCGTTCAAGGCGAAAGGCGGCGCCTACGTCCGCAAGGAATTTTTCGGACGCTATCCCGAGACCGCGCAACTGGTCGAGGACATGACCGATGAACAGATCGGCAGCTTCCATCGCGGCGGCCACGATCCCCTGAAGGTTTACAACGCGTATAAACACGCCGTCGAACATAAGGGCGGTCCCACGGTCATCCTCGCCAAGACGGTCAAGGGATACGGCCTCGGCCAATACGAAGCCCGTAACCCGACCCACCAGGAAAAGAAACTCAACGAAGAAACCATCGCCTATTTCCGCCGGCGCTTCGAGATTCCCATTCCCGACGATGCGGCGCGCGACGGGGCTCTCTATCGTCCGCCGGATTCCAGTCCCGAAATGGCTTATATGCACGAGCGGCGCCGGGTGCTGGGCGGATATCTGCCCGTGCGGAAGCCAACCGCGCCTGCCATGACGGCGCCGGGTCCTGAGGTTGTCGACGAATTCCGCAATGGATCGAAGGAACCGCATCCCTCGACCACCATGGCGTTCGTTCGACTTCTGCAGAAGTTGATGAAGCTGCCCGATATCGGAAAGAAAATCGTGCCGATCATTCCGGACGAGGCTCGCACCTTCGGCATGGAGTCGATGTTCCGCTCTTACGGCATCTACGCTTCGGGCGGACAGCTGTACAAACCGCACGATTCCGACATCCTGCTTTATTACAAGGAAGCCAAGGACGGCCAGATTCTCGAAGAAGGCATCACCGAGGCCGGGTCCATGGCGGAATTCACCGCTGCCGGCACAGCTTACGCCAACTATGGCGTGAACTCCATTCCGTTCTTCATCTACTATTCGATGTTCGGCTTCCAGCGCATTGGCGATCTGATCTGGGCGTTTGCAGATTCGCGCGGCAAGGGCTTCCTGATGGGCGGCACTGCAGGGCGCACCACTCTGGCAGGCGAAGGACTCCAGCATCAGGATGGTCATTCGCTGCTGCTCGCCAGCACGGTGCCGACGCTCGCCGCATACGATCCCGCTTATGCCTATGAGGTCGCGGTCATTGTAAGAGACGGCATTCGCCGCATGTACGAGAATCGTGAAGACCTTTTCTACTACCTCACGGTTTACAACGAGACCTATCCACAGATGCCGATGCCTGAGGGATCGGAAGAAGGAATC
>Ga0210389_10002001_pt1 | contig 16297 bp, 15 predicted proteins | sample IncBWH28OmetaG_FD_160127 | JGI IMG/M metagenome (GOLD analysis project Ga0210389, IMG submission 160127) | Forest soil microbial communities from Barre Woods Harvard Forest LTER site, Petersham, Massachusetts, United States - Inc-BW-H-28-O ...
CCCTGACTGACCCGGTAAAGGGCGTTTCTACCTTTACCGAAACGTTTCCGAAGCGAGGGCCGCGCGACATGCAGGGGCGATCGCTGCGCGATTTCGATCTGAAGACGCGGATGTTCAGGTACCCCCTTTCGTACATGATCTACAGCGAGCTTTTCGATAGCATGCCGGATATCGCCCGGCAAAGGGTGTATCAGCGCATCTATGATGTGCTCACCGGGAAGGAAACGAGCCCAAAATTCGCTCGCCTCTCGCCGGACGATCGCCGCGCGATCCTGGAGATCGTGCGGGATACGAAGACGAATCTGCCGGAGTACTGGACAGAGGCAAGTTCAGGTCCGAGCACGCCGTAATCTTGTAACGGGATGAGAACGGGCCGGATCTTGCCGCAAAGCCGGTAGACAGCAAAATCTCTTTGATCGAGGGTGAAAAACTGCCGAATGCCCTCGCGCTCAGCAACTGCTATTAGTTAGCGCGGCATCCGCCAGATCAACCACCCGATCCGCGTACTTCCTCATCACCTCGCGGATTCTCGGGAAGTCGCCGGCATCCAGAGGTAAGATACGGATCACCCCGCGCAAAATCATCTCCCAAACAGCATCCTGCGCTCTCGGAATCTCGGCCAGTAGATACATGACCTCAGTCAATACCGGCCAGACTGTGCCAAGCGGTTGATGGACGCCCTTGAGCGCAGTGGCGCACGCAGCATGGTGGTGATCGTCCGCCTTAACGAGCGCGACCAACGGACCGGCGTCAATCAGAACCACGGTTCCGGCGGTCTCTCAGGAGTCGCGCTACGCGCAGCCCTGTGTTCTCCGATAGGTTGCGGTCGCCCCAGCGTGCGACCCCGATTAAATCAGCGATGGCGTCATACGGGGATGTTCTGCCGTCCTCGGACTCGATCCATCTGCTGATTGCTTCGCGGAGCACGCGCGACGTTGAGAGCGTATTACGAAAACGTATGACAAACGGACTCGGGGAGAAATTTCTCATCTGGCCCCACTAATCACGGTGGGAGGCCTCTATTAGAATCGCGGCGCTTTGCCTGATCGCCTCCGTCGCGCTGGCGCAGGAAACGAAAGACCCGGCTTACGAACCGCTCGCAAAGGCCTTCGATGCTTTGCAGTCGAGCGATTTTGATGCCGCGATCTCCTTCTTTCAAAAAGCAGCGGCCCTTTCGCCGAAACGCGCTGACATTCGCGAAAATCTTGCGTACACCTTTCTGAAAACCGGTGATAGCGACGCTGCTCGCGAACAGTTCGGTGAAGCTCTGCATCTGGGATCTTCCGACAATCACCTCGCACTCGAGTATGCCTTCTTGTGCTACGAAGCCCGGGAAGAAGCGCCGGCACGTAAAGCCGAAGCACGCCGAATCTTCGCGCGCATTCGCGATTCCGGCGACACAGCATCAGCCGCTACTGCCGGACAGGCGTTCGCGAACATCGATGGCCCGCTCGCCGAAGGCATTGCACGGTGGAAACAGGCGCTTGCAACGGCTCCGCCAACCTTCAGCGCTTACTTCGAACTCGCGCAACTCGCCGAGCAGCGTGACGAACTCGAACTCGCCGCCGCCAGCTACAAGGCCGCCTTCCAGTTACTGCCGGCTCGAAAGTCCGTGCTCCTGGAACTGGCGCGCGTGGAAAAAGCCCGTGGAAATCCCGAAGGCGCGATGGCGGCTCTTCTGGCGGCCTCGCGTGGCGGAGAAATGCGCGCCGCCGAACTGGCACGGGAGCAGCTCCCGGACCGCTATCCGTATGTCTACGAATTCCGTAGCGCACTTGCGCTGGACCCGACGAACGCCGCGGTTCACAAGGAGCTCGCATGGCTCCTGCTCAAAATGTCGGAGAAGGACCCCCTGCGGCGCCGCGAAGCCATCGACGAATTCCAGACGATCGTCGCCGCATCCCCTGACGACTACTTGGCAGCGGCGCAACTCGGACTCCTCTATCTTGCCGACGGCCATACGGCGCTTGCCATGCCGCTCTTCCGCAACGTGCTCGACCATGCCAACGCCGCCACGGCCAATCGCGTCCGCATGGCGCTCAAGCTGCCGCTGGTGCTGGAAGAGCGGCAGGCCGCGCCGCCTCCGCTCGATCCGCGCGTGCTCGGCGAGCGCAGCTACGATGCCGGGTTCCTGAAAGATGCCAAAAGATATCTGCTCCGGGCCCATGAGCAGAATCCTTTCGATGCCGCCGTCGCACTGAAGCTCGGCTGGACGAACAACATGCTGCACGACGACGTAGCGGCGATCTATTGGTTCAATCTGGCGCGCCAGAGCACTGATCCTGAAATCGCGAAAGAAGCCAATCGGGCATACGAAAATCTCCGGCCCACCAACGAGCTGTTTCGCACCACGCTTTGGGTCTATCCGCTCTACTCGTCCCGCTGGAAGGATGTTTTTGGGTACGGCCAGGTCAAGACAGAACTGCGGATCGGGAAGATGCCGTTCCGCCCCTATGCGTCGGCCCGCTTTGTCGGCGATGAGCGGCGCTGGACGAATGATTTCGTCCCGCAGGCTCTTTCGGAGAGCGCGTTCATCCTCGGCGTGGGTGTAGCAACGCAATCCTGGCGCGGCGCGATGGCATGGTTCGAGGTGGGGTCTTCCTTCGGTTATCTGACCGGCGTGCCTTCGCGCGATGCCCGTGGCGGCGTTTCATATTCCAAAACGTACGGCAGCTCTCTGGCCGCTGAACACAGCGGCTGGTTTCTCGAGACGCTCGGCGACAGCGTGTTCGTCAGCCGGTTCGACGACGATCTGATCAACTACTCGCAGAATCGCGTCGGCTACACCACCGACTGGGGCGCATTCAAGGTGCAGCCGTTCTGGACAGGCAACCTGACGTTCGATGCGAAGCAGCAATACTGGGCGAACTTTGTGGAAACAGGCCCGGGATTCCGTTTTCGTCCGCCGCGGGCGCCCAAATCGCTGTGGATCACGATTGGTGCGGTACGCGGCGTCTACCTCATCAATTCCGGCAATCCGCGCGGGCCGAATTTCAACGATATTCGCGTGGGAATATGGTATGCATTCACGAAATAGACTTGTAGCGTCTCTATTCGGCGCCGCCAGTTGCTGCAGCGCCGCAACCTTTGCGGTGATCGGGCCCAACCCAGGCTCGTGGCCATCGATCCTCTCCGCCGCCGGACATTTCGCCGCGCCGGCGGCAACGGCCGAGGTTGTCGTCGTCCCACCCGGGACCCCCGCGTCGACGGACTGGAAAAGCAGGGTCGAGAAGGGCGCCGCACTGATCCTGGAAGGATCCTCGCCACTGGCTGCAGGCTTCGGCTATCGCGGCACATCGGACACGGTTTCTGTGGTCCATCTGATCGATGTGCACAACCCATCGCTGCCGATCATCTGGGAGAAGGCCGTCGAACTTCCCCGCTTTGAAGTACCGGCTGGTGCGTTGGTCTTCGCCAAAGACCGTTGGACATCGGCTCCCCTGGTGGCAGGCGGGCGTGTGGGCGCCGGCGCGGTGCTGTGGGTCGCGGCATCTCCGGGGCAAAACGGATTCGAGCGTTTTCCCTACCTCATGCAGGCGCTGGCCGATCTCGGTTTTGCGCCCGAAGCGCGCAGTTCTCACCTTTGGGCCTTCTTCGATTATTCGTATCGCAGCCGGGCTGACCCCGACTACCTGGCCGCACGATGGCGAAAAGCAGGGATCGGCGCCTTGCATGTCGCTGGGTGGCATTTCTATGATGCCGATGCCGAAAAGGACGAGTACCTCAAGCGGCTCATCGCGGCTTGTCATCGCCACGGAGTCCTGGTCTACGCATGGATGGAACTCCCGCACGTGAGTGAACAGTTCTGGAACGATCATCCGCAATGGCGCGAGAAAACCGCGCTCCTCCAGGACGCGCAGCTGGATTGGCGCAAGCTCATGAATCTGCAGAACCGCGACTGCGTAGCTGCGATTCGGTCCGGCATCAAACAGATGATCGAACGGTTTGACTGGGATGGCGTGAATCTGGCGGAACTCTACTTCGAATCCCTGGAAGGCGCCGCTGATCCCGCCCGTTTCACGCCCATGAACGATGAGGTGCGTTCGGAATTTCGCAACCAGTCGGGCTGGGACCCGATCGAGCTCTGGCACGGACGCGCAGATCCCGCATCCCTCCGCCGGTTTCTGGATTTCCGCGCGGATCTCGCCCAACGGATGCAGCAGGAATGGCTCGACAGCGTGACATCGTTCCGTCAGTTTCGCCCGCATCTCGATCTTGTGCTCACCCACGTCGACGATCGCTTCGACACCGGCATGAAGGATTCCATCGGAGCCGACGCCGCCCGTGTGCTGCCTCTTCTCGATCGGCAAACGTTCTCATTCCTGATCGAGGACCCCGCCACAATCTGGAACCTTGGACCGTCACGTTATCCCGAGATTGCGAAACGTTACCGGCCGCTGACAACTCATATGGAAAACCTCGCGATCGACATCAACATCGTCGATCGCTATCAGGACGTCTATCCGACGAAACAGCAGACAGGAACAGAGCTGTTCGAGCTTGTGCACATGGCTTCGACGGCCTTTCCCCGCGTGGCGCTTTACTTCGAGAACAGTATCCTGAAGCCGGATCTCAGTCTCCTCGCGTCGTCATCGGCGGTGGTAACCCGCTATGCAAGAGACCGGCAAAAAGTCACTATCGAATCGCCCCACGACCTCGAACTGAACTGGCCAGCGGGAACAGGCGCTTTGGTCGACGGCAAGCCCTGGCCAATTCAATCTGAGACCGCGCTCTATCTGCCCGCCGGGGAGCATCTTATCGAGCCGGCCGCGAAGCGCGATGTCATCACGGTGATCGATCTGAATGCGACGCTGCGCATGGCCTCGATCGAGTCGGGCAAACGCATCGCGTTTGAATATTCGAGCCAAAGCCGCGCGATCGTGCGCTTCGATCGAAAGCCCTCCCAGATAGAAGTAGACGGCGAGACCCTTCCCCCATGTGCGGCGTCAGGACCGTGCTCAATCCTCCTGCCGCGCGGCAGGCATCGTGTCACCGCGAATTAGGCGATCGCAGCCGCCTGACTGCATCGGCGCATTGGCCAATGGTAAAGGCAAGTGATTGCGGATGTGGCGCCCCCGCCCCGAACAGGAATGACGGATAGCCATCGTTCCACTGCAACAGACAGGAACTGTCTTCCCTGGAGGCTTCCCAAAGAAGGTCCGTCGGCGATTTCCCAGGAAAGAGGGAGAACGCATCGGTGAGATCGGCCAGAGAGACACCGAATGCTGTTGACGGCTCGGCAGGTGACAGCGTGTCGACGGCAGGGGGGAGCGGAGCCACGGGCGCCACAGGCGCCACAGGCGAATGAGCCAACCATGGCAACGGATTTCCGGATGACGCCCAAAAGACAACGCAGCACACAATGATAGTGAGTGCGACAGCCAGCGTGACCACTGCAGCGACAGCGCCCGTGTATGTCGGAGGTATCGCCGGAGGTTCTTCGCGAGCCGCGGGCCAGTAATCCTGGGAGAAAGCCGGAATGTTTGGCAGAACGACTTCTGAAGCCTTTTCCCCGATGTCGGTTTGAGCTGGAAAGTGAGTCGAAGGGAGCTGCTTCTTCAGCTCTTCGATCTGATCCATCGCCGTCTGGGTTGCCTTCTGCTGTAACTTGAGCAGGTCTTGCAGCATCTCCAATTCGGCGCGGTCTGCCGATGGCGTTGGGGGCTGAGCGATGGACTCATCGGGCGCCAGAGGCTTTTGCGGAACCGGTACAACGTCGGGTGGAACGATTGTCGCCACCACACTCCGGTCTGGAGCCTCTACCACATCCCCTTTATCGGCAGAAACCCGGAGATTGATCAGGTTACTGGTGACTACTTCTCGGGTTCGTCGTATCGGCCCACGCGCCGCACCCAGATATTGCGGAAGCGAACAGCGCTGCCGTGATCCTGCAGAATGATCGGGCCTTCCGACGGGCCAGCCGAATATTTCGGAACCTGGCGATAAATCGTCGGGCCCATCTCTTCCTTGTGGTTGTGCAGCAAAACCCCATTTAGAAAGACGGTCATTGAGGCCGACTTCGTCCGTCGGCCGTCCGCGAACGTGGGCGCCTCAAAGACGATGTCGTAAGACTGCCATTCACCAGGCTTGCGCACCGCATTCGCGAGCGGAGGCCACTGCCCGTACATCGCTCCGGCCTGCCCGTCGGCATACGTCGGGCTGAGGTAGGAATCCAGGACCTGAATCTCAAAAAGTCCCATCAAAAACACGCCGCTGTTACCGCGGTTCTGGCTGGATCCGGCGACGCCGGGCGGCTCCATCCATTCGAGGTGTAACTGCACATCCCCGAACTTCTCTTTGGTAGCGATGTCGCCGCTTTTCGGGACGACTTCCAGATAGCCGTTTGTCACTTTCCACGGCGCCGGGTCCGCGCTGACCGTGTACGACGCTTTCCCCAGCCGCGCAGCCGTCCACTTCGACAGATCCCTGCCGTCGAAGAGAATCACCGCGTCGGATGGCGCCTGGCCGGGCATGCCGCCAGGCCTCACCACCTTTGGATGCGGCCGAAAGGGATCATGTACGTGGTACGGCAGCCCGGGCAGCATCGGGGTGTCGGTGAAGCCGGCGTCCGGATTCTGCTGTGCGATCAGCACCAAAGCCGCCATCAAAATAAAAAAGGCCAGCACGAAGTGACGCATCGCGTTCCTCTGCCCGCTCAGACCCGGTTGTTCGCGCCGTTCCGGCTGACGAATCTGGCGCCAAGGGCGCCGCCCGCGATGCACGGTCCTACGACGATCGCAAAGAAAATCACCAGGCCCAGAAGGAACATCGCAGCCAGCATACCAGGGCTGTTCAGTACCTGTGCCACCTGCGGATCCTGCTTCATCTGCTGAAGCACTTCCTTCCCTTTTACGGTCATGGTCAGCGTGCTGACGATCAGCAAACTAAGAAAGGTAAGGACGCCCGTGATGGATCCGAGCTGCGCCCCGCCCCGCACACTGAGCGCAAAGCCGGTCAGGCGCCGGTAAAGCAGCACGGCGCACCAACCGCCGGCGAGACCCCAGAGCACCAGACCGCAAAGAACGAATATAGGGTTGGCGCCCTGCAGCATGTCCATCAGCAATGTGCCGAGTGACATGAGAATCGCCACGCGCAAAGCGACTGGATTGCCAAAGCCGATACGGGAGAGCGCAGCGCGTGCTGCCGCGGAGGGCGCCTGCCGTATTCCTTTCGGCGGTTGCGGCGTCTCCATTGTTTCGACGGGCGCAGTTTCGGCGGGCGCGATCTCGAACGCCGGCCGTCCGCAGAGATGACAGAAGCGGGCGTTCTCGGCAAGCTTCGCGCCGCAGGTACAGTATTCAGGTCTTTCAGGCATACACGCCTGTCACAGGCGTATCTTCAGTTTGACGCAGGCTCCCCGACGGTGGCAACTCCGATGTGAGTGCGGCCATGTTTCTCATCGATTGCGATGATTCGTTTGTAGCCGCCTTCGTGCAGTTCCATGTGGACTTCGCCGTTCCGTTTCGTCTCGAACATCCAGTTCGGCAATTGGTTGTGATAGTAATCGGCGACCTTGTCCACCGCATCATCGGTGATCATACTCGACGCCTCTACCGCAATGCCGCCTGCCTTGCCGTTGCGTTCCGAACCCCACTCAATCACGGCGCCACCAGCCGAGTTTTCCGGATCCGGACGCGAGCCGGGATAAACCGGCACGCCCGCCACCGCAGCACCCGGCTTTTCACGCGCGTGAACCGAAAAATGGGCACCGCCGGGAAGTTCGATGGAGACATCGCCGCTCCCGGGCCGGTCGTGGCTGGTAACCTTCACCTGACTTGCGACATACATGCCGAAAGCCGCCACCAGGCAGACGGCAACCAAAGCACTCACAAGCAAGCCCAAAAGCACGCCGCCCCGTCGGGAATCCTGAATATCCATGTGCTCTCCTTCTGGAGTTACGTTTGACGACAAGCTCTCGTTCGCACGAAAATCCTGGGAAAACGGGCGCTGTGGTAGCTTGCTCTCTTGACGGACAATATCACAGTTCTGGTGCTTGCCGACCCGGCGGCTCCGCCCTTGCGAAAACTCGACGGCATCGGCCCCGGCGTCACGTTGAAAATCGGAAAGACAGCCGATGCACTGGGCGATGCGGTAAAGGACGCCCGCGTTCTCTTCAACTGGTCCGGATCGAAACCGGAAGTGCGCCGGATTCTCGAAACCGCGCCCAAACTCGAATGGATTCACGCGATGTTCGCGGGACTCGATCGTTCACTGTTTCCCGAACTTGTCGCCAGCCCGGTTCCCCTGACGAATGGCCGGGGAGTGTTCAGCCAGTCGCTTGGAGAGTTCGTCATGCTTGGCATTCTTTACTTCGCCAAAGACGTCGGCCGGATGATGAAGTCCAGGGCCGAGCATCGCTGGGATGTTTACGACAAGGTGGAGATCCGCAAGCAGACTCTCGGCATCGTCGCCCACGGCGATATCGGCCGCGCGGTGGCGTGGCGCGCGAAAGCCATGGGGATGCGCGTTCTGGCGCAACGTAAGAATCCGGCGCCGCGGGCTGGAGATGAACACGTCGACCGCGTTTATGGCGTCGAAGGTCTTCCGGACATGTTGGCGGAGTGCGATTATGTCGCCGTAACTGCGCCACTGACGCCGGAAACGACTGGCATGATCGGCAAGCGCGAGTTCGAACTGATGAAGCCGAGCGCGGTGATTCTCAATGTGGGTCGTGGTCCCGTGATCGACGAAATCGCCATGGTCGACGCTCTGCGCACCAGACGGATTCGCGGTGCGGCGCTCGATGTCTTCAACGTGGAGCCGTTGCCCGCCGACAGCCCTTTCTGGGATTTGGATAACGTGCTTCTTTCATCGCATTGCGCCGACCATGTGGAAGGCTGGGTGGAAGATGCAGTCGTGTTCTTTGTCGAGCAATTCGAGGAGTGGCGCCGGGGTGAGCCACTCAGGAACGTGGTCGACAAACACGCGGGGTATTGAGAGAGCTAAGCGCGCGGGATCGGATTCGCGTCAAGGCGAACGACAACTCCCTCCAGTTGGGGACTCGCCGCCGGATAGTACGCCGTCACAAGAGGATCGTGCCCAGGTATTATATGCTCGGGCGATTCGGCCAACCGGTAAAGCGTGTTGTAACCCTCCAGCATTTCCGCAATGCTGTAAACCACCGGAAATGGCCGGCGCTGCTGAAAATTCGCATAGAGATGCGAGGCGTCGGAAGCGATGACGACCCATCCCCGCTTTGTCCAGACACGTACAATCTGCAGGCCTGCCGAATGGCCACCGACGCGGTGCAACGTCAAGCCCGGCGCAAGTTCATCATCGCCATCGTGGAACAACGCTTTATCGGTGAACACGTGTTCCACCATCTTCAGAATGTCGGGCAGATCGAAGGGCGCGCGCAGGGTCTTGTGGCACATGCAACGCCCCGTCGCGATTTGCATATCGCGATCCTGCAGATGAAATCGCGCATGCGGAAAACGATCGAGATTCCCGGCATGATCGTAGTGAAGATGAGTGAGGATCACGTCGGTGATCCGATTCGCATCGAGCCCGATCAGTGGCAGTGCATCCGCAGGATTGCGCAGGAGATTGCGTTTGCGCCGATCCGCCGCCTCCTGGGCGAATCCCGTGTCGACGAGCCACGTCCTGGCGCCGCGCCGCAGCACCCAGACGAAATAGTCGAGATCGGACGCGAACTCGTGCGGGTCGGCCAGAATGAAGTTCTCACCGGGATGCCGGTTACCAAGGTGCGCGTATCGGATCGCGTATATTTCGAAAGGTTCGGGCACGGCCAAGCGCTCAGGATGGCGCATCAATGGCAGTGGCGTCAAGTGATACATTGGGGCGGATGTCGGCGGTAAGCCTCTCTCGCAGCATGGCGCGCGCGGCGCGATCTTTGTGCCCGGAAGATGTTCCCGCCTCTGTCATCGCCAAGGTCAAAACCGGGCTCCTCGATATGCTCTCCTGCGCGCTCGAAGCCCGAAGTCTGCCGTGGGGCTGTCAGGCGATTCAAATGGCCGGACGCGCGCCGAACGGCATCGCAAGCATCATCGGCACGCCGCTCCGTGTTTCCTCCGGCGACGCAGCTTTCGTGAATGCGACGCTCGGCCACGGCCTCGTTCGCGAAGACATGCATACCGGAGCCGTAAGTCATCTGGGAGTCGTAATTCATCCAGCCCTCCTGGCGCTCTCCCAGCGCGAACCGGCAACCGGGAAGAATTTCATTCTCGCGGCCGCTTGCGGTTATGAAGTCGGCGCCGCAATCGGACGCGCTCTCGTGGATCGCGAATTCGCCGCGCTCCATCGCCCTACCGGCACCACAGGACCCATTGCTGGGGCACTCGCGGGCAGCATGTTGCTCGGCTTGAGCGAGGACGCCACGGTCAGCGCGATCGGTTTGGCCGCGAATACGGCCAGCGGTCTGAACGAATGGCCCTATTCGGGGGCCGATGAGATGTTCTTCCACCCGGGCTTCGCCGCCAGGAATGCGGTCACCGCTGTCGAGTTGGCCGAACTCGGGGCTTTTGCCTCGGAGACTGCGCTCGACGGGCGCTCCGGATTGTTTGCCGCGCTCGGCCGCAGCGATCGCCTGTCGTCCGTTGCTCCATTCCAGCCCGGCGTCTGGGAGATCCTGTCCGTTTACTACAAGCCCGCGCCGGCCTGCAATTATGCGCAGACCGCGTGCCAGGCCGCGCTCGCGGCGATCGACGGCATAAAGAGCAGCGACATCGCCGGCATCCGGGTGGCTTGCTCCGCCGCCGCTGTAGCCTATCCCGGTTGTAATTACGCCGGACCGTTCAATCGCATCCTCCAGGCGAAGATGAGTATTCAGTATTGCGTTGCGGCCACGCTGGCGCGAGGCCGGATCGAAGAAGCGAATTACCGGCTGTTGCATGATCCCGAGCTCCTGCGCCTTATCTCGGTCATGACGCTCGATCCCGATCCCCATTTCACCGCGAATTATCCGGCAGCTCAAGGAGCTGAAGTCGTTCTGACGTTGCGTAACGGCGAGACGATAACCCGGCGCATGCGGGACCTGGTGCCCGCCACGCCGGCTGAGATCCGCGCAAGATTCCTGGCCGCCGGGGGAACCGAAGCCGCCGCGTCATTCGTCGATGCGCTCGACGAGCAGGACGACGTCGGGATGTTATTGACTCATTTATGAAAAAACACAAACTGCTGATCGGAGGTGCGTGGGTCGATCCCCACTCCGGCGAGTGGTTCGAATCGATCAATCCGTTTACTGCGGCGCCTTGGGCGCTCATTCCGCGCGGGTCGAAGGCCGATATTGACAAGGCCGTGTCAGCCGCGCGGACTGCATTCTACTGCAGCGACTGGCGGAAGCTGACCGCATCTGCGCGCGGCGCTTTACTTCGCCGCCTGGCGGACCTCATCGCCGCCGAAGCCAAATCGCTGTCCGAAATCGAATCCACCGACAACGGCAAGCTGATCGCAGAGATGCGCGCGCAATTGAACTACATTCCGCAGTGGTTCAATTATTTCGGCGGCCTCGCCGACAAAATCGAAGGCCGCGTCATTCCCATCGACAAACCAGGCGTCCTCAATTTCACCCGTGAAGAACCGTTGGGCGTTATCGCGGCAATTACTCCCTGGAACTCGCCTCTGATGCTTGCAGCTTGGAAGCTGGCCCCTGCTCTGGCGGCGGGCAACACAATCGTGTGGAAGCCGTCTGAGTTTTCCTCCGCCTCGGCGCTCGCATTCGGCGAATTATTTGAGCGCGCAGGATTCCCTCCAGGCGTTGTGAACATCGTAACCGGTTACGGAAACGAAGTCGGAGAACCCCTCCTGACTCATCCGCATGTCGCCAAGATCGCATTTACCGGCGGCGACAAGACCGGCGAACATGTCTATCAGCTCGCCGCAAAGGGCATCAAAAAGATTACTCTCGAGCTTGGCGGAAAGTCGGCGAATATTGTCTTCGACGACGCGAATCTGGACGATGCCGTAAAGGGCGTCGTGTCCGGAATTTTTGCCGCCAGCGGACAGACCTGTATAGCCGGATCGCGCGCTCTGATCCAGCGATCGATTCATGACGAATTCATCAAACGCTTGCTGGACCTGGCGAAGACTGCGCGCATGGGGAATCCGCTGGACGCCTCCACGCAGGTCGGGCCGGTCACAACCCAGCCGCAGTACCAGAAAGTTCTCGACTACATTCGCATCGCCAAAGAAGAAGGCGCTGAATGCCGCCTTGGCGGATCGCCCGCGACACGTCCGGAATGCGGGACCGGCTGGTTCGTCGAACCGACCATCTTCACCGGCGTTCGTCCGGAAATGCGGATCGCGAAGGAGGAAGTTTTCGGGCCCGTACTTTCCGTGATCCCGTTCGATGACGAGGATGAGGCCGTTAGCATCGCCAACGATACGATCTACGGACTCGCCGCCGGAGTCTGGACGACGAGCATCCGCCGCGCGATCTCGATGTCCGAGCGGCTCGAGGCTGGCACCGTTTGGGTGAACACCTATCGAGCAGTGAGCTACATGTCGCCATTTGGAGGCTACAAACGCTCTGGAATCGGACGGGAGAACGGAATGGAGGCCATCCGCGAATATCTACAGACCAAGAGTGTGTGGATCGATATCGCGGGCAATGTGCCGAACCCGTTCGTGATGCGCTAGAAATCCATTGAATAAGACCTGTGCCAACATGGCCGTGAAGACACCTGCAATCTGGTACACGCGGCGCAAGCCACGTTGCCACTCGATACGCGGCTCGCACCGCGTGTACATGTCGACTGAGTAAGCGAACTTCTAACTCATGTCTCCAGTGATCGACGACCAAACCGCCCAATACATCCTCGTTGTCCAGAAGCATTTCGAGGACTTGAAACAAGTCGCTGCGCAGTTGGCCGGATATCTGGTTCTCGAAGCCGCAGGCAGCAAGGAGGCAGTCCCGGACCATCCCATGCTGGGTTCGGCGAGACAGCTTTACCAAACCGCCGCGGACGGAGTACAGAGCGTCCGCGCGACACCTCGCGCGCAGGCCCATCATCAGCACCTGCTGGCTGCGGTGGAAAAGCTCGGCATGGCCTTGCACGCCAGCGATCCGCTGCCACCATTGCGAGCAGCCTGGACCGAACTGCGAGCCGCTTCCCATAGCCTTCCCGGCTTCGAAACAGTCTCGTTTGAGCAGTGCTGCTGTCATTCAGGAAAGAGGGCCGCGTGAAGAACAATTACTCGATCTGGGTCGCCGAATTTGCCAACGTTCCGAACTATCCGCTCAGCGGCCTCATTTATGGCGCACACAACCAGGGAATCGTCAGACTCCCTTACTGCTACGTCGTCATCAAAGGCCGTGGTCACATCGCGATGGTGGATGTCGGTTACAACCATAAGGAATACGGCGCCGTGCTGGCCACGATGTACGGCGCGCGGGACTGGCATCCGCCGCGCGAGGTCCTCACTGAATGCGGCATCACGCCTGAAGACGTGACCCACGCGTTTCTGACTCATGCCCATTTCGATCACATGGGCAACATCGAAGACTTTCCCAATGCGACCTTCTACATTCAGGAACGCGAGTTATCCAAATGGGTCTGGGCGATGTCGCTCGAGCGGCGTTTCCGCTGGCTGATGGCCGGTGTGGACCCCGCGGACATCATGCGCACTGTGGACCTCGCGCGCAACGGCCGCCTGGTTTGTGTGGATGGTGATCGCGCGGATGTTCTCCCAGGCATCGATATCCACGCCGCGCACGATACGCACACCTGGGGATCCATGTATGTGCGGCTCCGCAACGACCTTTCGCCGAACTCAAAGAACGCCTGGATCTTCGCAGGCGACCTCGTCTACATGCAGGAAAACCTGCGTGGCTACAAACCGGAAGATCCCGAAATCATCCCGATCGGGTTCGCCAGCGGCAGCCAGGTCAAGCTTGTCATGACGACCGACGAACTCATCAAGGGCGTCGACGGCGATACCAGCCGCGTTGTGGCCATTCACGAGGATCGGCTCAAGGACATGTTTCCTTCGCGCCTCGCTGCGAATGGCGTGCGCGTGACAGAACTCGCCCTGGCCGACGACGAAGCCAGCCGCGTCTGCTGAATTTCCAGGGACCGGTGAACCTGGCGCCGGATACCTGCGTATTACGAGTGAAGGGAGGCAGTCCTTCCGATGGTGAAATTTCTGCTCTGGTGCATTCTTTTCGTGCTGTGCTGGCCGCTGGCGCTGGCTGCGCTCGTCCTCTACCCGATCGTCTGGCTGCTGCTGTTGCCCTTCCGGCTGGTCGGGTTCGCTGTCGGGTCCGTGCTGGCGCTGGTTTGGGCGCTGGTGATGCTGCCGGCAAGAGTTGTTGGAAGGGTGGTGTAGCCTGACATTGATCCGTAGTGAAAGAGAAACGATCCGGCCTGCTCGATCTGTTGCTCCTGCTCACCCTGGTATGCTGCATCGTGCGCCTCTGGATCATGCCCCTCGGCTCCAGCCTCTGGGTGGACGAGATGGGCACGTACTTCGTCGTCCATCACGGCGCGAATGATCCCTCCCTTCGGGTTGCACCGCAGGTGGCGGCTTCGATTTATTACATTTTGCCGGCGTTCGCGGAACGAGTCGCCGGTTTCTCCGAAGTAAGCTACCGATTCTTCTCAGTCGTGGCAATGGCGGGCGCATTGCTCGCCATTACGATGCTCGCGGGGCGCGTGTTTCATCCGGGCGCGGCGTGGTTCGCGGCTTTCGCTTGCCTGACATCGCGCGGATTCAACTACCAGGCTGATGACGCGCGTCCCTACGCACTGGGAACGCTGGTCCTGGCGGTTGCGATCCTGCTGGAGGTGCGATGGCTGGATTCGGGGCGGTGGCGGGATGGTTTGTTTTTTGCCGCAGCCGCTTCAGTGCTGTGGTGGGTGCACCTGATCTTCTGGCCGTTTTATCTGATTTTCGTTATATACGCGTGGTTTCGCCTGCATCGGAATGAAACCGATCTGGGTTGGTGGCAAGCCTCCGCGATCTTCGCGGCGATCTGCTGCGCGGTGGTCCCCGTGGCGATACGCGCGTTGTCGTTATTGCGCGAGGCATCGGCGCATGTTGTGGTTCCCCGGCCAGGCCTGGGAGAACTGCTGTTGATCCTGAAATGGAAGGCACTGCTTTTGACGGGCGCGGGGGCTTTCATTCTGAGCCGAATTCTCAACTGGAAAGCCCCGCAGGCAGCATGGGTCTCGCGCAGTTCGGCGGTGCTCATTCTTGGATGGTGGTTGATCGATCCCATCAGCCTCTTCGCGTTCTCATGGATCACCGGAAACAGTGTCTTTGTAGCGCGCTATCTGTATCTGGCGCTGCCGGGCGTAATCCTGACTTCCGCGATGCTGGTGGCGTTCTTTGTGCCCGCACGATGCTGGAAGCCTGTGGCCCTGGCGTTAGGCGTTGGTGTCCTGGTATCGATGGGCCATTGGAGGGAACTGTGGCCGGCGCACCACCCTTCGGATTGGAGAGGCGCCGCATCCGCGCTAAGGAACTGGACGGCGGGCGACACCGTGCCGGTGATTTGCCCGAGTCCGTTTATCGAGGCACAACCTCCCGTATGGCGGCCGGATTATCCGGTGCGGGGTTTCCTGTATTCGAACCTCGGCGTTTATCCCATGGCGGGGAGCATCTATCCGTTTCCTTTTACTGCGCCTCCCTTTGAGACGCCGCTTGAGGTTGCCGATTATGCGCAATCTCTGTCGACCCGGACACTCGCTCCCGCGGGCCGATTCGCCATCTATGGCGGCGACGTCGCGGTGCACTATTGGCAGCGCTGGTTCGCAAGCCGGCCTGAACTCCACGGATGGCAGAGCAAACGGCTGGGCAAATTTGGTGATGTTGAAGTAGCGGTGTTCTCGAATCGGGAGTATGGCGAAGCGCATTATGATAGACAACAACGGTGAAACTGGCTCTGTCATTTGCCGCGGCGGCGCTTGGCGCGGCAGCGGTTGCGCATGCCCAGGAGATCCATCTTTATTCCGAGTTCCAACGCTTCGATCCCTTTGGGAAAATCGTCGCCTCCGACAGCGAGCCGGCTCCACGCGAAATTCTCTCGCCCGCAATGGCGCGGAACGGTCATCTTTCGCTGCACGTTGTGATCACCGGACCGGCTGGTTCGAATTACCTTCTGTACACGGGCACGAATCCGCCCGACATTCTGCAGGTCAGGCTTTACCGTGAGTACTTCACTCGCTGCGGCGACGATTTTTGTCCGGACTGGCTGACGCCACAGGCGTCGCCGACATTCGGCGCCATTCCGGAGTATCGCCGTGATTTGACCTATCCCGCGATGGACAACCAGACCACGCGGTGCTATCTCCTCGACATCTGGGCGCCCCCGGACACACCGCCGCGCCGCGTGCGT
>Ga0210389_10002002_pt1 | contig 16290 bp, 17 predicted proteins | sample IncBWH28OmetaG_FD_160127 | JGI IMG/M metagenome (GOLD analysis project Ga0210389, IMG submission 160127) | Forest soil microbial communities from Barre Woods Harvard Forest LTER site, Petersham, Massachusetts, United States - Inc-BW-H-28-O ...
CGGTGGTCGCCGCTCGATCTGACGCGGCATCTGTGCGCCGATGCGGTGCTGGCAACGGCCGATTCCACCGCAAGCCCGCATCATCCCATGATCAACCCGATCTGGCGTGGACGGTTGCGGATCGGCGACGCGGTGATCCCGCTACGCCCTCGCGATCCGGTCGTATCGATGATCCATATGGCGATGAAGGCGCGGCAAAAAGCACGCGAACTGGCGCGCCCTGCGGTTCATCGCCTTCGCGGCGAAGCCTAAAAACTACTCTGCCGCTAGTGGTCCAATTCTAACATTCGCATCCCTTCTCAGCGGGCGCATTTGCGAATGTTAGAATTACAGGACCACTAGCAAATATAGGATTCTAATGGAGTTTTAGATTTGACATTCGCTTGTCGAGCAAGCGGCTAGGTGGGTAGCGAATGTCAAATCTACTCCACTAGCGCGTTGACCTCCGCCGAGACCTGGCGGATGGCGGCGGCGAGTTGCTCGGCCGGTTGCGCGCCGGACACCGCATATTTCTGCGCGAACACGTAAGTCGGCACGCCGGAAATGCCCTTGTCGGCGGCTTCCTTGGCCTGCGCCGAAATCAGCGCCACGTCTTCGTCCGTCGCCAGCCGCCGGCGGACATCCTCGGCGTCGAGCCCGCAATCGGCCGCCGCCTGCACCAGCACATTGATATCGGTGAGATCGCCGCCATCGCGGAAGTAGAGCTCCATCAACCGTTGTTTCATCTCGGCCGATTTGCCTTTGGCCTCGGCCCAATGAATCAAACGGTGACAATCGATCGTGTTCGGCTGCCGCTTCACAAGCTCGGACCGGTAGCTGAGCCCCTCTTCGCCCGCCGCGGTGCCGACGCGGCCCGCAATACCCTTGTAGGCCTCGACCGAACCGAATTTGGCGGTGAGATATTCCTCGCGGCTGATGCCTTCGCGCGGCACCCAGGGATTGAGGAAAAACGGCCGCCAATGCACCTCGACCGGAACATCCTTGGCCAGCTCGAGTGCGTTCTCGATCCGGTGCTTGCCGATGTAGCACCAGGGGCAGACGACGTCGGAGACGATATCGATGCGAAGCGGCTTTAAGGTGCTCATCGGGATAGCCCTGTTTTCTGACGACCGCCGAGAGATAGGCCGCCGGAGGACTACGCACAAGGCTACCTCAGATCGGCTGCCATCGCCCGCATCCGTTCGGCCGTGAACTCGTCGGCCGGAAAGAACGTCTCGAGCGCCAGCTCCGACAGCGTAACGTCGACCGGTGTGCCGAAAATCATGGTCGCCGACATGAAACTCAGGACGTCGCCGTCCAGTCGAAATTTGAAGGGGATCGCGACATTGTCGGGCGGCAACGGCGCGGATCGCGCAGGCAACGGATAGGCCCTCAGCTCGCCGTAGAGTTTGATGAGTTCGCCATCGGCGGTGATCTCGCATTGGCGATGCAGGCGCTCCAGCAGATGTCCGCACCATTCGGCGACATTGACGGTGCGCTCCGCCAGCGCGTCGGGGTGGAACGCGAGCCGCAGAATATTGATCGGCGGCGCCAGCAGCGAGGCCGGAATGCCTGCGAGTAGTGGCATCACCATGCGGTTCGCCGAGACCAGATTCCAATGCCGGTCGTAAGCGAGTGCAGGATTTGGCTCATGCGCGCGCAGCACAAGGTCGATCGCGGCGCGCGCCGACTTCAGCGCCGGATCATCCAGCGAACGCTGCGGAAAGGCCGGCGCAAAGCCCGCCGCGACCAACAGCACGTTGCGCTCCCGCAAGGGCACCTCCAACCGTTCGGCGAGCTTGAGCACCATGTCGCGCGAGGGCGCCGCGCGGCCGGTCTCGACAAAGCTCAGGTGACGCGCGGAAATCTCGGCATCGCCGGCCAGATCAAGCTGGCTCAAGTGCCGGCGCTGTCGCCATTGGCGCAGGTGTTCGCCGACATGGGCAGGCCCGGCCCGCTCAGTGCGGGCGGTGGCTGTTTGAGCGTTCATGTCGCGGAAATTAGCACGCGAATTTCACAGCTTCCATTACCTCGGACGTAATGGATTGGCCTCTCCAGCTGGATCATCGTCGCGGCATAGGAGATGACGCGTCGCCTTGGACGCGCTGATCCATCTCCACATCAGAAGGAGACTTACGATGATCCACCCATCCTTGTTGCTGCGCCGTGCCCTGCAGGCCGACGCCATCTTCAGCGGCACCTCTGGCGTATTGTTGGCGCTCGGCGCCGGAGAGTTCGCCCCGCTACTCAATCTGCCCGAGGCGCTGTTGCGCGAAGCCGGTCTCTTTCTGATTGTCTATGCCGCCTTTGTCGGCTGGCTTGGCACGCGCGTCAGCTTCCCGAAGATCCTGGTGGCGGCTGTGGTCGCAGGCAACGCGGCCTGGACGCTTTCCAGCATCGCCTTGATGTTCAGCGGCGCGGTCTCGCCTAACCTCATGGGCGAAGCAGTGCTGGCCGCGCAGGCAATTGCGGTCGGCGTGTTGGCCGAATTGCAATTCCTCGGCCTGCGCCGGAGCGGCGCGGCCTTGGCAGCCTAGACCTGCTGCCCCACGGCCATCGCTTGTGTCTCAGGGCTCACAGGAGTCAGGGACCTCGCGGTGGCCATCTCTGCGACATCGGCCTCGACACGACCGCCGCTGTTCATGACAATCTTGTCCGCAGGCCGTCCGTTCGTGAGCTTGCCCTGGGTGACCCTGCCGTTGGCGTGCTTGCCATTGGCGTGCTTGCCGTTTGTTTTGGCACGAACGGTCTTGCTGCCGGGCTTGAGGTGCAGCTTGAGCTTTTCCTTCGATTTCTTGCGCTTCGCGGCCGCTTTCTCCGCCTTGCGCTGGGCTTTTCGCTCGGCCTTTTTCAGCTCCCTGGCTTTCAGCCGCAACCGCTCGGCTCTCGCTTCCGCGCGCTTCTTCTTGCGCTTCTTCTCGCACGCGGCGCATTTGCAGCCGATCGGCTTCAGGTAGGCCTTGAAGTAATCCGTGCCGTAGTCGTAGTTGATCTCGTCGCCGGGCTCGATGTTCTTGATCGCCCGGATGAAAACCTTGCGCTTGCGCGGCTTGACGTCGGATTCGGAGTTCGGCTTGCAGGCATGGTTGATGTAGCGGGCGACGTTCTTGCGAACGGAACCATCGATGGTCCAGCGGTTGTTGAGCTCGAACAGATATTTATTCTCGATCGCATCGTCCTTTTTCTTCTTGGAATCCAGGAGCGGGCCAAAATATCGGATGATTTTGGTCCCCTTCTTGATCTTCCTGGTGGCGAAGAGGCCAAGTCCGGTGCGGGAACGGCCGACGCGATAGGGTTTTTTCGGCGAAATGACAGGCATGACGATGAGGCAACAGACACGCTAGTGAGAGCTTCGGGGTCGCGAAGGCGACGTTCTAGGACGAATCCGCGCCAATGTCAGGCCCTTCGCGCCATTTGCGTCAACCGTCCCCAGCTTGCAGCCATCCGGAGGTTGGGCTTGCGTGGCAAGATACGCTATACCGCATCAGGCTTTTGAACCATTTTCGGGTTTTGCAAGGAAATCATCGGGAGACACAGATGGCCGTCGACGGGAACTGGAACATCACCATGAGCACGCCCATGGGTGATCGTCAGGCAACGCTCAGCCTGAAAAGCTCGGGCGGCGCGCTGTCGGGCACGCAGGCCGCCGAGGGCAATTCGGCCGATATTTTCGACGGCACCGCCAATGGCGATGACGTCTCCTGGAAGGTCTCGATTACCAACCCGATGCCGCTGACGCTTGAATTTACCGGCAAGGTCGCGGGCGACAGCATGTCCGGCGAAATGGGCATTGGCCCGATGGGCAGCTTTCCGTTCACGGGATCGCGCGCGTAAGTCCAACTTTGACGTCGTCCCTGCTTTCGCATTTCGCAGCTTTCGCAGGGACGACTGCGTTGAGTGATTCAGACACACCTTCTCCTCCCCGCAACGCAAATGCGCCCAAGTCATGCATGAAACTCTCGCCTCTCGAAATCAGAGGGCGCAGGGAAAGCCGGACGCGCCGCGCGCACCCGTAGCCTCGCGTGTAGTAAAAAAACACGCGAGTTAGTCACCACAGGTTCGCCGAAGCCGAGTCGGATAAAGCCGCCCGCTGATCGCCAATCGCTACGAGTCGTGCGACGGATCCGATCGCACCCCGACGGCAGCCGCGATGATGAATTGGAGGTTCACTTCGTGCCTCTCCGGGTTGCCGCCCGCAGCTCCAAAGCTGCGGCAACCAAACCGCTGAACAGCGTCGCGATCACGAGTTCGCCGGGTGCATCGCCCAGGTAGGCGACAAAGCCAACGATCCAAAGCGATCCGACCAGCCAAAGCGCGATTGATAATGAGACCGGAAGTCTTTCCATCGCTCACCCCTTTTGTTCGGGGCGACGGGGCCGGTGGCGCACATGCTCCTACCGGCGCATTGCGCCCCGGTAGGAGTCATCAGCCTTGCGACGGTTATCGGGGGACTCCATCCCCATCAACACGGCCGAAAGCTATGCCGGAATTTGCAGCCCGACAAGGCCGGCTTGCCGGGCGAGCATTTTGTCACGCTCAACGCCCGGAACCGAAACCGATCCTGTCTATTAGCTTTGCAGAACCTCTTATGGAGTATGCGCATGGACAACGATCGGATTGCCGGATCGGCAAAGGATTTCGCAGGTAAAGTCGAGGGCACAGTCGGCAATATGGCCGGCGATGCAAGGACGGAAGCCCAAGGTCGCCTCCGCGAAGCGACAGGCGCGGCGCAGGACCTTTATGGCCAGGCGAAGGATGCAGCACGCGACGTCAAGGATGCCGCCCTTGGCTACGCCAGGGATTCGTACGAGAAAAGCGGCGATACGTTCCGTGACGGCTCGCAAGCGATAGCGAAAGGCGTGCAGGACAACCCGCTCGGCTCATTGCTGATTGCGGGCGGCATTGGTTTTGCGCTCGCGCTGTTGATGACGCGCCAGCCGCGCCGTCCACCTTCGCGTTGGCGTTGACCGCGGACATGAACACTTTTCGCAGGTAGCTATTCGTTGGCTTGGAGATTAGACGGTGAGTGATGAAAGCCCCCCTTTAGTCTATGACGGCCTGGATCCGGTTCCGGAGCCCAAATCCGCCATTTCGGAAATCTCCGAAGCGGTGAATGCGGCGATCGATCGCGTCAGCGGCGCAATCGAAGCGGGCCGAAAGCCGGGCAGACCCTTAAGCATCCTGAGTAACGTCACGCGCGAAGCTCCTTTGGGTTCGCTGTTCGTGGCGTTCCTCCTGGGCGTAGCCGTGGCTCGCCGACGGTCGGTGCGGGGGCGCTGACCTTCGCGGAGAAAAGGCCGCAGACACCCAGCGCAGGATGTGACGCGACCGGCTTGCCGCCGGCAGATTTTTGCGCTGCTCACCTTGGCAAGTAAGAAAAGCCCCGATTTGCTTGGGGCCTTTTTTCTGTTTTCCGTTGCAGACCTCCACGCGGCAATGCTCAAGGCCGCTGGCCAGCCATGAAGGCTTGGCGGCACAACATCCCGCGACGTCCCTCCAAGGAACCTTTTGATAACGTTCGCGTTATCGCATCATGGTCAGGGCGGACACCCAATCGAAAACGCGCGGCGGCAAGAACGATACGGAGTTGTCCGACCCCGAGAAGTCTCGCGAGGAAAAAGCAGAGATCGTCGAAGTCGTCGCCGAGGATGATGATCAGGTCGGGCCGCCGCCTCCGGAAGTCATCGAGCCCGATCCCGAACTCACCCAGGAGGAAGCCGAAGAGGTTCGCAAGAACTATCTGCTGACGCGGTTCTGGATCAGCGCGCGGGGCTATTGGGGCCGCAATGGCGACAGGCTCGCCTGGATGTTTTCGATCGGTTTGCTGATCCTGATCGTCGCCAATGTCGGCTTCCAGTACGGCATCAACGTCTGGAATCGCGCGATCTTCGACGCGATCGAGAAGCGCGACGGCGCGGGCGTCTATCATCTCACCGCGATCTTCTTTCCGCTGGCGATCGGCAGCGTGGCGCTCGGTGTGGCGCAGGTGTTCGTGCGCATGAGCCTGCAACGCCGCTGGCGCACCTGGCTGACTACCTCGACGATCTCGCGCTGGCTGACCAACGGCCGCTACTACCAGCTCAACCTCGTCAGCGGCGACCACAAAAATCCGGAATACCGTATCGCGGAGGATCTGCGGATCGCGACCGATTCGCCTGTCGATTTCGTGGCAGGCGTCACCGCGGCCTTTCTCTCGGCATCGACCTTTATCGTCGTGCTCTGGACCATCGGTGGCGCGCTCAATGTGACGATCGCGGGCTCGACAATTTCGATCCCCGGATTCCTCGTCCTGGCCGCCATTCTCTATGCCGCGATCGCCTCAGGCTCGATCATGGCGATCGGCCGCCGTTTCGTGCAAATCTCCGAGGACAAGAACCAGGCCGAGGCCGAATTCCGCTACACCCTGACCCGCGTGCGCGAGAATGGCGAAAGCATCGCGCTGCTCGACGGCGAGGACGAAGAGCGCAACGGCATCGACAAGACTTTTTCCAACGTCCTGCGGCAATGGGCGCGCCTTGCGGGCCAGCACATGCGCACGACGCTGGTGTCGCAGGGATCCAGCCTGATCGCGCCGGTCATTCCCATCCTGCTATGCGCACCGAAATTCCTCGACGGCAGCATGACGCTCGGACAGGTGATGCAGGCAGCGTCCGCCTTCACCATCGTGCAGACCGCCTTCGGATGGCTGGTCGACAATTACCCGCGCCTTGCCGACTGGAACGCCTGTGCGCGCCGCATCGCTTCGCTGATGATGTCGCTGGACGGGCTCGAGCGCGCCGAGCTTGCCGAAAGCTTCGGCCGCATCAAGCGCGGGGAGACCGAAGGCGAGGCCGTGCTCAGCCTCAACGATCTCTCGGTGTCGCTCGACGACGGCACTGCCGTGGTCGGCAAGACCGAGGTCGTGGTCGAACCGGGCGAGCGGCTGCTGGTGGCCGGCGAATCCGGTTCGGGCAAGAGCACTCTCGTGCGCGCGATCGCAGGCCTCTGGCCCTGGGGCGGCGGCAGCGTCAATATCCATCCCGACCGGCGGCTGTTCATGCTGCCGCAGCGTCCCTACGTCCCCTCGGGCACGCTGCGGCGCGCGGTCGCCTATCCCGGCTCGGCCGATAGCTGGACCGTCGAGGAAATCGGCGAGGCCTTGCACAAGGTCGGGCTCGATCATCTCAAGGAAAAGATCGAGGAAGACGCGCCGTGGGACCAGACGCTGTCCGGTGGCGAAAAGCAGCGCCTCGCCTTCGCGCGGCTGTTGCTGCACAACCCCGATATCGTCGTGCTGGACGAATCCACCTCTGCGCTCGACGAAAAGAGCCAGGACAAGATGATGGAAATGGTGATGAAGGAACTGCCGAAAGCCACCATCGTCAGCGTGGCCCACCGGGTGGAGCTCGAAGCCTTCCATAGCCGCAAGATTACGCTGGAGCGCCGCAAGGGCGGCGCCAAGCTCGTCAGTGACGTCGACCTGATCCCGCACCGGAGCAAGCGGCGGCTGCTCGGGCGCTTCCTGCGCCATCGCAAGTCAGCGCAGGGCGCGAGCAAGAAAGCCGCGTAATTGTCTGCGTAGCTCGCAACAAGAAGCCCGGATCGCGCGCGGCCGACCTCCCGGCAGGCACGAAGACCGGCGACGTCACCGCAGGCTAAAGTTGGCTGTGGCACGTCACGGCATAGGCTCTGATCTTGCCGGCCTTTACGTCCGTCAAATGCGGAAAAAGGCTTGATCACAGCAGATCGATCTTCCCGCCGATCCGATTCCGCTCCGCGAGGTTCGTGCCACGATGGAGTGCGTCATCCTGAAGCGTGTTCGACTGCACGCGTGGGCGAAGCGCTCGCTACTCCGGATGGACTAGTCAACAAGCTCCCGCGAAAAGACGCAATTCCACCCGCTTCGCCACGATTCATTCAAACGCGACTTTGGGCCGTGGTTGGGGGACTTTGGGCCGTGATTGGGGGAGCTCCATGATGAACCATGACGTAACGCCAATAGAGCCGCAGATGAAGCACCGGCAGCGCCGTTGCCCGCGATGCACGGTGTCCTACCGTCTCACTCATTCAATTCTCGATTCCCGGCGCGGCAGGACGGTCCGGTTGTACCAATGTGCGGACTGCGGCGCGCGCCTTTGGGAAGATGGCTCAACACTATTGGGGGAAGGATTCAACGACCTAGGGATGTTCGGCGACTAAGCGGTGCGTCCATCACTTTGAGAGACGTTCGAAATTGTCGGGTCGAAATACGGCCTCAAGCCCGAGGGGTATGGCCTGACGATCCGTGGCTGACGAAAAACGTCCAGCTTCCGGAGCACGGATTCGGCAAAGGAGCGAGTACCATGAGAGTGCAGAATGCAGCGGCGAGGCCCTTCGATATCAGTCAGGTCGAAGGTGATATCCGGGAGGCAGTTCACCAAAGGCCGCCGCACATCCAGACGGTCGTCCCGCCACCGCGAACTGCGACGCCACCGATACCGGAATATGTCAGCCACCGCGAGGACGTGACCGAGATCGGCAGGCTCTCGGCCGAGGCCATCGTCAAGGAATACGAAGTGGCCGCCAAGGAGATCGAGGCGTTGGGCGAAGTGGTGAGAGACATGATGCAGCGCTGCGATCAGCTCACCACGTCCGCGTCCTCCATGCTCAAGGACATCAAGACGACGGCGCAGAACTATCGCAAGGAAGGCAAGCGCATCTTCAACGAAATCGAATCCTGCTCCAGTGCGACGGATGAAGTCCGCCGGCTCTGCGAGACCTTCCGGGACAAGATCGCAACCAAGACCGGTGAGCCGGTGACATGATCGTTTACTGGGCGGTGCCGTTCCTGGTGGTCGCGGCGCCGCCCATCATCGTGCTGCTCTCCGTCCTGATTGGGGGGTGCACGATGACAAGGCCCATGAACGACCTGACCGATCGAATGCAATTCCATTCCGACCCGGACAGCCGGGCCGGCGAAGAGCTGACCATGGAGCTCGATCGGCGCGCAGCGCGTGAAGAGTTGCGGCGCATCGTCGGGGAGACGCAACGATGATCCGTGATTCCCGCCGGCGTGATTCCGATTACGTCAGGGCAGCGTTCCGGCATGGTGGGGCCCGGATTTGCCGGAAGGGTTTTGCTCGTTGGAGCGATCACGATAGCGATGAACCCGTTTTGGGGGACGCCGCGAGCGTTGGAATCTATGTACGCCTTCGGCATGGTATTCCTCCGCTCGCGGCAGCATTCGCGATCCTGTTGCTGGCCGCCATGTCCACGGCTCATGCCTCTCGGCACTGCCTCGATTACGGCGAAGCGGCGAGGACATGGCCAGCGCGTATGCTGGTGAAGGACGGCGACGGATGCTGGACCTACGACCACCATCGCCCCCGCCAGGAAGTGCCGGTTTCGATGCCGGAAATCGTCCTGTCGCGCCGCGAGCCGACGCTGATGGACCGCTGGGTCGATGCAGACATGCCTCAGGTCGAATTGCGCCAGCTTGAGCCGGAGAATGTTTCTTGGGTCCAGCCTTGGTCGGCACCGGATCCCTCGGTAGGCGCGAGACAATTCGCGCTGTTCGTCTCCCTGGTGCTCGCAACCGTGTCCGTGGTGGAGGTCGTGACGGTGCGGCACTGAACCAGCGCCCGGCATCGCCGGGCGCTGGGTCGCTAACCCAGACTATGACACGATTCCAGATGCACCTGGAGCCACGGTGGCGCTGCTTTCGCCGTTGACGCTCTCAGCGGTCCAGCGCGTGATCCTCCAACATGGCAAGTTCGCCCGTCGCATCGATTGCTTGATCAAAGACCCGGTTGCTCAGCGCCCATATCGCGGCTTGCGTCCGATTGTTCGCTCCGATCTTTCTCAAGATGGCCTTCACATGAGCCTTTACGGTCGGCTCCGCGATCTTGAAGAATCGCGCGACATGCTTGTTCGAGTCTCCCTGAACAATGCGTTCAAGAACCGCGATCTCCCGCGCGGACAACCTCATTCCCACGGATTCATTTGTCACCTGCCAGGGAATCTCGTTCGCAAGCGGGGGCGAAGGCCGCTCTTCGGCCTTTGGCTGAATTTCGAGCGGCCACAGGCGGGCATCGATGAGAATCAGCTTTCCGTTGACCACCGCCTGCAACGTGCTGACGAGAGCGTCGGGGCTGACTGAATTGAAGAGAGCAGCGTTCGCTCCGTCTTCGAGCGCGCCGGCAAGCAAACGGGGATCACCGTCATCTGCAATGGCCACGATGAAAGCCAGCGGATATTGGCTCCTGATCTTGCTGCAGATCACAGCCTGGCTCTCGCCCACTCCGACGATGAACACAACAGGCTTGTCGTTGGGGATCTCCGAGAGGTCTTCCAAATCGATCGCGCAACCGTGTGCGCGGAAGCGGGTCTTTGAAAGTATTAGCCGCAGGCCCTCACGAAAGAGGCCATCGCTTTGGAGGATGTATGTTGGTACGCTGGGCTCACTCGACATACGACGGCAGCCGCTCCGATGACGACGTTACGCATCCTTCAGTAGCCCCGCCGCTAGTACCCTCCGAACTACACCATACAAGACTGTAACAATATTTGTAATAACTAAGATAATGCCGGCTGAGAACTCGGACAAAGATGCTGACCTAAATTTCAACCTCAGCAAGGCCACCGGCACGTTGTTACTGCCTGAGAAAGCGTTGTAACTGCTTGAGAAAGCTTTGTTGCGGCTTGAGAAAGCTTTGCCGGAAGAGCCGCCTGGATGCATCGCAAGGACTAGTCCGAATTTGCCGCGCCGGCAGATCATCGAGCTGAGCCCGCCCCTACTGATGTACCGACAGATACCGACGCCGCGCTGTTCGATTCCGGCCACGACGAAGCGAAGCGCTATCGCGCCGAAATCCATTTCGGCATCGGCCTGTTTCAAACCCGTTCAGGCCGATGATCGTCATCATGACGTCAACTGCGCAGCAGGCTATGCAAGTGACGTTCCGAAATATCTCTTTTCAAGCATGACGTGGATTCCCTTGCTGCCATTCACGACTTGAGAGACCCGAAGGTCGGCGGCCAGGCTGCAAAGCGTGTACGCATCCTCTCTCGAGATGCCGGTCCGGCTGCAGAGAAGCTTGATCATTTCACGCAGCGCGATCTTGACGCAAAGATTCAAGTCGGGATCGAACCCCATGGTGATCCAATGCGTCGGCGTCTCTGCGATCGGCCACTCAAGACTCCAGTCCTTGCGCAGGTGAAATTCAAACGTTCCGACCAATCCTGTCTCCAGTGCTGTCTGGCACACCTCGCCGTCGCCCTGCACCGCATGGCCATCGCCAACTGAAAATAGCGCGTCGTCGACCTGGACCGGAAGATAGAGTGTCGCGCCGGGAACAAGCTCCTTGTTGTCCATGTTACCGCCACAGCGGCGCGGCGGCGCGGACGAAACGGCACCCAGATCAGGCGGCGGCGCAACGGCCATGATTCCGAAAAACGGGCGCAGGGGAATTTCTTCCTTCCAGGGAAGCCGTCCGACCCTTCGCTCCCGGTCAATTGGAATGACGATGATCCGCGACTCCGGGAAATCTTCCGGCAGCGCCCCGCCTCCGGCCCGCATCTGATTGTAGCCCCAGTCGTAGCCCAGCTCGATCGCCTGGATGCGTACCTCCAGAACGTCTCCCGGTTTTGCTCCCCGCAGCGCGATCGGTCCGGTGAGAATATGAGGAGGACCCACATTCCGCTCGACTTTTTTGTGAATCGCCAGCAACGACTCCGGGACCGTGAGCGAGCTATTGGCCGGCGGCAACTGCTCGGTATCGGCGGTGGCCGTCGAGATGGTGACGGTGTCGCCGCTGCCGATGGTCAAAACCGGCGGGAAGGCCGCGTCGAAGCGGCCCCAGCGGACTGTTTCAGGCGAGGCGTCAAGGCGGAATTCAGACATGCTTCAATTCACCGATTTGGAGGAAACTGAAAAGCGCGGGCTTGGTCCATGATCGTTATGACCGGGCTCGTCGGCATGTTCAATTGATCCTTCGACAGGCCACGGGACGCGCGGCGGGGAGGAATGGTGTTTTCCCTCTCCCTCTCTCCCCCTCTGATTATCAATTGCCCATCGGCGTGCGGCCCGGCGCGAGGCGCGTCAGCCGCGCCGATGCCGCTTGCGCGAGAGAGATCAGGCGGCGGCGAACAGAGCCATCGCCTGCTGACTAGTTGCCTGAAAATTGAAGCAATCGCCCAATCTTTGGGCAATTGTTTTCGCGGGCCCGGTCTTTCACAGAGCCGAGCGTGCGCGGCCTGACCCCGGCACGTCCAATCGATTTCCGAACATCCAATCCAATCTTCGCAGCAGTGGAGATCGGCTGTCTTCGATCTGCAACAAATGGGATTTTCCGCCTTTGTGGCACATCCGTTGCATCGTTTGACCGGGCTCCTGGCGACTGGAAGCGGATGACAAGCAAGGCTGCAGCGTTAGAGCTGGTTCAGGTGACAAAGATCTACGGCAACGTCACTGCCGTCGACGCCATCAACCTGAAGATTCCGGCAGGTTCGTATTGCTGCCTGCTCGGACCCTCCGGCTGCGGCAAGACCTCCACCTTGCGGATGATCGCGGGCCATGAATCGGTGTCGTCCGGCGACATCATCGTGGGGCCGCGCAACGTTACCGATCTGCCGCCCGCGCAGCGCAGTACAGCGATGATGTTCCAGTCCTATGCGCTGTTTCCGCATCTGTCGGTGCTCGACAACGTGGCGTTCGCGTTGAAGATGCGGGGCGTCGCCAAGGCCGAGCGCCATGCTGAGGCCAGGCAACTGCTCGAGCTGGTCGATATGCAGGCCTATGCGGCACGGCTGCCACCGCAGCTTTCCGGCGGCCAGCAGCAACGCGTGGCGCTGGCGCGCGCGCTGATCACCTCTCCGCAGATCCTCCTGCTGGACGAACCGCTTTCCGCGCTCGATCCGTTCTTGCGGCTGCGCATGCGAACCGAATTGAAGCGGCTGCAGCGCGAGCTCGGCATCTCCTTCATCCACGTCACCCACAGCCAGGACGAGGCCATGGCGCTCGCCGACATCGTCGTGCTGATGAACGCCGGCAAGATCGAGCAGCAGGCTTCGCCGCGAGACATCTTCAATCACCCCAAGACCGAGTTCACGGCGAAATTCATTGGCGGCCACGCCGTGATCGTGGCGGGAAGCGAGACCTACGCGGTCCGCAATGACCGCTTGATCCTGAAGCGGCCGAACGACGCTGCCAGCGGTCCATCGATCATGGGCATGGTCAGCGAGGTGGAATATCAGGGGACCTATGTCCGTGTCGCCATCACGGCCGACGGCGGAACCGACATCTCGGCGCAGCTGACCGAAGATCAGTACGACCGCGCCCACTACGTTCCCGGCGAGAGAGTGATCGCCACCTGGGATCCGGCGCAAGCGAGCCTTCTCAAGACCACGCGTAGTTCCGTAACCGTCCGGTCGCCCGAACCGGTGATTTGACATCTTTGGAGATAACCATGGGTAGCTTCCTGAAGACGATGAACAAGAGCGTAAGCCGCCGCGCCATGCTCAAGGGCACTGCCGGAGCGGTCGGGCTTGCCGCCGGATCTGGCGCCATCACCGGATTTCCATATGTGAAATCCGCCGAGCCGAAGGTTCTGCGCTATCTTGGCACTGCGGTGAACGAGGGCGACGACATCGCGAAAAAATGTCTCGAAGATACCGGCATCAAGATCGAATACATCACCGTCACCACCGATGACGTGACCAAGAGGGTGGTCACCCAGCCGAATTCGTTCGACGTCCTCGACACGGAATATTTCGCGCTGAAGAAATTGATTCCGTCGGGCAATATCCTGGGACTCGATTCGAAGAAGATCAAAGAGTTCGACAACATCACGCCGGTGTTCACCAAGGGTGAATTGCCCAACGGCAAGAAGATCGGCGGTCAGGGTACCGCGCCGTGGAAGGTGCTGTATCTCGAAGGCGCCAACTCCAAGAAATTCGCGAGCAAGCCGACCGAATTCGTCACGCTGATTCCCACGACCTACAACGCCGATACGCTCGGCATCCGCCCGGATCTGATCAAGCGGCCAATCAGCTCCTGGGCCGAATTGCTCAATCCGGAATTCAAGGGCAAGGCCGCGATCCTCAACATTCCGTCGATCGGCATCATGGATGCGGCGATGGTGGTGGAGGCCACCGGCCAGCACAAATACGCCGACAAGGGCAATATGACCAGGCAGGAGATCGATCTCACCATCAAATTGATGACCGAGGCCAAGAAGGCGGGCCAGTTCCGCGCGTTCTGGAAGGACTTCAACGAATCCGTCAACCTGATGGCTTCAGGCGAAACCATCATCCAGTCGATGTGGTCGCCCGCTGTTACCAAGGTGCGCTCGATGGGTATCCCCTGCACCTTCCAGCCGCTCAAGGAAGGCTACCGCTCCTGGGCCTCGGGTTTCTGCGTGTCGAAGGCGGCCTCCGGGCCAAAGCTCGACCTCGCCTATGAATTCGTCAACTGGTTCCTGTCGGGCTGGTCCGGCGCTTACTTGAACCGCCAAGGCTACTATTCGGCTGTTTTGTCCACGGCCAAGGCCAACATGACATCAGACGAATGGGGCTACTGGATGGAAGGCAAGGCCGCGGTCAACGACATCAAGGCGCCGGATGGCACGGTCCTGGAGAAGGCCGGCGCCATACGCGATGGCGGATCCTACGAAGACCGCATGGGCGGTGTGGTCTGCTGGAATGCCGTCATGGACGAAAACGACTATATGGTCCGCAAGTGGAATGAATTCATCGCCGCTTGATGCGATTTTGAGCCTGCCGCCGAAGCGCGGCAGGCTCCGTCTCTCCCATACGCTCCCAACTGATCGACGGCCGGCACTTCCATCCATGACGCAAGACCGCAAATCTTTCGCTGCGTGGCTGCAAGCAGCGCCGATGATTCTGATCTTCGCGCTCTTCTTCCTGTTGCCGCTGCTGTTCGTCATCATCGTCAGCGCATGGGACTACAACGCCTACGAGATGGTTCCGGCCTTCAGCCTGCGCGGTTACACCGACACGTTCGAAGGATGCATCGCCGATCTTCCGGAACTTTGCACGATCCTGAAGACCTATCTGAAGACGATTGAATTGTGCGTTCTGACCTGGGTCCTGACGCTGCTGATCGGCTTCACGGTCGCCTATTTCCTCGCCTTCCATATCCGTTCCAGGACCTGGCAGATCGTGCTGACGCTGCTCTGCACCATCCCATTCTGGACGTCGAATGTGATCCGCATGATCGCGTGGATTCCCCTGCTCGGCCGCAACGGCCTGGTCAACAAGGGCCTTCAGGGCATGGGATTGATCCACCAGCCGCTCGAGTGGCTTCTGTTCTCGGAATTCTCCGTGGTGCTGGCGCTGGTTCACCTCTTCACCTTCTTCATGGTGGTGCCGATCTTCAATTCGATGATCCGCATCGATAAGCGGCTGATCGAAGCCGCCTATGACGCCGGCGCAAGTGGATGGCAGACCCTCGTGAACATCGTGATCCCGCTCGCCAAGCCCGGCATCGTGATCGGCTCGATTTTCGTGATCACGATCGTGATGGGGGATTTCGTCACGGTCGGCGTGATGGGCGGACAACAGATCGCCTCCGCCGGCAAGATCATCGAAACGCGGCTCAACGCCTTGCAGTTTCCGGCAGCCGCCGCCAACGCGGTGATCCTGCTCGGCATCACCATCCTGATCATTTCCTCACTGACGCGGATCGTCGATATCCGTAAAGAGTTGTAAGAGGACCCGATGGGCGAGAAGCGGCCGCGGTCGTTCTATTTTTTGGCGCTGTTTTTTATCGCCTATGTCCTGTTCCTGTACGGGCCGATGTTCGCGATCTACATCCTGTCGTTTCAGGGTCCCGATGGCGGCCTGACCTTCCCGATGAACGGGACCTCGCTGGTGTGGTTCAGCCGGGTGTTCTCGGGCGGCGGGATCGTCGATATTGGTGCTGCCTTCAAACGTTCGCTTCAACTCGGTCTCGTCGTCATGGTGCTGACGGTGCTGCTGTCGGTATCGGCGGGAATGGCCTTCCGCAAATCGTTTCGCGGCGCGACATTCCTGTTCTATGTCGCCATTGCCAGCCTGATCATGCCGTCGATCATCACCTCGCTTGGCATCGGGCTGGAATTCCGCCTGCTGGATGACCTGGTCAATAGTCTCGGCGTCGAGGGATGGACCACCGGCATGGGCCTGTTCACGTCCGGCCTCGGCGCACACCTCACTTGGACGTTGCCATTCGGGCTTCTGATCATGTTCGCGATTTTCAACCGGTTCGACGGCCGGCTCGAAGAAGCGGCGCGCGACCTCGGCGCGACGCCATGGCAGACGTTTCGTCATGTGGTGCTGCCGATCATCCTGCCG
>Ga0210389_10002004_pt1 | contig 16282 bp, 14 predicted proteins | sample IncBWH28OmetaG_FD_160127 | JGI IMG/M metagenome (GOLD analysis project Ga0210389, IMG submission 160127) | Forest soil microbial communities from Barre Woods Harvard Forest LTER site, Petersham, Massachusetts, United States - Inc-BW-H-28-O ...
CCCTGCCGTGGCCGTCAGGTGGTGTAGACGCCAGTCGGCCTGTCGTGGTAGCCCTTCGCCCCGATGGCCCGGGCGAGCGGGCTGCGCGGGTCCTCGCCGGACTTGAGCGCGTCGAGCACCGAACGGAAGTCGTGCCTGGGCGCCCAGCCCAGCTCGGCGCGGGCACGCGCGTTGACGTACACGCGCCCGATGGACGGGAACATCCGCCAGCCCCGCCGGGCGTACTCCGCCTCGTAGTCAGGGAACAGCCGCCGCACCACCGCGGGAGCGTCATCGCGCAGGCCCGCCAGGTCACCAGGGGAGAACGGCGTCGTCGCGCTCACGATGTACTTCCCGAACCCGATCCCCGCCGCGCGCTCCATCGCCAGCAGGTGCGCGGCCGCCACGTCCGCGACGTCGACCCGCCGGTAAAGGAACTCGTTGGCCTTGACGTTGGCGTCGGCGTGGGCGGAGCGCACGTCGTCGTTATCGTCGCCCTCCGGGAAGAACCGCGAGGTCCGCAGGACGATGACGGGCAGGCCGTGCTCGGCGTGGGCGAGCTCGCACAGGTCCTCGGCGGCCGTCTTGGTCACGCCGTAGATGTTCCGCGGCCGCGGCACCACATCTTCGGTGATCCACGCGGCCGGCTCGCCAGGCGCCGGGGTTAGCGCGCGGCCGAACGCGCTCGTGCTGCTCGTGAACACGAAGCCGCTCACGCCTGCTTCTGCGGCCTCCTCGAGCAGCGTCAGCGTCCCGGTCACGTTGGTATCCACGAACGCCTGCTTGGCGTGCGAGTCGATATGGGGCTTGTGCAGTGTCGCCGTATGGAGGACGGCGTCGGCGCCGGCCATGCAACGGCGCACGACGGCCCGGTCCGCGACTGATCCGACCACCGCCGTATACGGACTTGGCCTGAGATCCACTCCGGTAACGTCATTCCCGCCGTCCCGCAGGACCCGGACAAGTGCTTCGCCAAGATGCCCCGCGCTGCCGGTCACCAACACTCGCACAGCGGCTAGGGTAACGGCCCGCCTTGACCACGGCCGAATGATTTTCTCGGCCACCCGCCGACTGGAAGGCACTGTCGCGGGTGTTGCGGGGCCATCGCCACCGGCTTTTATCGGCAATTCCGCTGTTGGGGCGTAATGTCCGGGCTATGGGCAACGCGGATGGCGGGGGGTGGCGCTACACGGCCTGCTACGGCTGGAACTGGCGGTCTGCGCGGGCGATCAGCAGGGCGCTTGGCAGCCTTGCGCTGCCGATGCCGCCCTGGTTCCGCGCGGTCGTGGCACGCGGCCTGCTGACGCGGACCGCGCTGCACGCCGACGCCCACGGCATCTGGGGGAGCGCGGGGCCGCTGCCGGCGGGGCCCGACGGCCCGTGCCCGTGCCCGTGGAAGGACGTTACGGACGTCGTGGTGTGGGATTACGGCCACCTGAGGGTCATCGGGCTCGCCCGCCGCGGCGACGCGGTCGGCGGGGGCCCGGCGGCCAGGGCGGTGGCGTCCGGCGCCTCCAAGCAGCCGCGCCCGGCCCGGCGCAGGGCGTGGCTGCGGCACCCGTCCTACCCGGCGTTCATCGCGCCCGACGGGTCGCCTTACGACGCCGGGAACGTGGTGACGGCGAACGGGTGGTGCGTCGACACTGCCCGGTTGCGGGCGGTGGTACGGCACTTCGCCCCGCGGGCGGGGTTCACCGACCTGTCCGCGGCCGGCGTCGCGCCGGAGTCTGGCGGGCCGTTCTGGTTCGCCTTCGAGGTTGCCGCAGGCCTGGCCGAGCTCATCGGATGGCGGCGCCTCGGCTGGCTGCTCGGCGTGGCCGCCGCGGCCGCCGTCCTGGCCCTCGCGGCCGCCGGCCTCGGCCGCCAGGGCCTGGCCCCGGTCGGCGTGGCCGCCGGCGCACTGGCCCTCGCCGTGCTCACCTGGCGCGCGGTGGCCGCCCGCCGTCGGCGGCGCCGCTCCGCGCACGCCGAGACCTGGCTCGCGTCCGGCCGCGAGGACGCGGAAACCTCGCCGCTGGCGGGACTCCGCCGAGGCCGGCTCGCCGCCTGGACGCTGCGGTTCAGCCCGCTGGCGGGCTGGCGCGGCCGGCCAGGCACGGGTACCTACCGGCGCCGTTCCCCTTATGCCATCAAGCGAAGACGATGAGGCCGCGCCCAGTTTGGCTCGAGAGCATTATCGCCGGGCGGCGGAAGGCCGGTCCGCTGCCCGGCGGCGGGGAGGTCTTCGATGGCGGCTCGCTAGGCGCTCCGTAGCGTAATGCCCGTTTACTTAGGTGGTGCGTGATGCCCGTGCGCGGGCTGAAGCGCGGTGCCCGCGCACGGGCGCGGCATCATCGCTCAGAATTTCGCTTTTCGTGGAAATTCCGCAGCAAATAAGCTGCGGAATTTCCACGATCATGAGCGGATCATGGGCCGGGTCGCGATGCCGCCGGGGCAACCCGGACGAAACGGGCACGGGCGGGCCTGGTACTGAGGCGCGAGCGCTAGCTTGGGCGTATGCCGCGCTTGCCGGGCGGCCCGGCGGCGGAGCGGGGAGAATCCGGTCGCGCCTGCAGGCGCTGAATGTGACCCCACGCCCAGGATTTTTCATACGGAACCGGGTCACGCTGTGCGATAACGAGCGGCCGGCCAGGGCGCGGGTCGCCAGGCGGGCGCCTGCCGCCAGGCGGGCGCCTGCAGCCAGGTCCTCGAGCTTCGCCCACACGATCTCCGGGTGGCCGGACCCGCCCGGCCAGGCCGCAGTCGGTGCCCGCGATCACGTTCTCCGCGCCGACTAGCCGGGCGTAGCGGGTCAGGCGCTGTGCCACCAGTTCTGGTGCTCGATGATGTCCGTCGAGCGCCCCACAACGCCGGGCATGAGCAGGGCGCCGTCGGGGAGTTTCACGTCCTCCCAGACGACCCACTCGTGCTCGTGCCGCGGGTTGGCCGCCTCGATGGCCCGCGCTTGGAGACCTCACCGTCGTTGACGATGTCGACACCCGCGGCCACCTGCCGGGCGACGACGTCCGCCACCCCGCCGGGCAGCGCCGCGTCGAAGGCCGCACGCTCGCGTGGACCGGCGTCGAATAGCCGTTGCAGGCCCTCGGGCCGCGGCAGCACCCCGGCGTGTGACACGAGAATCCGTTCAGTGCTTCGTAGCATCGCCGGAGTCCTTCGGTCGTCGGTGCGGGCGCGGCCTGCCCTCGGCAGTACCGTACCGCTCCAGCGGACGCCGGGCCTAACCCCGCCGCGAAGGGCAATGGGACGGTCGGGAGGAAGCCGCCTGGCCCTTCTTGCGGCAGCCCAGCGAAGCGGTGGCCTACATGAAGTTGCGGGTGTGCAGGGCGGAGAGCTCAGCGGCCTCATGGTCGGGAAAGCCGATGAAAGCCAGCCGCCTGCGGCGGCCTTCGTCCATGCGCTCCTGCAGGTCGCGTACCTGCTGCCACCCCCGCCTGATCGCCTCGGGCGACCACGAGCCCGCGGCGAGCAGGACCAGCGAGTCGAAGACCTCCGCGTTCAGTCCCGCGGTATCGAGCAGCGTGGCGTGGCGGCGCTCTACCGACTTGCGCAGCGTGCCGAGGTAGGACTTGTCGGACGTCGCCAGGTGCGCCGTGTGCGCCACGCCGAACGCCACGTGCCGGGCCTCGTCCCGCACCGCGAGCCTGGTCACGTCGGCCGTGACCTGGTCGGGGGCGTGGTCGTGGATGAATCGCAGCAGGTCGAGGAAGGTGCCCTCGCCGAGCACCGACAGCAGGAACGACGCGGTCGTGAAGTCAGGTTCGGCCAGCAGCGTCTGGAGCGAGGCACGGCCGCCGGCCGACGAGGTGCCGAGCGGTCCGCCCGACAGCAGGGCGCGGCGGGTGAACACCTCCACGTGCCGCGCCTCGTCGGCGGCCTGGGTCGCAAGCAGTTGCATGACCTCGCGGTAGTGCGGATGGAGCTGCGACAGCAGCCTGGCCGGGATGATGAGCGCGGCCTGCTCGTTCTCCACCAGGTAGGTCATGATCTGCACAACGGCGCGCTCGACCGCTTCAGGGACCGCGCTAAGCGGCGCGGCCCAGTCGACCGCGGTGGCGGGGTCCCACTGGCTGGCGGCCGCCGCCGCGTACAGCCGCGGTGCGATGTCGGCCCAGACGTGCTCACGCTGCGACCACTGGGCTCCAATCGGCGGACCGCCCGCCTCGACGAGCGCGCCACGGGCCGCCAGGCCCCACGCCTGGTCGGCGCGCGCCTCGGGCGCGCCGCCTGCGTCGCCGGCCCGCACCGCGCCGAGCCAGCGGCGCTCTTCCGCGCTGCCCTTGACGACGACCAGCGCCGGCGCCGCGTTTCCCGGCCAAGGCCCGCCCGCACGCTCGCCATCGGCACTGGGCAGGCTGCCATCTGCCGCGCCGGCGTCCGCCAGCTGGTGGCCGTGCTCGCGGCACCAGGCGGCGAGGTGGACGCGCAGCGCCTGGTGCCTGCCGTATACGGCCAGCCGCTCCCCGGGGGCGAGCCGCGCGAGCGCCCTGGCGATCAGCAGGTGCCCGCCCTCGTCTAGCCCGAGGTCGGCTAGGTCGGTCAGCGCAGCGGCGGGCATGGCGGTTACGGCCGGTAGTCCGCCGCGGTGATCTCGCCGTTTTCGCCGTAGAACCCGGCTTCGTCGACCGCGCGCTCCAGTTGCTCGTAACCGGACAGTCGCGGCGGCCGCCACTCCTTGAGCCCCTCCAGGTCAAGCAGCGGGCGCAGCTCCGCGTCGGCGTAGTCCATCCCGAGCAGCAACGCCCCAAATCGCGAAATATCCGAATTGTCGCCGGCGCCACGAGCGCCGTCGTCATCGCCGCCGGGCCCGCCGTCATCGCCGCCGCCGCCGGCCCCTCCGGCCGCCGTCGCCGACGGGCCCGCCGTCATCGTGCAGTGGTCGTACACCGGAGTCTGGGCCAGCACACGCACCGCCCCGGCGGGCAGCACCCCCTCGCGGCCGAAGAGCAGCAGGTTCGAGTCGATCATGCACGCCGCGTCCACCCGGTCGGCGGGGTCGGCGGCGAAGAGCGCGCGCGCCGCGTCCCGCTCGCCGCCGACATGGTCGCCGTGCAGCCCGACGCCGATGTCGAAGCGCCGCACGGCGACGTCGGCACCCGGTACCAGGCCGGCCGACCGCAGCAGCGACAGCGGCAGCAGGGTGGCCTGCGGCGAGTCCACCGCACCGGTCGCCACGACCCGCCCGGCCAGGTCGGCGATCGACGTGACGGGCGAGTCGGCCCGCACCGCGATCACCGAGCGCAGGTCACAGTCGGTGTCGCGCATCGTGACCGGGGTCAGCGTGACGCCGCGCGCCGCGGCGAGCCGCCGGGCGCGTACCCACGCGAGCGGCGAGTTCCAGGCGACGTCGATACGCCCGTCCACGAGATCACGAACCTGCCGCTCGTAGTTCGAGTACAGGACGTAATCGAAGTCAAGGTCACTCGATCGCAGCCACGCGCGGAACCCGTCCCAGATCGTCACGACCTTCTGGTCATAGGCGACAGCCCCGAGCAAGACCGCCATCAGACCTCCCCGAGCAGCGGCAGGCCGAGCAGCGCACGGCCGATGAAGTCGTGCAGTGCATCGGTCGTGGGGGCCATCACCCGCGCCGCCCGTGAGTCGCGGAAGAGCCGCTCGACCACCGACTCCTTGCGGAACGCGGCCCCGCCGCCCACCTTGAGCGCGAGGTCGGCGGCATCCGCCGCGGCCTCACCCGCCGCCGCCTTCACCTCAAGCACCAGCAGCTGCGCGTCCTCGCGCCCGCTCTCCACCGCCGTGAGAGTCTCGGCCACCAGCGCCCAGGCCCGGTCGGCCTCGATCCGCAGCCGCGCGAGCCGCGCGCGCGGCCCGGTCTGCTGCGCGAGCGATACGCCGAGATGCTCGAACCGGGTCCGGCCCAGGTGCGCGGCCGTCTCATCGGCCAGCCTGCGCATCAGCCCCGCGCTCATCGCCGCCGAGCAGATCAGGAACACCGGCAGCACCGCCGCCAGCGCCAGGTCGAGCCCGGCCCCGTCGGTGCCGAGCAGCGCGTCCAGCGGCACCGTCACGCCGTCCGCGGTCATCGGCGCCGAGGAATTGCCCCGCAGCCCAAGGCCGTCGAACGCCCCGGCGACAGACAGCCCGGCCGAGCCGGCCGGGACAGGCCACAGCGTCATCGGACCTGCCCCGGCCGCACCGCTCAGTGGCTGGCTCGACCATACGTAGCTATCGGCTTCCCCCGCCGAGGTGACCCAGCTCTTGGACGCCTCAAGCCGCACGGTCTGCCCGTCGTCAAGCAGCGCCGCGCTGGAAAGCGGCGCCCAGAAGTGGGACCGCGACCCCTGCTCAGAGAACGCCAGCGTGGACAGGTGCTCGCCGGCCGCGATCGCGGTCAGCGTCTCCTTGTCCCCGGCCGCCGTCAGCGCGCCGACCGCCGCGTAGTGCATGGTCACGACCATCGCGGTGGACCCGCAGACGGAACCGAGTTCGCGGATCACCTCCGCGGCCTCCCGCAGCCCCGCGCCGCCGCCGCCCAGGTCGGCAGGCACGGTCAGCGCGAGCAGCCCGGCCGCGCCAAGCGCGCGGACCTGCTCCCTGGGGAACTCACCGGACACGTCGACTTCCGTCGCCCGCGGTGCCACAACCTCGTCGATGACCCGTAGGAGCGCGTCGCGATACGACTCCTGAGATGGCATTGCCGCCTGCCTCTCCTGGATCCGTGATTACGCGGACCCGCCTCGCCCAGCCAGACCGACCGGACGCTTCTTATGCTGTACCGTGCTCGCGCCGCCCGCTAGGGCCGCCAGCGACAGAAAAGTACCACGGCGGTCGTGCACCTACCCCACCGCGTCGGCGCGGATGTGCTCAAAGATCAGCGACGTCTCGGTGTAGGAGACGTCACCGTTGGAGGACAGCGTCTCGACGAAGTCGCGCAGCGCCGCCGTGGACGCGGCCGCGACATGCAGCAGGAAGTCGTCCTTGCCGGCCAGGAAGAACACGTTCAGCACCTCGGGCAGCCCCGCCACGTCAGCGACGAACGCGCGGATCCGGCTGCGGGCGTGCGACTGCAGCCGGACGGCGATCATCGCCTGCAGCGGGCGCCCCAGCGCGGCGGGGTCCACGTCGGCGTGGTACCCGCGGATGACGCCGCGCTCGCGCAGCGACCTGACCCGGCCGAGGCAGGTCGACGGCGCGATGCCGACCCGCTCGGCGAGCGCGTTGTTCGCGATCCTGGCGTCCCGTGCCATCTCGTGCACGATGTGCCGGTCGATGTCGTCCAGGTCGCCCGCGCCGCCCGTGCCCACGGAACCCGGGCTCGCGGCCCCCGCCGCCGTTTCGGGCCGAACACTATTCGGCTGGACGCCCGAAGTGCTAGATCCAGATGAAGTTCCCGCCATCATGACAGCAGTCTACAGAATCTTATTCATGAATCTAGCAACTTTTCCGATGAAAATGCATCATGTAAGTAGTGGGACGGGGTCGCTCGGGTACAAAGGCGTACCCGAAAAGGCGTCCGCCGCCAGCTAGGAAAGGCAGATACGCGATGAAAGTCGGCATCCCCCGCGAGGTCAAGAACCACGAGTACCGCGTCGCCATCACCCCTGCGGGCGCCCGCGAGCTGGTGAACCACGGCCACGAGGTCTACCTGGAGAAGGACGCGGGCGTCGGCTCTCAGCTCGCCGACGACGCCTACACCGCCGCCGGTGCCATCATCATCCCAGACGCGGACGAAGTCTGGGGCATCGCCGACATGGTGCTCAAGGTCAAGGAGCCGATCGCGGAGGAGTACCACCGCATGCGCCCGGGCCTGACGCTGTTCACCTACCTGCACCTGGCCGCCGACAAGGCCTGCACCGACGCCCTCCTCGGTAACAAGGTCACCGGCATCGCCTACGAGACGGTGCAGCTGCCCGACGGCAGCCTCCCGCTCCTCGCCCCGATGTCCGAGGTCGCGGGCCGTCTCGCACCGCAGGTCGGCGCCTACCACCTGATGCGCCAGGGCGGCGGCTACGGCGCGCTGCTCGGCGGCGTCCCAGGCACCAGGGCGAGCTCGGTCGTCGTCATCGGCGGCGGCGTCTCCGGGCAGAACGCCGCGCAGATCGCCGTGGGCATGGGCGCGCACGTCACCGTGCTCGACAAGAACGTCGCCAGGCTCCGCCAGATCGACGCCATCTACCAGGGCCGGATCCAGACCGTCGCCTCCAACGCCTACGAGGTTGAGAAGGCCGTCCTCGGCGCCGACCTGGTCATCGGCGCGGTCCTCGTCACCGGGGCCAAGGCGCCCAAGCTGGTCTCCAACGACCTGGTCAGGCGCATGAGGCCGGGCTCTGTGCTCGTCGACATCGCCATCGACCAGGGCGGCTGCTTCGAGGACAGCCACCCGACCACGCACGCCGAGCCGACCTTCCGCGTGCACAACAGCGTCTTCTACTGCGTGGCGAACATGCCGGGCGCCGTCCCCAACACCTCGACCTACGCGCTGACCAACGCGACCCTGCCCTACGCCGTCGAACTCGCCGACAAGGGCTGGCGCGCCGCGCTCAAGGCGGACGCGGCCCTGGCGGTCGGCCTCAACACCCACGAGGGCCAGCTGACCAACGAGCCGGTCGCGACTGCCCACGGCTACGAGGCCGTGACCGTCGAGTCGGCGCTCTCGTAACAGCACCAGGCTCCCGTCACCCGCAATCCGGGCCGTGGCGGGACATGCGGACCGGAGGGATGCACCACCCCTGCACCCCTCCGGTCCGCTATTTCGCTGCGCCGCCCATGCGCTCAGGGATACTCCCCGCGCCCTCATCCGTAAAGATCTTGGATCGATGGGGACGCCGTGGCGTGCCCATCGATCCAAGATCTTCGCCCCCGCGGGCGCTTGCCCGGATAACAGCGGGAAGCGCCCGGGCCGGAAGGCTGTACTACCCCCACCGCCTCCCGGCCCGGCTCGATCCCGCTCCACCACGAGGCTTCATGACGGCGCGGGAACGCACGCTTCCTTATACGAGACCAACACGCAAACGGATTGGAAGCCACGGCAAACGGATTGGAAGCGCGGCTACGCTGGCCGGCATGACAGGCATCCAGCCGGAGCTGTGGATCGACCGCGCGGGCGCGGCGGTGGCATTTTACGAGGCGGCCTTCGGCGCGAGGGTCCTTCACCGGGTGGGCGAGGGCGATGAGATCGTCGCGCAGCTGGCCATCGGCGACGCTGCCTTCTGGGTTTCATCTGGCGGACGCGAAGGACCGCGGTTCAGCCCGAAGGCGATCGGCGGCACCACCGGCCGGACGTTGCTGCTGGCTGATGACCCGGACGCGCTGTTCGCGCAGGCGGTCAAGGCCGGCGCGACCCCGGCGTCCGAGATGGCCGACGAGCACGGCTGGCGCCTTGGCCGGATTTTCGACCCGTTCGGCCACGAATGGGAAATCGGCAGGCCCCTTGGCCCCTGGCCCCCTTCCTGACCTGACGCCTGACCGGGTAGCGCACGTCGCCGCGATCGGCGGTGCCGTCGGGGGACGCAGGGCGGGGCTGCTTAGCCGATCCGGACCGGGAGCGCTTCCAGGCCGTGGATGAGGCTGCTTGGCCGCCAGCGAAGCGTCGCCGGGTCGGCCGCCAGCGACAAGTCGGGGAACCGGCCGAACAGCGCGCCGAAGGCGACCTCGCCCTCGAGCCTGGCCAGTGGCGCGCCGAGGCAGTAGTGGATGCCGTGCCCGAACGCCACGTGCCCGCCCGCGTCCCGCCCCACATCGAGCCGGTCGGGGTCGCCGAAGCGGTGCGGGTCGCGGTTGGCCGAGGACGTGGCGCACAGCACCCACTCGCGGGCCGGGATCGTCACCCCGCCGATCTCTACCGGCTCGAGCGTGAACCGGTCCGTCGCGTGGTTGAGCGGGCTGGTGTACCGGAGCAGTTCCTCGACCGCGCCCGGCAGCAGCGACGGGTCGGAACGGAGCCTGGCCAGCTCGGCGGGGTTGGCGAGCAGGGCCAGGGCTCCCGACGCGATCAGGTTGGTGGTCGTCTCGTGGCCGGCCACCAGGAGCAGGAACAGCATCGCGATCAGCTCGCGCTCGTCGAGGGAGTCGCCCGAGTCGCGCGCTTCGATCAGCGCGGAGACCATGTCGTCGGCCGGCCCGGTGCCTTCGGTCAACTCGGTGCGCTTGGCCGCGACGAGCCTGGTGAAGTAGTGGTACATCGCCGCCCCGGCGGCGCGGAAGCTCCCTGGCTCGCCCTCGCTTGCCACGATCGCGTTGGACCACTGCCTGAACTGAGCCCGGTCCCGCGCCGGCACGCCAAGCAGCTCGCAGATCACGGTGACCGGCAGCGGGAACGCGAACGCCTCGATCAGGTCGATGGCGTCCTCGCCCCCGGCGTCCTTGAGCACCGCGGCCCGCGCCTCGATCGCGTCGAGCAGCGACGCGGTGATGGCCTCGACGCGCGGCCGGAGCCCGGCGACCCGGCGCGCGGTGAAGGCCTTCGTGACCAGCTTGCGCAGCCGCGTGTGGTTCGGCGGGTCGGTGTTGAGCATGTGCACCGACAGGTACCCGGTCACCTCGTCAGGCACCCAGTCGGGGGACGTCAGCTTGCCCGCCCACTCCTTGTGCAGCCGGGCGTCGGCGAGCGCGGCCCGCACCTCGGGGTACCTGGTGACCATCCAGGCCCGGTCGCCGTGCGGCAGCTCGACCGGCATGACCGGGGCCTCCGCGCGCATCCGGCCGAAGGAGGCGAGGGGATCCTGGAAGTAGTCGGCACCGAGCCGCACCGTTTCTAGCTGTACTGGCGAGCGAGCCGCGGGTTCCGTCACGGTTGCCAGCCTATGAGAGGTAACGCGATCGAGGTCCGCCCGTAGGCGCGATTCCGTAGGGCAACTGTTAACGATTGCCCCGGTATGCGTGGCCGGACGTCCGGAAGCTGGCCTGGCCGGGAGGGCAACGCCGGCCCTCGTTCCGAATACTCGTCTTCCTTCAGTGCCGGGGAGCGGCGTCAACGACAACGCGGGGGTGCGTTGGCGACTAGTCTTAATGCCGTGGCCGACCCGAATCGTTACCGCCCCAAGCCCGGGGAGATCCCCGAGGAACCCGGCGTGTACCGGTTCCGCGACGAGCGCGGCCGGGTCGTCTACGTGGGGAAGGCCAAGTCGCTGCGGCAGCGGCTCAACCAGTACTTCGCGGACTACACTTCGCTGCACCCGCGCACGCAGCTGATGGTCACCACGGCCGCGAGCGTCGAGTGGACCGTCGTGAACACCGAGGTCGAGGCGCTGCAGCTGGAGTACTCCTGGATCAAGGAGTTCGACCCCAGGTTCAACGTCAAGTACCGCGACGACAAGTCCTACCCGTACCTCGCGGTGACGATGGGCGAGGACTACCCGCGGGTCATGGTGATGCGCGGCGCCAAGCGGAAGGGCACGCGGTACTTCGGGCCGTACTCCCACGCGTGGGCGATCAGGGAGACGGTCGACACGCTGCTGCGCGTCTTCCCCGTCCGCACCTGCTCGACCGGCGTGTTCAAGCGCGCCGGGCAGATCGGCCGCCCGTGCCTGCTCGGCTATATCGGGAAATGCTCCGCGCCCTGCGTCAAGCGGATCAGCAAAGAGGAGCACAGGGAGCTCGCCGAGGACTTCTGCGACTTCATGTCCGGCCAGACGAGCCGGTTCCTCAGGAAGCTCACCGCCGACATGAAGCGGGCCTCCGACGAGGAGGAATACGAGCGCGCCGCCCGCCTGCGCGACGACATCAAGGCCCTGGAGCGTGCCCTGGAGAAGCAGGCGGTGGTCCTCGGCGACGGCACCGACTGCGACGTGATCGCCCTGGCGGAGGACCAGCTTGAGGCGGCCGTGCAGATCTTCTACGTGCGCGGCGGCCGGATCAGGGGCCAGCGCGGCTGGGTGCTGGAAAAGGTCGAGGAGACCACGACGAGCATCCTGGTGGAGCACTTCCTCGGCCAGTTCTACGGTGACGGCACGTCCCCCGACAGCAACGGCATCCCCCGCGAGGTCCTCGTCCCCGAGCTCCCGCCTGAGGCCGAGGCGATGACGCAGTGGCTCAGCGACCGCCGCGGCGGCCCGGTGCAGCTGCGCGTACCGCAGCGCGGCGACAAGAAGACGCTGGCCGAGACCGTCGCCCGCAATGCCAGCCAGGCCCTCGCGCTGCACAAGCTCCGCCGGGCAAGCGACCTCACCACCAGGTCCAAGGCGCTGCACGAGATCCAGGACGCGCTTGAACTCGACGACGCGCCGCTGCGCATCGAGTGCTACGACGTCTCCAACCTGCAGGGCACGCACGTCGTCGCGTCGATGGTGGTCTTCGAGGACGGCCTTGCCCGCAAGAGCGAGTACCGCCGCTTCTCGATCAAGGGCTACGACGGCACCGACGACATCTCGGCGATCCGCGAGGTGATCACCCGCCGCTTCCGCCGCTACCTGGAAGAGCGGGAGGAGTCCGGCGAGCTTGACATTCTCGGCGATCCCGAGGCGCGAGAAGATCAAGATCCCGACCAAGATCAAGATCCGGATCCGTCAGAACGACTGGTTGTTTCACCGCAAAAGAAGTTCGCTTACCCGCCCAACCTGGTGGTCGTCGACGGTGGCGCCGGCCAGGTCGCGGCGGCCGCCGGCGCTCTCGCCGCCCTCGGCATCGACGACGTGTCCGTCTGCGGGCTCGCCAAGCGGCTTGAAGAGGTCTGGCTGCCCGGCCAGGACTCCCCGGTGATCATGTCCCGCTCGTCGGAGGGCCTCTACCTGCTGCAGCGAGTGCGGGACGAGGCGCACCGGTTCGCGATCACCTATCATCGCGCCAAGCGCGGGAAGGCCGCGACCACCTCGGCGCTCGACTCCGTTCCCGGACTCGGCCCGGCCAGGCGCGCCGCGCTGCTCAAGGCATTCGGATCGGTAAAGGCAGTGTCGGCGGCGACACCGGACGAGATCGCATCGGCCGTACCGGGAATCGGGCCCAAGCTCGCCGAGACGGTGGTGGCAGCCCTCCACAGCTCGGCCAGGCACAACACATCACTGACTAACGGGGCGCCCGGCAAGGGGCAGGTTACGGGGGATCGGACCAATGACTGAGAATGCTGGCGAGCGCGTGGCGCCCGGCATACCCGACATCGTCATCATCACCGGCATGTCCGGTGCCGGGCGGTCCACGGCGGCCAAGTCGCTTGAGGACCTCGGCTGGTTCGTCGTGGACAACCTGCCGCCCGCGCTGCTGCCGACGATGCTCGACCTGGCCGACCGCGCGTCCCTCGCCGGCATCGCGGCCATCGTCGACGTGCGGTCGCGGGCGTTCTCCACCGACCTGAAGTCCGCGATCTCCTCACTGGGCGCGCGCGGCGTCGCGCCGCACGTGCTGTTCCTCGAGGCGTCCGACGCGGTCCTCGTCCAGCGGTTCGAGAACGTGCGCCGGCCGCATCCCATGCAGGGGGCGGGCACGATCGTCGACGGGATCAACGCCGAGCGCGAGCTGCTGCGCGCGGTCCGTGGCGACTCCGACATCGTGCTCGACACGTCCTCGCTGAACGTGCACGAGCTGCGCTCCCGGATGCACGGCTACTTCGGCGGCGACTCGGTGACCGGGCTGCGGCTGAACATCATCTCGTTCGGCTACAAGTACGGGCTGCCGGTGGACGCGGACCTGGTGGCCGACTGCCGGTTCCTGCCCAACCCGCACTGGGTGCCCGAGCTGCGGCCGCTGAGCGGCCTCGACGCGTCCGTGCGCGATTACGTGCTCGGCCAGCCGCCCGCCTCGGCGTTCCTCGCCGCGTACCTGGCGGTGCTCGAGGTGTCGCTGACCGGGTTTGAGCGGGAGGGCAAGCGGTACGTGACGCTCGCCGTCGGCTGCACCGGCGGCAAGCACCGGTCGGTGGCGATGGCCGAGCAGCTCGCGGCCAGGCTGGCCGGCCGTGACGTCACCGTGTCGCACCGCGACCTCGGCCGGGAGTGAACAGTGATTCTCCCGGGGGGATGACCTCCCCGGGGACCCCCCCAATCACGGGAGGACTCCGTCCCCCCATTGCCCCCCTGCGGGGGGACTCGCAAAAACCGCTCGCCCCCGGGGTTAGAGCCCCGCGCGTTGTCGCGTTCGGCGGGGGGCACGGCTTGGCCGCGTCGCTTTCCGCGTTGCGCCGCGTGACGGACGACGTGACCGCGATCGTTACCGTGGCCGACAACGGCGGGTCGTCCGGCCGCCTCCGCCAGGAGTTCGGCGCCCTGCCGCCCGGCGACCTGCGGATGGCGCTCGCGGCGCTCTGCGGTGATGACGAGTGGGGCACGACGTGGGCCAGCGTGGTGCAGCACCGGTTCGGCGGCGACGGCGACCTGGCCGGGCATTCCCTTGGCAACTTGCTTATCGCCGGGCTGTGGGACCTGCTCGGCGACCCGGTCGCGGGCCTGGACTGGGTCGGCCGGCTGCTGCGGGTGACCGGGCGGGTGCTGCCGATGGCGGCGGTGCCGATGGACATCATCGCTTGCGTGGAAGGGCTTGACCCGGCGCAGCCTGCCGCGGTGTCCACCGTGCGCGGGCAGGCGGCGGTGGCGGTCACCCCCGGCCGGGTCAGGTCGATCTCCCTGCTGCCCGCTGACCCGCCCGCCGTGCCGGAGGCGGTGGCCGCGATACTTGAGGCGGACTGGGTGGTGTTCGGGCCAGGATCGTGGTTTACCTCCGTGCTGCCGCACCTGCTCGTGCCGTCGTTGCGGTCCGCGCTGACCGCCACCTCGGCGCGTAAGCTCGTGGCGCTGAACCTGATGGCGCAGCCGGGGGAGACCGAGGGATTTTCCCCGCACCGGCATCTGGAAGTTCTCGCCGATCACGCGCCATCATTGTCTTTTGACGTTGTGCTCGCCGACGCCGACGCGGTGGCCGGCGCGGCGGCGGAGCTGAGGAAGGCGGCGGCACTGCTTCGCGCGTCCCTGACGCTCGCCGACGTGGCGGCGCCGGACGGGACGCGGCACGACCCGGTACGGCTGGCCGAGGCCTTCCGTCAGGTATTCCGTGCGGAGTGACGCGGGAACGGCGGCCTTGGACCGCTGCAAGACAACGGCCGAGGGGCGCGAGGACGCACCCCGGGCGACACAAGCAGAAGATCCGTCGCGCAGTGGCGGGCCTGATACGGTGGCGGTTTTTGCCATCGGGCCCGCTCGGGCGCGACACCCGGGGGTACGGGGGGTCGTCCCTCCGGGGAAAACCGAACAGAGAGTTATGGGGGTGCTGTCGCGATGGCGATGACGGGCGTCGTGAAGGACGAGCTCAGCCGGGTGCCGGTGGTCAAGCCGTGCTGCCGGAAGACCGAAGTGTCCACGCTGCTGCGGTTCGCGGGCGGGCTGACGCTGACCGCCGGGCACATCGTGATCGAGGCCGAGCTTGACACCGCGGCGGTGGCCAGGCGGCTGCGGGCGTCGATCTCCGAGGTGTTCGGCCAGCCGTCCGAGTTGCTCGTCCTGGCGCCCGGCGGGCTGCGCAAGGGCAACCGGTACGTGGTCAGGGTGGCGAAGGGCGGCGACAGCCTCGCCAGGCAGACGGGCCTGATCGACAGCTTCGGCCGTCCGGTGCGCGGGCTGCCGCGGCAGGTCGTGTCCGGCGGCATCTGCGACTGCGAGGCGGCCTGGCGCGGCGCCTTCCTCGTGCACGGGTCGCTGACCGAGCCGGGCCGCTCGATGGCACTCGAAATCACCTGCCCGGGCTCTGAGTCGGCACTGGCCCTTGTCGGGGCGGCGCGGCGGCTGAAGATCTCCGCGAAGGCGCGCGAGGTCCGCGGCGTGGACCGGGTGGTGATCCGCGACGGCGAGGCGATCGCGGCGATGCTGACCAGGCTTGGCGCCCATGACAGCGTGCTGGCGTGGGAGGAACGCCGGATGCGCCGCGAGGTCAGGGCGACCGCCAACCGGCTCGCGAACTTCGACGACGCCAACCTGCGCAGGTCGGCCCGTGCCGCCGTCGCGGCAGGCGCCCGGGTGGAGCGCGCGCTCGAGATCCTCGGCACCGACGCACCCGATCACCTGGTCATGGCCGGGCGGCTGCGCGTCGCCAACCGGCAGGCGTCCCTTGAGGAACTCGGCCAGCTCGCCGACCCGCCGCTGACCAAGGACGCCATCGCCGGCCGCATCCGCCGCCTGCTTGCCATGGCCGACCGCCGCGCCGCCGACCTGGGCATGCCGTCAACGGAGGCGTGCCTCACGGCCGACATGCTGCCCTGACCGGATACCCGGGACGGTCGACCGGCCGCCCAGAGGCCGGATCGTCGCGTGATAACAGCAACAAGCTTCGCGCACGGTTGCCCTGGCGCCCGGGCTGGGGAAGATAGTGGATCGATTTACCCGCGATAGCGGTAGCAGTGATCCACTATGTTCCGCGAGCCCCGGCGGCT
>Ga0210389_10002005_pt1 | contig 16281 bp, 15 predicted proteins | sample IncBWH28OmetaG_FD_160127 | JGI IMG/M metagenome (GOLD analysis project Ga0210389, IMG submission 160127) | Forest soil microbial communities from Barre Woods Harvard Forest LTER site, Petersham, Massachusetts, United States - Inc-BW-H-28-O ...
CGACGTAGCGCTCGCGGCGGCGTTCGCCGCGTTCCCGGCGGACGAGGTTCTGGCCCTCGAGGAACGTGATCGCTTTGGAGATGGACGCCGGGCTGACCTGGAGGTGCCGGACGAGCTCGGCGGCGGTGAGGCTGCCCGCGTCGGTGGTGTAGAGGCAGACCAGCACCCGGGCCATCATCGTGGGCAGGCCCGACTGCATCATGACCGTGGTGAATATCTCCTCGTATTCGCGCACGGCCTCGGCGTCGCGTCCGTCGGCCTGCGGGAGTGCCTGCGGCCCGCGGGGCGCGGCCTGCCTGCGCTGGCGGGCGCGGCGTTCGGTGGCGCGGTGGGCCAGGTCGGCGCGGTAGGCGGTCGGGCCGCCGTTCCGCATCACCTCGCGGGTGATCGTCGACGTCGGGCGATCGATGCGCCGGGCGATCTCCGCGTAGGCGAGGCCGTCGGCTAGACCCAGCGCGATCTGCTGGCGTTCCTGCTGGGTGAGCCTGCCTCCCGGCACCATGGACTCCTTCGGTCTCCCTGATGCCCCCACTCAATCATGAACCAGCTAGACAGGGGCGTCAGGCCAGCGGGTCCGACGGCCCCGAACTAGCGAGTGAACACCGGATCCGGATACGGCGGAAGATGGGGCAGATATTCCAAGAAAAGGCAAGTGTCCTAAGATGAGCTAAATGTCAGAGTGTCGTGTTGCGGTTGTGGGTCCAGGGGCGATCGGCGGCGCTTTTGCCGCTGCTGTCCAGCAGACGGGGTACGGGGACCTGGTCTTGTGTGCCCGGAGGCCGTTGCCAGAGCTGGTGGTTGACCGCCACGACGGTGCTGCCGTCGTCGTCAGCGCGCCCGTTCTCACCGATCCTGAGGGCGTTGACGGCCCCGCTGACTGGGTCCTGCTCGCAGTCAAGGCGCACCAGACCGGCGAGGCATACGGGTGGCTGCGAGCCCTGGCCGGGCCGAGCTCGGTGGTCGTCGTCCTGCAAAACGGTGTTGAGCACTATCAGCGCGTCAGTCCGCTGGCAGGTGAGGCAATGGTGCTGCCCGCCGTCGTGCGGTGCTCGGCGGAGCCCAGCGGTCCCGGGCATATCCGGCTGTACGACCAGCCGCGGCTCATCGTGCCAGCCGGCCCGCAGGGCGAGGTCCTGGCGAAGCTGCTGGCCGGCGGTGCCCGGGTGGAGCTGGCAGAGGACTTCACCACTGAGGCATGGCGGAAGCTTTGTTCCAACGTCGTCGCGGGACTCATGGTTCTCGCTGGCCGGCGGGCTGGCATGTTCCGCAACGCCGATGTCGCCGCTCTGGCGCACGGTCTCGTCGCCGAGTGCCTCGCCGTCGCCCGGGCCGAGGGTGCGCAGCTGCCCGACAGCGTCACCGACACGGTCGTCGCGGGCTATGCCGCCATGTCGGCGGACCGTGGTTCGTCGATCGTTTACGACCGGGAAGCCGGGCGCCCCCTGGAGTGGGATGCTCGCAACGGCGTTATCTGCCGACTCGGCGCCCGGCACGGGATTCCCACGCCCATCAGCGACGTGATCGTTCCGCTGCTGGCCGCGGCCAGCAGCGGACAGTAAACCGGGGCATCACGACCGCGGGACCGCCGCGAGGGCCTGCTCGGCGACCGTACGAAGCGGCAGTCCGGTCACGCTGGCGACCGCCACCAGGTCATCGTATTCGGGCTTCATCCGGTGCGGCCCGCACTTGATCCGGACGGGCTGACCTGCAACCCGGACCTCGATCGTGCGGCGGGGCGCCGCGTACCGGTCGACCAGCGTGCGCCGCACACCAAGGGTGCCGCTCTCGGCCATCAGCAGCTGGCGCAGATCCTCGGCCTGACCCGGCCGGGTCAGCACCGTTATCACGTGCACCGGCCGGTTCTTCTTGCCCGTGCCGGGCGTCGTCCACACGTCGGCCGCCCCCGCGTCGAGCAGTACCGAGGTTAGGTAGCCGAGGAGTTCGCCTGTCACGTCATCCACCGTGGTCTGCAGACAGACCATCGACTCGTACCCGCCCATGTCGGCGACACCGGCTGCACTTTTCGCGGCGTCCGCGCCGGTCGCGCCGCCCTTGTCGGGTGCGGCGGCTCCGAGCGTCGCTGGCAGCACGTTCGGGCGCTCCGAGGGGTCGCGGCTTCCTGCTCCGTATCCGGTCCTGTGCACCGTCATGGCAGGCAGCGGACCGAACCGGCAGCCGACGGCCACGAGCAGTGCCGCGCCCGTAGGCGTGACCGTCTCACCAGAAACGCCGGCCCCGGTCACCGGCATGCCACGGAGCAGTTCGGCGGTCGCGGGCGCCGGGAGCGGGAGCAGGCCGTGCTGGGTGCGGACAACCCCGGATCCCAGCGCGAGCGGGCCCGACCACACGTCTGTGACGCCGAGCAGGTGCAGCGCCGCGGCCACTCCCACGGTGTCGACAACGGTGTCCAGCCCGCCGATCTCATGCAGGTGCAGGTCGGCTATCGGGACCTGGTGCAACCGCGCCTCGACCTCGGCGATCGCGCTCACCGCCGCCCGCGCCACCTGGGCGACTGGCTCCGGTTCGGCACCGCTGACGATCTCGAGCAGCGCATCGGCCCGGCGTTCGGTTGTGTTGTCTTCGACGGTTACCTCGGCGTGCAGCGCGCGCATCCCGCCTCGCCGTACCTCGCTAACACCGAGCTGCCAGCCGGTCAGCCCGGTGCTGGCGATCGCGTCCCGCACGCCGTCCAGCGGGGCGCCGAGGTCGAGCAGCGCGCCCAGCAGCATGTCCCCGGAGATTCCGGAGAACGGATTCAGCCAGATGATCACGGACGCACCCGCGACAGCCGGAACGCCGCCATCGTGGCGCTGAAGCCGGCGTCGATGTTCACCACCGTTACCCCGGCGGCGCAGGAGCTGAGCATGGCCAGCAGGGCGGTCACCCCGTCAAGCGCCGCGCCATATCCGGTCGACGTGGGCACGGCGATGACCGGAGCCGCGACCAGACCCCCGACCACGCTGGCCAGCGCGCCTTCCATCCCAGCCACCACGATCACGGCGTCGCAGGCGGCTATCTCCGCGGAGCGGGTGAGCAGCCGGTGTATGCCGGCTACGCCGACGTCAGTGATCTCGCTGACCCGCAGCCCGATCGTGCGCGCCGTCACGGCCGCTTCGGCCGCCACGGGGCCGTCTGAGGTGCCTGCGGTCACGATTCCCAGTGCGAACGCGCCTGGCTCGGCCGGCCGCCACGCCAGGATGCGTGCCACGTCGTGGTACTCGCCGCCGGGCACGTGTTCCCGCACGGCCGCCGCGGCGTCGGGCTCGATACGGGTTACCAGCACGGGGCCGGTCGCCGTCTCCAGCAGAACGCGCACGATCTGGGTGATTTGCTCCGGCGTCTTGCCCGGGCCGTACACCACCTCCGGCAGTCCCTGCCGGCGTTCGCGATCCACGTCGACGGTAGCGAAACCGAGGTCACCGGTCATCGGGCGTACCTCACCGGTCATCGGGCCTGCACCGGCCGCAGCGACAGCAGGGCGTTCATGCTTCCGCTGCGCAGGCCGCTGAGATCTAGCGCGGAGAACGTGAAGCCGGCTTCACGCAGGGCAGTCGTGATCGTCTCGCGCTGGTCCAGCGCCGTGCTCAGGTCGGCCTCGGGCACCTCGATACGTGCCACGGTTCCGTTCGCGTGCGCCCGGACCCGGCAGCGGCGCAGCCCGGCCTCGTGCAATGCGGCCTCGGCCTTTTCGATGCGCTTCAGCAGTTCGGCGGTGACCGGGTCCCCGTAGGCGACCCGGGAAGCGAGGCAGGCGGCGGCCGGCTTGTCGGCAGTCACCAGTCCAAGGGCCGCGCTCGCTTCGCGCACGTCGGCCTTGGTCAGCTGCGCGTCGACCAGTGGGGCCAGCACGCCGCGCTCGGCCGCCGCGCCGTGGCCGGGGCGATGTTCTGACAGGTCGTCCAGGTTGGTGCCTACCGCGATCCGTGCGCCGAGCAGTGTCCCCAGGGGTTCCAGGGTGTCGAATAGCGTCGCCTTGCAGTGAAAGCAGCGACTGGCCCCGTTGGCAACGTAATCGGGGCGATCCAGTTCGTCGGTGTGCACCTGCAGGTGCCGCAGACCGCGCTGCCGGGCGAAGTCCCGCGCCGCTGTCCGCTCGGCCTCGGGCAGGCTGGGTGACACGGCGGTGACCGCCAGTGCCCCGTCGCCGAGTACCTCGTGCGCGACCGTCGCGAGCAGCGCGGAATCTACGCCACCGGAGAAGGCCACCACCAGCTTCGATTCCTCGGCCAGCCTGCCGCGCAGGCGGTCCAGCGCTTCGGTCATGATTCCCCTCCGTATGGTTCGTGGTTCACCGGCCCGGTGGTCCCGCGCACCACGAGACTGGAGTCGAGGCCATAGCGGACATCGCCCAGCTCACGGCCGCCGAGCAGTTGCAGCAGCACCGATACCGCGATATCCCCGGCGTCGGCGCTGTGCAGCGACACCGTGGTCAACGGCGGATAGGTGGTCGCGGCCAGCACGTCGTCGCAGCCGATCACGCTGAAGTTCGCGGGAACCCGTACCCCGCGCTCAGCCAGTCCAGCCAGGATGCCGTGCGCGACCACGTCGTCGAAGGCAATGACGGCTGTCGCGCCACTGGCCAACAGGCCCTCAACGGCCTGGGCGCCGCCTGAGTAGGTCGCCGGCCGCGCGTTCAGCATAGTTACGGCCAGCCCGTGCTCGGCGCGCGCCGTGCTAATCGCCCGCCGCCGCTGGTGGTCTGACCAGGATCCGACCGGACCGCCGACATAGGCGATGTTCAGGTGACCAAGCGCGGCTAGATGTGCAACCGCTTGCATGATTCCGGTGCTTGAATCCACCAGGACGCGCGGCACCTTGGGGGTGTCCCGGTTGATCAGGACCAGCGGCTTGCGCTTTGCATGGCCGATAAGCACCTGGTCGGGCAGCCGGGAAGAGGCCAGTACGAAACCGTCCACCTGAGGAGTGAAGCGGTTGATCAGCCGGGTTTCCTGCTCCGGATTCTCCGCCGAGTCGCCGAGCAGCACGCAGAAGTCCTGCCGGTCGGCCCCCGCCTGGGCGGCCCGGATCAGCGGCGGAAAGAACGGGTTCGCGATGTCAGGTACGATCATCGCGATGATCCCGTTATGCCCTGTTGATAGCGCCCTGGCCACCTGATTCGGCACGTAACTCAGGTCCTCGGCCGCGGCGAGCACCCGTTCCACGGTCTCGGGGCGCAGCAGGTGCGGCTTGGTGAAAGCGCGGGAGACGGTCGAGCGGGAAACGCCGAGCTGCTCGGCGATCATGCTGATGGTCGGCCCCCCGGTCGCGCGTCCCCCGGCTACTTTCGGCACAGCGCAAGGGTAGCAAACGTCACAGGAAGTTGCATTCTCAATAGCCCTTGTTATGCAACCGGTTGTATGAGACTGTGCATGGCAACTTGATACCCTGGAGGTCATCATGGGCGCTGTGGGCTGGCTGGTACTAGTCCTCTACTTCTGTCTCATGGTCGTTGTCGGCTTGTGGGCGAAGTCGCGAGTGCACGATGCACGCGACTACTTCACCGCCGGGGGACGCATGCCGTGGTGGCTTGCCGGAATCTCCCACCACATGTCGGCATACAGCGCGGCGGTGTTCGTCGCGTACGCCGCGATCGCGTATACCGTCGGGTTCGCGCTGTATGTGTGGTGGGCGATCAGCGTGGTCGTCGCATTGCTCGTCGGCTCCGCCCTGTTCGCGCCACGCTGGCCGCGGCTGCGCCAGCAGTTCGGCATCGTGTCGCCGATGGAATACCTGACCACGCGCTACAACCTGCCCGCGCAGCAGGTGCTGGCCTGGAGCGGGGCCGCCCTGAAGCTGTTCGACGTCGCGGCCAAGTGGGCCGCGAGCGCTGTGCTGCTGAACGTCTTTACCGGGCTGTCGCTAACGTGGGGCGTGCTGCTCACCGGCTGCGTCACCCTGATCTACTCCACCATGGGTGGCCTGTGGGCTGACGCGCTCACGGACTTCGGGCAGTTTGTGATCCAGTTGATCGCAGGGGTCACGATGCTCATCGTCGTGCTCTCCCACCTCGGCGGGTTCTCCGGCATCTGGACAATGTGGGGGAAGCTGCCGCCCAGTCACTCGCACCCGTTCGCTGGCAGCTACACCGTGGTGTTCTTCCTGGTGTATATCCTCGTCAACGGCGTGTCCTACAACGGCGGCACCTGGAACCTCGCGCAGCGGTTCATCGCGTCGGGCGACGGTGCGAAGGCGCGCAAGGCCGCGCTGCTGTCCGCCGGGCTCTACCTCGTCTGGCCTCTCATCCTGTTCTTCCCGATGTGGGCGGCGCCGCTGATCCTCCCGAACCTGCAGACGCCGGACGATTCCTACGCGCTCCTGGCCACGCACCTGCTGCCGGACGGCCTGGTCGGCCTGGTCCTGGCCGGGATGTTCGCGCACACGATGGCGATGAGCTCCTCGGATTCCAACGCCATCTCCGCCGTAGTCGTCCGGGATATCCTCCCGGCCGTGATGCGCGGCAGATCACGGCTGAGTGAACGCGCCGAGCTAACGGCCGGCCGGATCACCACGTTCCTGTTCGTAATGCTGTCCCTTGTCGTGGGACTGGCCGCGAACAGCTTCGGCGGCGTCATCGGCCTGCTGGTGCTCTGGTTCGGCGCGCTAATCGGCCCGGTCGCGATCCCGATGCTGCTGGGCATGCTCCCGTTGTTCCGGCGCTGCGGCCCGTCGGCCGCGATCTTGTCGTGGGCCGCGGGCCTGATCGTATTCGCCCTCACCAAGTACGCCTTCGCCAGCGAGATCGCCAAGCTGAACCCGAACTGGACCTCTACCATCAGCGTCGCCGGCCCGATCCTGGCCTCGCTCATCGTGTTCAGCACCTGCGGCTTGCTGCGGCCATGGCGTAACCCCGCGTCCGACGCCCTTATCGAGGCGCTGAAGACTGACAGCGACTCAGGAGAGGAGAAGGTGACCGCTCATGCCTGACCATGGCTTCTACCGGTCGCACCTAGAAAACGACGTCATGGCCTGGTGGCTGGCCAACGGGCCGGACACCGAGTTCGGCGGGGTCCGCACCTGCTTCGCCAACTCAGGGGACACCCTGGTCAGCACCGACAAGTACACCTGGTCGCAGGGGCGCTGGGTATGGCTCACCGCCCGGCTGTCCCGCGCGGCCCGCTCCGGCCTGCTCGGGCTGGACGCGGACGCGCTGCTGCGACACTCGGTCGGGACGGCCGAGTTCGTCGCGGCGCACGCCCTCCTCGGCGACGGCACTACCGCCTACGTCACGGCCGCCGACGGAACGGTCAAGCCGTTCGGCGAGAACGGCGACCCGCACGCCAGCGTATTCGCCGACCTGTTCGCCGCGCTGGGCTTCGCCGGCCTGCACGGTGAACTCGCCGCGACCGGGATCCCGCAGACCCGCCCCTGGGGTCAGTTGGCGGAAGAACTGCTCGTTTCCGCCCGCGACCGGATCCTCGCCGGGACCGCGAAGAATGAGCCGTACCCGGTCGATCCCCGGTTCCGGTGCTTTGCCGAGCCGATGATACTGATGCACGTCGGTGCCGAGTTGTTCGCCGCAACGGGCTCGGCGAAAGCCGGCGAGATCGCCGCGGCCGCCGCCGCGGACGCCCTGTCGGGCGTGTTCGTTACCGGAACCGACGTGCACGAGATGCCCCCGCGGCATAAGGGACTGGACGATACGCTCCTTGCCCGGCACCGGACGCCCGGTCACCTGCTCGAGTTCTTGTGGTTCCTGCAGCACGCCGCGGCTGAGGTCCCCGGCGTGGCCAAGGTGGCCGATCCGGCCTGGATGGCCGGCGCCGCGCTCGGCGCACTGGAACTCGCCTGGGATACCGCCGAGGGCGGCCTGTTCCGCTATGCCGACTCCCAGGGCGGGGCGCCGCGCGGCAGGCTGCTCGACGACCGGTACGAGAACCTGGTCACCCACACCTGGGACACCAAGCTGTGGTGGCCGCACGCCGAGGCGCTGTACACCACGGCGCTCCTGGCGAAGTCGCACGGCAGTGCCGAACTGGCCACCTGGCACGACCGGATTCACGAGTACACCTTCACAACCTTCCCCGAAGGCCCGGGACGGGAATGGACCCAGATCCGGGCCCGGGACGGGCGCCCGCTCGACGAGGTCGTCGCCCTCCCCGTGAAGGATCCCTTCCACATCGCACGAGCGCTGTTGCTACTGGTCGAACTGCGCGCAGAAACTGAGAACGGAGAGGCAGGGAACTGATGCCCGACACCGCCACTTACCAGCCCGCGCTCCGCGTGTTCCCGGACCGGGAAGCGCTTGGTGCCGCCGCCGCAGATGACATCGCCGAGGCGCTCATCCGGCGGTTGAACAGTCAGCCCGCGGTGCGGATGATTTTCGCCAGCGCACCGAGCCAGGAGGCGACCCTGCGCCACCTCGCCGAGCGGCCAGGAATCGACTGGAGCCGGGTCACGGCGTTCCACATGGACGAGTACCTGGGCCTGTCGCCGGAGGCGCCGCAGCGGTTCGGCAACTGGCTGCGCGGTGCGCTGCTTGACCGGGTTCCGGTTGGCACCGCCCACCTGATCGACCCGGGTGCGGAACCGAAGGAGGCCGCCGAGCAGTACAGCGCCTTGCTGGCTGCCGCCCCTATCGACATCGTGTGCCTGGGCATCGGGGTCAACGGGCACCTCGCCTTCAACGACCCGCCGGCCGACTTCGCCGACCCGGCGCTCGCCAAGGTGGTGACCCTAGACGAGGCCAGCCGGGTGCAGCAGGTCGACGACGGCTGCTTCGATACCCTCGCCGAGGTGCCGACACAAGCGGTCACGCTGACCATCCCCGCGCTGCTGGCCGCCGCCGAGCTGTTCTGCATGGTGCCCGGCGCGCAGAAGAAGCATGCGGTGACCGGCGCACTCTACGGCCCCGTCGACGGCTCGATGCCCGCCAGCGCCCTCCGCACCCATCCGCAGTGCACCGTTTACGTCGACAAGGAGTCAGTACCCGATGTCGACTGAGCGCGCTGACCTCACCCTGACCTACCTCCGCACGGTTACCGAGCTCATCGAGCGCATCCACGCTGAGGAGTACGACACGATCGGGCGGGCCGCGCAGGCCGTGGCGGCTCAGATCCGTCAGGACCGTCTCGTGCACATCTTCGGGCCTGGGGGTCACTCCAACCTCGCGGCCCAGGAGGTGTTCTTCCGGGCAGGCGGGCTCATGCACGTCTCGGCGATCCTGGACGAAGGGACGCTGCTGTCCAACGGCGCGCTGCGCTCCATGGCGATCGAGCGCACTCCCGGCTATGGTCGGGTGGTGATCGCGGACGCCGATCTCGGACCCGACGACCTGCTCATTCTGGTGAACGCTTACGGCATCAACGCGGCACTGATCGACGCGGCACTGGAGGCCAAGCAGCGTGGAGCCGCCGTGATCGGGTTCAGCTCCCGGCAGCACGCCGCCGACACCGCGCCTGGCCACCCCGCGCGGCACCCATCCAAGGCGAACCTGCACGACCTCGTGGACATCGCCGTGGACACCAAGGTGCCGATCGGTGACGCGGTGATCAAGATCGACGGTGTCGGCGAGCCGATCGCGGCGGTGTCCACCTTCGCCAACGCGTACGCCCTCAACGCACTAGTGCTGCGCACGGTCGAGTTGCTCGTCGAGTCCGGCGTGGAACCGCCGGTGTGGCGCAGCGGCAACGCACCGGGCGGCGATGAGGCGAACGCCAGGTTCCTTGCCAAGTTCCGGGATCGGGTGCGGAAGCTGTGAAGATCACCGGGCGGGACCCGGCCACCGGGCGGACCCTGTGTGTCAGCACCGAGGGCGGTGTGATCGCCGACGTGCGGACGGTGACGGAGGCCGGCGATCTATGGGTCTCGCCCGGTCTGGTCGACCTTCAGGTCAACGGGTTCGCGGGGCAAGACGTCAACCACGCGGAGGCGTCCGCCGACACGGTTGCCGGGCTGGTGCGCGCGCTGTGGCAAGTCGGCGTCACTACTGTGCTGCCGACCGTGGTGACCGGTGACGAGCGGCACATCACCCGTGCGGTGGCGACGATCGCCCAGGCGAGGGATGCGGACCCGGCGGTCGCGCACGCGATTCCCTACGTGCACGTGGAGGGGCCGTTCCTGTCCGATCAGGAGGGGCCGCGCGGCGTGCACGACCCCCGGCATATCCGGCCCGCTGACATCGCTGAGCTGCGCCGCTGGGGTGACCTGGTTGGCATGGTGACGGTGTCGCCGCACAGCGACGCGGCGATCGACTTCATCCGGGCGGCGACCCGCGCGGGCGTGCGGTGCGCGATCGGGCACACGCACGCCGACCCAGGGCAGATCACCCGGGCCGTGGACGCCGGCGCCGAACTGTCCACCCACCTCGGCAACGGTGCCCACGCCACGCTGGCGCGGCATCCCAACTACCTGTGGACGCAGCTCGCCGACGACCGGCTGGCCGCCGGGTTCATCGCCGACGGCCACCACCTGCCGGCCGATACGTTTAAGGTCATGCTGCGGGCAAAGGGCCTAGACCGGGCGCACCTTGTGTCGGACAGCACGGAGCTGGGCGGGATGCCGCCTGGCCGGTACCGCACACCCGTGGGCGGTGAGGTGGAGCTGTCCCAGGACGGACGGCTGTCCTATGTGGGCACGCCGTTCCTTGCAGGCGCCTCGCGTTCGCTGGCGGACGGGGTGGCGAGTGCGATCACGATGGCCGATCTGACGCTGGCGACGGCACTGCGCCTCGCGACGGTCAATCCGGGCAGGTTCGTCGGCGGCCGGGGTGCGTTGCGCCCCGGCGCCCCGGCGGACCTGATGACCTTCGCCTGGCAGCCAGGCGACAGCACGCTGGACGTGCGCACGGTGGTCGCCAACGGCGCTGTGGTGGTGAGCAGGTGACCGCCCGGGTCGGCGTCGCGACCCGTGACTGCACACCACCCGCTGGCCTGGCCATGTCCGGTTTCGCCGCGCGGACGGAGCGGGCGGCCGGTGCCCACGATCCGATCACCGTGCGGGCGCTGGCGGTCGACGAAACCGTGCTCGTGACCGTAGATGCGTGCGGCTTGCACGAGGACTTCTGCGCCCAGGTCCGCGCGGAGGTGCCCGGCACGGTCGTGCTCACCGCGACGCACACGCATGCCGGCCCGGCCACCGTGCCTGGTCGGCTCGGCGGGCCTGTTGATCCCGGCTATCTTGACGCGTTGCGTGCCGCCTGCGTCGCGGCAATCCGGGACGCCCGGGACAGCAGGCAGCCCGCCACCGCGGAGGCGGGCGTCGCCGCGGATCCGGGAGTCGCGCGGAACCGCCGTCGCGTGGACGGCCCGGTGTTCGCGCCGCTGACCGTGGCGCGGTTCCGGGGCGCGGACGGCAGGCTACTGGCCAGCGTGGTCAGCTATCCATGTCATCCGGTCGTTCTGGGGCCAGACAACCTGCTCTGGACCGCGGATTACCCGGGCGTGGTCCGCGCCGTCGTCGAAGAGGCCGACCCGGGATCGGTCTGCCTGTTCGTGACCGGATGCTGCGGCGAGCTGAACACGGGTCACAGTGCGCACGCCTCGATGACGCTGGCCGGAGCCGGCGACCGGTCGTTCGCGGCGGCGGAACGGATCGGCCGGCGGATCGGGCTGGCCGCGCTGGCCGTCCCTACCCGCGAGATCCCGGATCCGCCCGGCACCGCAGCCGCTTCAGGCGAACTCGCGCTGCCGTTGCGGCCGGCTGATCCGGCAGACACGGCGGCGCTGGCAGCCGAATGGGCCCGTGAAATGGTCACGGCAGACCCGGCCCGGCGTGCCCTGCTGACCAACTGGCTGGACTGGGCGCGTGCGGCCGCCCCGTGCTCAGCGACGTCGTGGACGGCACGGGTTACGGTGCTGCGCTGGGGCGGACTGCGGATCGTCGCGCTGCCCGGCGAGCCGTTCTCGGTCACGGCGCGGCGGATCGCCGAACTGGTGCCGGGCGAGTGCCTGGTCATCGGGTACGCAGACGGCAGCCCTGGCTACCTGCCCCCGGCCGAGGAGTTCCCGTACGGGGGCTACGAGGTCGACGAGGCCCATCGCTACTACGGGATGCCCGCCCCCTTCGCGCCAGGTGCCGCCGAGTCGCTAACCCAGCTAGCGGCCGGACTGGCGGAACAGGTGTGACCCATCTCAGCCGCAGCCGACCGTAGGCATTAGACCAAGGAGTGAGCAATGACACCGATGCGCCGTAGTGGGGACGCTCCTCCAGTCCGCATGGCGCACCTGGGCCTCGGCGCGTTTCACCGGTCGCACCAGGCGTGGTGGACTGGTGCGGTCGGCCGGTCCGACCCGTGGGGCATCGCGGCTTTCACCGGCCGCAACGCCGCCGCCGCGTCGGTCCTCAGCGCACAGGACGGGTTGTACACGCTGCTGGTCCGCGGGGCGGACGCAGACCGGGCCGAGGTGGTCTCGGCCATCTCCCGGGCAATCGACGGCGCCGATACCGCAGCGTTCACCGGCTGCCTCGCCGATCCCGCCGTGCGGATTCTGACCCTCACCATCACGGAGGCGGGATACTGCCGGGACGGTAACGGCGGGGCGGACCGCGCCGATCCCGCCGTGGCCGCCGACCTCGAGGCCCTCGGCCGCGGCGACCTGCCGCTGCGCACCGCGCCGGGCCGCGTCCTAGCCGGACTGCGGGCGCGTCGACAGGCGGACGCGGGCCCCATCGCCATGGTCCCCTGTGACAACCTGAGCGGAAACGGCGATGTGCTTCGCCGGGTCGTACTGGATCTCGCCGAGCAGGTCGATTCACGGCTGGCCGCCTGGATCGGCGACTCGGTGTCGTTCGTGAACACCGCCGTCGACAGGATCACCCCGCGCAGCACCGCCGAGGATCAGACCCGCGCCGCCCGGCTTACCGGGCGGACTGACCAGACCCCTGTGGTGACCGAGCCGTTCCGGGAATGGGTTCTCGCCGGGGACTTCCCCGCCGGACGGCCGCCGTGGGAGGAGGCGGACGCCCGGTTCGTCGATGACGTCACACCGTACGAGCAACGCAAGCTGTGGCTGCTCAACGGCGCGCACTCCATACTGGCCTACGGAGGACTGCTGCGCGGCCACCGTACGATCGCCGACGCCATCACCGACGACAGCTGCCGCGGCTGGGTAGACGACTGGTGGGCGGAGGCATCCCGGCACCTGCCGCAGTCCGTCGAAGCGCTGGCCGGCTACCAGGCGGAGCTCGGCGACCGGTTCGCCAACCCGCGCATCCAGCACCTGCTAACCCAGGTCGCCGCGGACGGAACGCAGAAACTTCGGATGCGTGCCGTGCCCATCCTGCGCCGCGAGCGCGCCGCCAGCCGCCACGGCACGGCCGCACTGCGGATGATCGCATGCTGGATCGCTTACCTGCGCACCGAACCGCCAGACCTGGCCGATCCACTCGCCGACCGGCTGCTGGTCACCCGGCGGACCCGGGACTTGCTCGCCTTCATCGCTCCAGACCTTGCCGAGGACGACGCGATCGTCGCCGACCTCGACGAACTGGTATCCCGGCACCGGAAAGGACAGTGATCGCCGTGACCCGCGTCCTCGGCTCGGCACAGGAAATCCTGCTGCCTAAGGACATCGACAGCTTCGTCCGAAAGGCGCTCGACGCCGATGACTACACCGGCAAGCGAGTCTGCATCCTGGTACCCGACGCCACCCGCAGTTGTCCGCTGCCGCAGTTGCTCGACAGCGTGCACGCCGCGCTGCACGGCCGAGTCGCCGAACTGACCTTCATGGTGGCGCTGGGCACGCATCCGGCGATGACCGAGCGGCAGCTCGCGGCGCTGTTCGGCTACCCGCCAGGCAACAGCGAGCAGCGGTACCCGGGCGTGACGATACGCAACCACGAATGGTGGCAGCCGGAAATGCTCGTGTCCGTCGGCACCATTCCCGGCTCGGAACTGGCGGAGCTGTCCGACGGCAGGATCTGCGATCCAGTGGAGGTGCGGCTTAACCGGGCCGTAGTGGAGAGCGACGTGACCCTCGTCGTCGGGCCGGTATTTCCGCATGAGGTGGTGGGTTTCTCCGGGGGTAACAAGTACCTGTTCCCCGGTGTTGCCGGCCAGGAAGTGATAGACGTATCGCACTGGCTGGGCGCGCTGATCACCAGCGCCGAGATCATCGGCACCCGGGGCATCACCCCCGTGCGGGAACTGATCAACCGGGCCGCCGAGCGGGTGCCGGCCGAACTGCGCTGCTTCAGCCTGGTCGTCGAATCAGGAACCACTGACCTGCACGCCATTACCTACGGCGGCACTCAGGACGCCTGGGCGGCGGCAGCCGACATCACGGCCGAGGTGGACGTAAAGTACCTCGACGCCCCGGTGCGGCGAGTCCTGTCCCTGGTGTCAGAGCGGTACGACGAGATGTGGACAGCAGCCAAGGGCATGTACAAGGTGGAGCCCATCGTGGCCGACGGCGGCCAGGTGGTGCTGTACGCGCCCCAGGTGACCGAGGTCAGCCGCACCCACGGCGCGGCGATCGCCGAGGTGGGCTATCACTGCCGGGACTACTTCGTCCGCCAGTGGGACCGGTTCAAAGACCAGCCGTGGGGCGTGCTGGCGCATTCCACGCATCTGCGCGGCGGCGGCAGCTACGACGACGAAACCGGTGAGCACTGCCGCATCGAGGTCACGCTCGCAACCGGAATCGACGCCGAGACCACCCGGGCGCTCGGCTTGTCCTACCTTGACCCCAGGTCCATTGACGTCACCGAGTGGGAACAGGACCCCGGGACGCTCGTGGTGCATAACGCAGGCGAAATCCTGTACAAGCTGAGGCGTTAGTCGCGCAGGAATTCCATCAGCCGCTGCCGCTGCCAGGCTGACCCAGAGGCCACCGACGTTGCCGAAAAGGCAGCCTGGTAGAGGTGTTCTTGCTGACTACCGGTCGCTGTCGGTAGCCGCGAGTCGCTCGGCCAGCTCGACGACCACACTGTCCAACTCGCGGGCCGCATCGATGGTGATACCAGATTCACCGGGGCCGAGCGGTTCGAGCGTGGACAGCTGCGAGTCCAAGAGGGAAGCGGGCATGAAGTGGTCCTCTCGAGCCCGCATCCTCGCCGCGAGCGTCGCTGTGGGGACAGCCAGATGCACGAAGAAGACCCCGGGAACGGCCTCGGCGATCGTGTTCCGGTAGGCCCGCTTTAGCGCGCTGCATGCCGCTATCGCATCGCGGCCCGAGGTGAGGTGCCGTGCGACCGCTGCGAGCCAGGGACCGCGGTCCTGGTCGGTGAGTGGCACGCCGCTAGACATCTTGGCGATGTTCGCCGGCGGATGGAGGTCGTCGGCGTCGATGAACCGCCAGCCAAGCCGTGTCGCCAGGGCGGAGCCGACCGCGGTCTTCCCCGATCCGGAGACGCCCATGATCACGACTCGCCCGATGATGCCCCGTTCCGGGGGCAACTGCCCGCCGGCGGATACCTTCATGCGCTCGAGAAGCTCTTCGGCCGCCGGGTCGAATGGCATGAGTCTCCTTGCGCGATACATAGGATGTTTAGCAGTATTGTATTGCTTCATCGGATCAAAGGAGGGGTTGCTCCGACTGTGCGGCGTGCGGAACGCGGCTACTCGCGCTCGCGTACCGTCCGCGGGTTCCCCGTGAGCCGCCGTTCATTGGCGGCGAGGATGTGCGCGCGCATGGCCTTGCCCGCGGCATCGCCGTCGCCGAGCAGCACGTGATGAGCGATCAGGGCGTGCTCTTGCGCGGCCTTGAGAATGTCCGCCGGCGTGCGGTCGGCTGCCCGCATCGCGCCCTGGAAGAGCTGTGAGCTCGTATCGATGACCTCAAGGTAAATGGTGTTGTGGGCGGCCGACGAGATCGCGCGGTGGAAGGCGACATCATGGGCGTAAACCTCCTCTGACCGCCGGACCGCGTCTTGGTACGCTGCCAGCTTTTCCCTGATCAGAGCCAGGTCTTCGGGCGTTGCCCGCTGCGCCGCGAGCACCGCCGCCTCCCCTTCGAGCAGCAGGCGGAACTCCACCAGGTCTTCGAGCGCCGCCGCGTCAAGCGGCCGGTCGGCCACGCTCCGCGCGATCGCGACCCGCCCGTCGGCGCGGGACACTGTCGTGCCGTACCCGGCCTTCACCTCGAGCATCCCCAGCGCGACCAGCCCCTGCACTGCCTCGCGGATGGTGTTGCGCCCGGCGGCGTACCGGATCATGAGTTCGCGTTCCGGCGGTAGCTTCTCTCCCGGCTTGAACACGCTGTTGGTCAGGTCGCTGCGCAGTCGCCCCACGACTTCCTGGCCGAGCGTCTGGTGTGCCATCGCACCCCTCGTACTCATGCCTGACGATTATAGATCCCATGGTTGGTTTCATTCGAGTAAACATCCCATAAGCGGTGTCTGCCG
>Ga0210389_10002007_pt1 | contig 16275 bp, 12 predicted proteins | sample IncBWH28OmetaG_FD_160127 | JGI IMG/M metagenome (GOLD analysis project Ga0210389, IMG submission 160127) | Forest soil microbial communities from Barre Woods Harvard Forest LTER site, Petersham, Massachusetts, United States - Inc-BW-H-28-O ...
GGGCTCCCGCCCGCTCCGGGGAGAGCGGGCGGGACGCTACATGCGGCCGGGGAGCGGCACGCCGAGCAGGCCGAGGCCGGTGGTCAGCACGCGGAGCACGGCCGCGCACAGGGACAGGCGCGACTGCCTGGTCTCTTCGTCGTCGGCCTTGAGTACCGGGCACTGCTCGTAGAACGTGGTGAACAGGCTGGCAACCTCGAAGAGGTAGGAGCACAGCTGGTGCGGCTGGGCGGTGTCCGCGACCTGGGTGACGACCGTCCCGAAGCTGAGCAGCTTGAGTGCGAGGTCCCGTTCGGCTGGCTCGGTGACGACGATGGGGCCGCCAGGGGTGTCCTCGCCGATCCCGGCCCGCCGGAAGATGGACCTGATCCTCGTAGTCGCGTACTGCAGGTACGGGCCGGTGTTCCCCTTGAAGGAGATCATCCGGTCCCAGTCGAAGATGTACGCGCTGTCCCGCGCGGTCGACAGGTCCGCGTACTTGATCGCGCCGATGCCGACGTCCTCCGAGATCGCGTCGAGGTCCAGGCCCTCGTCGTCGCGCTCGACCTCGTCCAGGATCGTCCTGGCGCGCTCGACCCCCTCGGTGAGCAGGTCGCTGAGCTTGACGTTGTCGCCTGCCCTGGTCCGCAGCCGGTGGCCGTCGTTGCCCTGGACCATGCCGATCTGAGCGTGCTCGAAGCTCTTGTCCGCGGGCAGCCAGCCGGCTTCCCTGGCGACGGCGAAGACCATTCTGAAGTGCAGCGCCTGGTCAGAGCCGACGACGTAGATCGCGCGGTCGCAATTGACCTTGTCCACCCGGTACCTGACCGTGGCGAGGTCGGAAGTGGAGTAGTTGTAACCGCCGTCGCTCTTGCGGATGATCACCGGCAGCGCGGTTCCGTCGCGGCTGGTGAAGCCCTGTGGGAACGCGCACAGGGCGCCGTCGCTGATCCACGCGAGGCCCTTGGCGATGAGGTCGTCGGCGACGCCTGGGAGCATGTCGTTGTAGAACGACTCGCCCCTGATGTCATTGTCGGTGAGCGTGACCCTCAGCCTTGCGTACATGTCCCGCAGGTAGGCCTTGGACATGTCCACCAGGTCTTCCCAGAGCTGCATCGTCGCCGGGTCATGGCCCGACTGCAGCTTGACGACCCGCTCCCTCGCCCGGTCGGCGAATACCGGGTCGGAGTCGAACTTGACCCGCCCGGCCTGGTAGAAGGCATTCGGGTCGGTCCGCAGCAGGCCCGCCTCGGGGGAGTCCTCGCCGACGTCGACCAGGTGCTCGATGAGCATGCCGAACGGAGTGCCCCAGTCGCCCACGTGGTTGTCCCTGATCACGTGGTCGCCGACGAACTCGGCCACCCGGGCGATCGCGTCGCCGACAATCGTCGAGCGCAGGTGCCCGACGTGCATCTCCTTGGCGATGTTCGGCGAGGAGTACTCGACGATGACCGTCTTGGGCCGCGACTTCAGCGGCGTGCCGAGCCTCGGGTCGGCGAGCAGGCCGGTCGCGGCGTCCGCGATCCACCGCGGGCGCAGCGTGAAGTTGATGAATCCGGGGCCGCTGACCGTGGGCGGCTCGGTCACGTCGTCGACGTCAAGGTGGCCGACGATCTCGTTCGCGAGGTCGCGCGGCGCCTTGCCGAGCCTCTTCCCGAGCGGCAATGCGACGTTGGACTGGAAGTCGGCGAACTGAGAGGCGCGAATCAGCGGGTCCGCGTCACCGTAGTCCGCGCCGTACGCGGCTACGAGGGCGTCGCGCACCCGTGCGCCAAGGACCTGCTGAGGATCTGACATGGTTGACACACCTATGAGTCATTAACTAGACGCAGTTTCGTTCTCAGCCTATCGGTCCGCCCGCATCGGGCCGACTGGAAATCACCTTGTGTTACCGCTCGCGGTCGCGGCGGAGGAAGTGAGTGGGACGGCGCGGCTCGGTGACGCCGATCCGCTCCTTGACCCGCTCGGTGATGTCGCCACGGGTCAGGTTCGCCGCGAGTTCGCACGCCGCGGTGACGGCGCGGGCGGTGGACGCGCCGTGCGCGATCACGACGGTGCCGCCCAGGCCGAGTAGGGCCGCGCCGCCGTAGGTCTCTGGCTCCAGGCGGTGGCTCAGCTCGCGCAGGCCGCGCCGCTGCAGGGCCGCGCCCAGGCGGGCCGCCCTGGTGCTTGTCAGCGCGGTGCGCAGCTCGGACGCGGCGAACCGCATGGCCCCTTCCAGGGTCTTCAGCGCCACGTTGCCGGTGAACCCGTCGGTGACGATCACATCGACCGCGGCCGCCATCAGGTCGCCGCCCTCGATGTTGCCCGCGAAGGACAGGGGGAGGCCGCCACCCTGCGGCTCGGCCGCGAGCAGCTCGTGCGCCCTCCTGGTGAGCGCGTTCCCCTTGCCTGGCTCCGCGCCGATCGTGAGCAGGCCGACCTTCGGTGCCTGGGTGCCGAGCGCGATCTGCGCGTACGCGACACCCAGGTGGCCGAACTGCACGAGCATCTCCGGCTTGGGGTCGGCGGTGGCCCCGGCGTCGATGAGGACCGTCGGCTTGGGATAGGTCGGGAGCAGCACGGCCAGCCCCGGGCGCGGCACGTTGGGCAGGGGGAGCAGCCGGTGCCTGGCGCTTGCCACGATCGCACCGGTCGACCCGGCGGAGACGACGGCGCTCGCCTGCCCGCGCCGCACGAGCTGGCAGGCGACGGCGATGCTCGACCGGGGCCGCCGGAACCCGGCGAGGGCGCCCTCGCCCATCCCGACCACGTCCTCGGCGGGCACGACGCGCAGTTCAGAACCGCCGCCGAGCCTGGCGATGACAGGGCGCAGCCGCGCGGGCGGGCCGGTGAGCAGCGTGGTGAGGCGATGCTCCCGCTGGGCGGCGAGCGCGCCCGCCACGATTTCGTCGGGCGCGTAGTCCCCGCCCATCGCGTCCACCGCGATCACCGGCTCGCGGCCCGGGTTGCCAAGCGGCGGAAGAAGCGGTTCGTGGGCATCCTCGTGGCCCGGCGGCACATGGCTCACGTGTGTCTTCCCCGGGCCCTTCCCGTGATCGGAGTGGGCGGCCTGCCGCGGATCGGAGCAGGTACCTGTTGTGGCCAAGCGTAGACGGCTTGCGCGGCCATTGTCGCCGGGCTGTCCAGCGCGCCGGTCAGCCAGGAGAACTATGCTCGCAGCCATGGAGCTGAATGGAACTTCTGCGATTGTCACCGGCGGTGCCAGCGGGCTTGGCGAGGCAACGGCGCGCGTGCTCGCGGCCGCCGGGGCGCACGTTGTCATTGCCGACTTGAATGAGGAAGCCGGCAAGCAGGTCGCCGCCTCGATTGGCGGTCAGTTCGCGAAGACGAACGTGACCGACACCGACACCGTCCTCGCCGCCGTGGCGGCGGCCGAGGCGTCCGGTCACCCGCTGCGCGTGGCCGTGAACTGCGCCGGGATCGGCTGGGCGGCCCGCACGGTCAATCGCGACGGCTCGCCGCACGACCTAGACAGCTTCGCCAGGGTCATCGCGGTCAACCTGACCGGTACCTTCAACGTGCTGCGGCTGGCGGCCTCGGCGATGGCGAAGACCGAGCCGGTCGACGCGGACGGCCAGCGCGGTGTGATCATCAACACCTCCTCGGTCGCGGGGATCGAGGGCCAGACGGGGCAGATCGCCTACTCGGCATCCAAGGGCGGGATCATCGGGATGACGGTTCCAGCGGCGCGTGACCTTTCGGTCATCGGCGTCCGGGTCAACACGATCTGCCCTGGGGTCATCCTCACCCCGATCTACAAGTCGATCGCCGGCGGCGGCAGGGACGCCGACGAGTTCCTTGCCAGGCTGGCGGCACCAGTGGTATTTCCTAAGCGACTCGGGCGGGCGGATGAGTTCGGCCATCTGGTGCGCTCGCTGATCGAGAACGACTATATGAATGCGGAGGTCGTTCGGTTCGACGGCGGCATCCGGTTCCAGCCGAAGTGACGTAGGGGTGGTATGGCGGGGATCGCGGGGTGCCTCGCACTGGCAGGGGGGACCAGGCCGGACGCGGACTGGGTCCTCCGTGCCGTGCGTCGGATGGCGCACAGAGGGCCGGATGACGAGCATGTGATCTCGGACGGCCCGGTGACGCTAGGCGCCAGGCGGCTGGCGGTCATCGATCCGTCCGCCGCCGGGCGGCAGCCGATGCGATCCGCCGATGGCCGCTACCTGATCGTCTACAACGGGGAGATCTACAACTACGCCGAACTGGCGCAGCGGTTGCGGGCGCGGGGGGTGGCGCTGCGCGGCGGGTCCGATACCGAGTTGCTGCTTGAGTCCTACGCCGCCGAGGGCAAGGAAGCGCTCAGGAAGCTGCGCGGCATGTACGCCTTCGCCATCTGGGACGCCCAGACGGGCGAGTTGTTCTGCGCGCGCGACCCGTTCGGCATCAAGCCGTTCTACTACGCGCTGGCCGAGGGCGGCAGGCAGTTCCGTTTCGCGTCCGAGCGCAAGGCGCTGCTCGCGCCAGGCGAAGTGTCGGTGATCGATCCCGACGCGCTGCGCAGGTACCTGTCGTTCCAGTACGTTCCCGCGCCGTCGACGATGACGCCCCCGGTGATCTGCCTGCCCGCCGGCTGCTCACTGAGCGTGCGGCCTGGTGCCCCGATTGAGCGGCCGTCTCGGTACTGGCGGCCGATGCTGCGGTCGGCCAAGTCGCCGGCCCCGGACACGCCGGAACGCGTGCTGGCCGCGCTGCGCGGCTCGGTCGCCGCCCATCTGCGCAGCGATGTGCCGGTGGGCGCGTTCCTGTCGGGCGGCGTGGACTCCGCGGCCATCTGCGCGATCGCCGCCGAGTCCAAGCCCGGCATGCTGACGTTCACCGCCGGGTTCGCCCGCTCCGGCTACAGCGAGATCGAGGAGGCGCAGGAGACGGCGGCGGCGCTCAGGCTGCGGAACATCCCGTACGTGATCACTTCCCAGGAGTTCGCGGCCAGGCTGCCGCAGATCATCTGGCACCTGGACGACCCGATGGCGGACGCGGCGGCGGTGGGCCTCTGGTTCGTCGCCAGGGAGGCGCGTCGGCACGTGAAGGTGGTGCTGTCCGGTGAGGGCGCCGACGAGCTGTTCGGCGGTTACGGCGTGTACTACCAGCCGGGCGTGGTCAGGGCGGCGACGAAGCTTGGCCCGGGCAGGTCGCTCGCCCAGGTGATGGCCGACCGGATACCGCCGGGGCAGAAGGGCAAGGGGCTGCTCGAGCGGATCGCCACGCCGCTGCGCAGCCGGTACATCGGCAACGCCAACATCTTCGCCGCCGACGAGGTTGACGTGCTGACCAGGTACGGCGGCGGCACCGTGTACGACGTAACGGGACCGCTCTTCGACCAGGCGGAGGCCGCCGGGCTCGATGACGTGGCAACGATGCAGCTCGTCGACATCAACACCTGGCTGCCTGGCGACATCCTGGTCAAGGCCGACCGCGGGTCGATGGCGCACGGGCTTGAGCTGCGTACGCCGTTCCTCGACCGCGAGGTGATGACCGTCGCGAGCAGGCTGGCCCGGGCGGAGAAGACGGCCGCGGGGACGACAAAGTTCGCGCTGCGCGAGGCGGTCGGCAGCCTGCTGCCCCGGGAGAGCGCGGAGCGCCGCAAGCTCGGGTTCCCCGTGCCGCTCGGTCACTGGTTCCGCGGCGAGCTGTCCGGCTACGCCGAGCAGGTGATCCGCGAGGCGCGGACGGAAGAATGGCTAGACAAGCGTGCGGTCATGGACGTGCTCCGCCGGTTCCGCGCGGGCGACGCCGACGTCCCGTGGCGCCAGGTCTGGACGCTCGTCGTCTTCTCCATTTGGCACCAGATCTACGTGGAGCGCGTATTCGACCCGGTGGCCCTCGGCTGGTTGACCGGTACCTAGGCGCCGGTTTCCGGTGCGGCCGGCGGCAGCAGGCCGGCGTCACCGAGCTGCTCGCGGAGCTTGCGGCGGCCGCGGTGCAGGCGGGACATGACCGTGCCGACCGGGGTACCCATGATCTCGGCGATCTCCCGGTACGGGTAGCCCTCGATGTCGGCCAGGTAGACCGTGGTGCGGAACTCGTTCGGCAGGCCGCGCAGGGCGCGCAGCAGGTCGGAGTCGGTCATGTGGTCGAGCGCCTCGGTCTCCGCCGAAGGGACGGGAGGGGCGAGCCGGTCGGCAGACATCTGCCACTCCTGCAGGTCACCGCCGAGCGCCTGCTGCGGCTCGCGGCGCCGCTTGCGGTAGACGTTGATGAACGTCGTGGTAAGGATCCGGTTGAGCCAGGCACGCAGGTTCGTGCCCGGGCGGAACTGATGGAAGGCCGCGTACGCCTTCACCGACGTCTCCTGGACCAGGTCCTCGGCGTCGGTGGGGTTGCGCGTCATCCGCAGTGCCGCCGGGTACAGCTGGCTGAGCTGCGGGACGACGTCGCGCTCGAACCGGGTGCGACTGTCGTCGTCGTCTTCGATCGGGCTCATGCCTGGCTCCGGTGGCTAGTCGCTTCCTTGTTACTCATATAGACGTACGAAAGGGCGTCCATGGTCCGCTGTGTGACCTATATCACCTTAAGATATGTCGCGTTGATCCAAGTAGACTTCATCTACCCTGAGAAAACGCTGATAAGCCGAAGGCAGGGAGCGCCTGAGAACTCGGCGGGTCCTAGATCCAGCCGCTGTACCACATGTGGGACAGCCAGTCCGAGTACGGGATGATCTTGCCCGCGAGGATCGGATAAAAGTACCAGAACAACACTAGGACGGCAAGGACGTAGACGCCTACGAGTGCCGATCCGATCGCTCTGCGTACCCACCAGGCCGAGGCAGGGCCGATGATCAGCCCCAGGCACAAGACGATGCAGATGATCAGGAACGGCTCGAACTCAAGCGAGTAGTAGTCGAACTTGGTCCGCGAGACGAACGGCAGCCAGCTCACCCAGCCCGCGGCCACGCAGAGCAGGGCGGCGCCCGCCCGCCAGTCCCTGCGGGTCAGCCACCAGCCCAGGCAGAAGACCAGCACGGGGACGGACACCCACCAGATGGCGGGGCTCCCGATCGCGAGCACTTCCTGCACAAACGGCCCGGTCGTGCCGGCCTTGGGGGCGTGCAGTCCCGCGGAATCGGTGTAGCTGTTCCAGAAGAAGGCCACCGGGCGGGTGATGAAGAACCAGTCCCAGGGCTGGGACTCGTACGGGTGCCGCGTGCTGAGGCCCACCCCGAACTGGGCCATCTCCTTGTGGTACTCGAACAGCGAGTACAGCGGGCCGAGGACCGGAATGTTGAACCCGTTGTTCTGCGCGTAGTCCCGGTCGTACCCCGTGTTGGTGACCAGCCAGCCCATCCAGGTGAGCGTGTAGGTGACCAGCGGGATTACCCCGAGGGTGAGCGGCAGCCACTTGCCGTCCCGCACCAGCGCGCCGCGCACGTAGCCGCGCAGGCCGACCGTGCGGCGCGCGCCCATGTCCCACGCGATGCACAGGCCGGCGAAGGCGAGGATGTACCAGACCCCGTACTGCTTGGACGCACAGGCGAGTCCGATGAGGACGCCGGCCGCGACGCGCCACTTCCTGATCCCGAGTCCGGGTCCCGCCTCATCGCTCGGCTGGAGCACGACGGCCTCGGCCAGTCGCGCGCGCGAGACGTCCCGGTCGACCACGAGGGCGCCGAACGCGGCCAGGACGAAGAACATCAGGAAGATGTCCAGGATGCCGGTCCTGCTGAGCACGAACTCGAGGCCGTCGAACGAGAGCAGCAGGCCGGCCGTGCAGCCGAGCAGCGTGGAACGGGTGAGCCTGCGCGCGACCCGGCACATGACGAGGATCGCCAGCGTGCCGATGAGCGCGGGCGCGACGCGCCAGCCGAGCGAGGTGAGCCCGAAGAGCCACTCGCCGACCGCCATCAAGAGCTTGCCGACCGGTGGCTGGACGACGTACTCGCCGCAACTGGTGCCAGAGCACGCCTGGAAGAGGCTGCTGCTGAAGTGGCCGGCGACGACCTGGTTGTTGACGAAGTTGGCGTTGTTCGTCGGGTTGGCGATCCAGTTCCACTCGACCCCGTGCTTCAGGATCGACCACGCGTCCTTCGCGTAGTACGTCTCGTCGAAGATGATCGCGTTGGGGACCGATAGCCTGTTGAACCGGAGAAAGCCCGCGAATAGCGTGATCAGCAGCGGGCCGATCCAGCCCCACAGCCGGTCGTCGGGCATGGGCGTCATCAGCCGGGCGCGCAGGACCGCGATCCGCTCGGCCGCCCCGCCGCCGGCGGCGTCGCCGCCGGCGGCCTCGCTGCCAGCGGTCAGCGGGGCGTCATCGACCTCGTCGGCGCCGGCGTAGCCGGGGTCGAACGTGACAGTGCCATCGGTGTCGGCCGCGGTGCGGCTAGCATCGTGGCCGTCTTCGGGATCCTGGGCCGGCTGGCCGGCCTGTGTAGCGGTCATCGAACGCAATGCTATGTGGAGGGACGCCCGCGTGGGGACCAGAATTGTGACCGAGCGCGTACCTGGTGAGGCACGCGCCGATAACGGCGGCGCCGGCGTGCTCACGCTCGCGGGGGTGCCGATCGGCCAGGCGGAAGACGCCCCCGCGCGGCTTGCGGAGGCGCTGGCCAGCGCCGACGTGATAGCGGCGGAGGACACCCGCCGAGTCAGGCAGCTGGCGACCGCGCTTGACGTGCGGCTGACCGCGCGAGTGGTGTCCTACTACGACGTGATCGAGGTGCGCCGCGCCGCGGAGCTGGTGACCGAACTCCAGGCGGGCAGGGACGTGCTCGTAGTAACCGACGCGGGCATGCCGGCGATCAGCGACCCCGGCTACCGGCTGGTCGCCGCCGCCGCGGCGGCGGGGATCAGGGTCACCGCGGTGCCCGGCCCCTCCGCGGTGACCACGGCGCTCGCGGTCTCCGGCCTGCCCACCGACCGGTTCTGCTTCGAGGGCTTCCCGCCCCGCAAGGGCGGGGAGCGGGCGCGGCGGTTCGGCGAGCTGGCGGCCGACCCGCGCACGCACGTGCTGTTCGAGTCACCACGCCGGGTCGCGGACACCCTGGCGGAGCTGCGGGACTCCCACGGCGATGACCGCGCCGCGGTGCTGTGCCGTGAGCTGACCAAGACGCACGAGGAGATCGTGCGCGGCTCGCTGGCCGAGTTGGCCGCCTGGGCGGCCGATCAAGAGGCCTCAGGTGGCGTCCGCGGTGAGATTACGCTGGTCGTGGCCGGCGTCGGCCAGGCGGCCGTCAGGGCTGCCGCCAGGGCCGCGGCGCGCGAGGCCCGCCGTGCCGAACGCCATCGCGGCGGCTAGGCAGGCGAACGGCACCGCGGTGGTGACATACCGGTAGTCGAACTCCGCCGTCGCCGCGGGCGACACGATCAGCGCGAGCGAGCACAGCCACGGCAGGAGCGCGGCCTTCCCTGCCCGCCGCCACCGGCGGACGATCCCGAACAGCCCGACGAGCAGGATCAGCCCGAACACGGCGCCTGGCAGCCAGACGTAACGCTGGTAATCCCTGATGACCGCGGCGAACGGGTTGACCACGACGGTTTGCGGGTTGCCGCGCGCGTAGTACGCCTCGATCGACTGGTACCCCCGGTAGGAGCCGGCCGGGACGGCGACCGGCTGTGGGCTGAACAGATAGGCGTCGTATGTCTGCCCGTTGGGGAAGACCGAGCGGTTCCAGTCGAAGGACCGCACCGTGTCGTCCAAGACCGCGCGCGCGTAGTCGAGCGGCTGCGCCTCGATGGCGGCGATAGCGAACCGCTCGGCGAGCTTGTTGACGGTGGGGGAGAACATTGGCTCGGGGTACCGCAGCAGCGGGCTGGCCGGGGTCCAGATGTAGGCCTGCGCGATCGGCCGCTGGCCGGGCGGCACCGACGTGCACAGCGGCAGCAGGTCCGTCGGCAGCGACATCTGCGAGCAGTCGGCGAACGTCATCACCCGCGAGTAAAGGAAGACCCCGGTGGAATCGGTCATCGCGAACTCGCCGTGCGCGGACTTGTACCAGGCCTCGTAGCCACCCGCTGGCACGGCGAACGCGACACCGCAGGCCACCAGGCCGGCGAGCAGCGGCCGCCAGCGACGCCAGTGCGCGATGATGACGTATACCGCGAGGGCGGCGAGCAGCGGCAGGCCGGTGGGCTTGACGACCGAGGAGGCCCCGAGCAGCAGCCCGGCCGCGAGGCAGGCCCGCCACGACGGTCGCGGCGACCACAAGACGACGGTGACCGCGGCCATCGCCAGGAACAGGAAGAGCGTGTCCGCCATGATCAGGTGCTCTAGCTGTATCTCGAACCCGTCGTAGAGCACGGGCAGCGTGGCCAGGACGGCGATCCAGGCGGGCGCGCCGAAGCGGTGCCTGGCGATCGCGTAAATCATCACGGCGACGAGCAGCCCCATCAGGTGCTGCGACGCGGTCACGAGAAGATAGCTGTGAGCGGGGGACAGCAACCACAGGTAAAGGGGGTAGCCGGAGGGCCGCGTCGTGTTCGGCGTCAGCGTCACCGCGGCACGGACATAAGTGAACGAGTCGTTGAACCAGGATTGCCAGCGATAACCAAGCTCGGCGGCAACGCGCAGCGCGAGCGCGGGGATGAGCACGACGGCGAACAGGCGGTTTCCGGCGATCAGCCGGGTGGACGACCGCCATATCACCGCAGGCATTACCCTCAAGCCCGTATCCTCCTACTTCTGGGGCGCCGCGGGTGATCGCGCCCAGTGCCCCGAGCCCCGCGCCCGAGCAATGTACGCCAAATCGGGCACTAAAGGTTTAAGAGTCACCGTAATACGGCGAATGGAGTCCACGTGGAGCTGACCGTCGTCATGCCCTGTCTCAATGAGGCGGAAACCGTGGCAACCTGCGTGCGCAAGGCAGTGCAGTTCATCGCGGACAGTGGCATCAGCGGCGAGGTCGTGGTGGCCGACAACGGCTCAACCGACGGCAGCAGGCAGCTCGCCGCCGACGCGGGCGCCCGCGTGGTACCGATACCCGAGCGCGGGTACGGCAACGCCCTGATGGGTGGCATCCTTGCGGCCCGCGGCGAGTACGTGATCATGGGCGACGCCGACGACAGCTACGACTTCACGAACCTGATGCCGTTCGTCTCCGAGCTCCGCAAGGGCTATGACCTGGTGATGGGCAACCGCTTCAAGGGCGGCATCGCCCCCGGCGCGATGCCGCCGCTGCACCGGTACCTGGGCAACCCGGTGCTTTCCTTCATCGGCCGCCTGTTCTTCCCCTCCGCGATCGGCGACTTCCACTGCGGGCTGCGCGGCTTCCGGCGCGACAGCGCCATCGCGCTCGGCCTGCAGGCCACCGGCATGGAGTTCGCCAGCGAGATGGTCGTTAAGGCCACCCTGGCCAAGCAAAAGGTCACCGAGGTGCCCACGACCCTCGCCAAGGACGGCCGCAGCAGGAAGCCGCACCTGCGCAGCTTCCGCGACGGCTGGCGGCACCTGCGGTTCCTGCTGCTGTTCAGCCCGCGCTGGCTGTTCTTCTACCCCGGCCTCGTGCTGCTGATCGTCGGCCTCGGCCTCGGCGCGGCGGTCGCGACCGGCCCGCTCACCATCGGCGGCGTCTCCCTCGACGTGGACACGCTCGTCGCCTGCGGCGCCTGCGTCGACATCGGGTTCCAGGCGATACTTTTCTCGCTGTTCACGCAGGTCTACGCCGGCTCGGAGGGATTCCTGCCCACCGAGCCCAAGGTGCAGACCCTGCTCGGCAAGCTGTCACTCGAACGCGGGCTGCTGACCGGTGCGGCGGTGGGCGTCGCGGGCCTCGTCGGCCTGATCTTCTCCCTCACCTACTGGCAGGGCCACGCGTTCGGGCACCTCAACTACGAGCACGCGCTGCGCCTGATGGTCCCGTCGGTGACCGCGCTCGTGCTGAGCTGCCAGCTGATCCTCGGCACGTTCTTCCTGTCGATCCTCGGCATCAAGCAGACCAGGCACGTCCCTGTCGGCGCCAAGGCCGAACTCAAAGTAAGCGACGACCACGCCACAACCCGTAGGCTTTAACCATGTCATCCGCCAATCCAAAGCACATCCTGACCGCGCCGGCCTGGCCCTACGCCAACGGCCCGCGGCACATCGGGCACGTCTCCGGCTTCGGGCTGCCGAGCGACATGTTCAGCCGCTACCAGCGGATGGCGGGCAACAAGGTGCTGATGGTCTCGGGCACCGACGAGCACGGCACCCCGATCCAGGTCCAGGCCGACAAGGAGGGCGTGTCCGCCAGGGAGCTCGCCGACCGGTACAACGGCGTCATCGGCAACGACCTCGCCAACCTCGGCATGACCTACGACCTGTTCACCAGGACCACGACCCGCAACCACTACGCGGTCGTGCAGGAGATGTTCCTCACCCTGCTCAAGAACGGGTACATCTTCCCGAAGACCACGCTCGGCGCGATCTCCCCGTCCACGGGGCGCACGCTGCCCGACCGTTACATCGAGGGCACCTGCCCGATCTGCGGCTACCCGAGCGCGCGCGGTGACCAGTGCGACAACTGCGGCAACCAGCTCGACCCGACCGACCTGATCAACCCGAAGTCGAGGATCAACGGCGAGACGCCGCTGTTCGTCGAGCAGGAGCACTACTTCCTCGACCTGCCCGCGTTCACCGACGCGCTCGGCGGCTGGCTGAAGTCCAAGGAAGGCCAGTGGCGGCCGAACGTCCTGAACTTCTCGCTGAACCTCCTCGACGACCTCCAGCCGCGCGCCATCACCCGCGACCTCGACTGGGGCGTGCCCGTGCCGCTCGACGGCTGGCGGGACCGCAACGACAAGAGGATCTACGTCTGGTTCGACGCGGTGATCGGCTACCTCTCCGCATCGATCGAGTGGGCCCGCCGCACGGGTGACCCGGACGCTTGGCGGGCCTGGTGGAACGACGAGAGCGCCGAGGCCTACTACTTCATGGGCAAGGACAACATCGTCTTCCACGCGGAGATCTGGCCGGCGATGCTGCTCGGCTACGCGGGCCAAGGGGCCAAGGGCGGCAGCGCGGGCCCGCTCGGGCGGCTCAACCTCCCCTCGGAGGTGGTCAGCAGCGAGTTCCTGACAATGGAGGGCAAGAAGTTCTCCTCCTCCCGCCAGGTCGTCATCTACGTCAAGGACTTCCTTGACCGCTACGACGTGGACGCGCTGCGCTACTACGTCGCGGTGGCCGGACCAGAGACGCACGACACCGACTTCACCTGGAGCGAGTTCGTCCGCAGGAACAACGACGAACTGGTCGCCACCTGGGGCAACCTGGTGAACCGCGCGGTCTCGTTCGCCGCCAAGAACATCGGCGCCATCCCCGCCGCCGGCGAACTCACCGACGCGGACCGTGCGCTGCTCGAGGTCACCTCCGGCGCGTTCTCCGCGGTTGGCGACCACCTGTCGCACTCTCGGTTCAAGTTCGCGATCAACGACGCCATGCGGGCCGTCGGCGACGCGAACAAGTACTTCTCCGAGCAGGCACCGTGGAAGCTGCGGACGGAAGACCCGGAGCGGATGCGGACCGTGCTGCACGTCACGCTTCAGGCGATCGCCGACGCCAAGACGCTGCTCACCCCGTTCCTGCCGCGGTCCTCGCAGGCCGTGCACCAGATGCTCGGCGGCGCTGGCGAGTGGTCAGGCATGCCGCGGATCGAGACGGTGGCCGAGGAGGGCGCCCCCTCCTACCCGGTCATCACCGGCGACTACGACTCGACGTTCCGCTGGGAGTCGCGTCCGGTGACGGCCGGCACGCCGCTTTCCACCCCCGCACCGCTGTTCACCAAGCTGGACCAGTCCGTGGTTGACGAGGAAATCGCCCGGCTCGCGGAAAAGGAAAATGAGTAGTCCGAACGAGAGCGTGCTTCAACCCGCGCCTCAGGCTGATTCCGATGGCGTGCCTCTCCCGGATCCTGGCGGCTTCGACGCGCACACGCACATGGACATCCTCGGGCTGCCGGTCGACGGGGTGCTTGACGCCGCCCGTGCCCTCGGCATCGGCCGGGTGGTGAACGTGGGGTGCGACCTCCCGTCCTCCCTGTGGTCGGTGTCGGCCGCCGACGAGTACGCGGACGTGTACGCGGCGGTCGCCATTCACCCCAATGAAACGTCCAAGGTGGACGACCGCCGGGCGGAAGTCCTGGCCGAACTCGCCTCCCTGGCCGCGTCGCCGAAGGTGGTCGCGGTCGGCGAGACCGGTCTCGATTACTACCGTGCCTGGTCGCCCCGCTCGGTCCAGCGGGACTGGTTCCGCGCGCACATCGAGATCGCCGCGGTGGCGGGCAAGGCCGTGATGATCCACGACCGGGAGGCGCACGAGGACGTGCTGTCGATCCTGGCCGAGTACGCGCCGTGGCCACCAAACCGCGTGATATTTCACTGTTTCTCAGGAGACGCGGCGATGGCCGCCCGGTGCGCCGAGGCCGGCTACCTGATGAGCTTCGCCGGCAACGTGACGTTCAAGAACGCGGACTCGCTGCGCGAGGCGGCGCTGGTCGCTCCGGTGGAGTTGATGCTCGCGGAGACCGACGCCCCGTACCTCACCCCGGTCCCGCACCGCGGCAAGCCGAACTCCCCGGCCATGACCGCCTACACGATCCGCTACCTGGCCGGCCTGAAAAACCTGGACGTAGCGGACTTCTGTACCACTTTGCAGGCGACCGGCGCCCGTGTCTTCGGCTGGTAATGACTCCTCTTCGCCCCGTCCCCCTTATGTGGGATACAAAGAGCCCCTGGGAGGGCCTTTTGTATCCCACATCATTGTTTCCCGGCGCGTGGTGACCGTGCCGGGTGCGGTGCGGCTGCTTGGCGCTGGGGACATCCGGGGCATAGCGGGCAGGCTCGGGGTGCGGCCGACCAAGAGGCTCGGGCAGAACTTCGTGGTCGAGCCGGGGAGCGTCCGGCAGATAGCCGCGCTGGCCGGGGTGCGCCCCGGTGACGTGATCCTTGAGGTCGGCCCCGGCCTGGGTTCGCTGACGCTCGCGCTGCTTGAGGCCGCGCTGCGCGCGGACGCGCGGCTGGTGGCGGTGGAAATCGACCCCGTGCTCGCGGACCAGCTGCCGAAGACGATCGCGGAACGCGCGCCGGACGGCGCCGACCGGGTGACGGTCCTCACCGCGGACGCGCTCGCGGTCGGTGAGCAGGACCTCGGCGCGTCCGCCCCGACCGCGCTCGCGGCAAACCTGCCGTACAACGTGGCGGTGCCCGTCGTGCTGAACCTGCTCGCGGCGCTGCCGTCGGTTGAGCGCGGCGTCGTCATGGTGCAAGCCGAGGTCGCCGACCGGATGTGCGCGGGGCCTGGCAGCCGGGTGTACGGGGTGCCGTCGGCCAAGCTCGCCTGGTACGCGGAAGCGCGGCTCGCGGGAACGGTGCCGCGCAGCGTCTTCTGGCCGGTCCCGAACGTGGACTCCAAGCTCGTAGCGTTCACCCGCCGCGACCCGCCGCCGACCACGGCAAGCAGGCAGGAGGTCTTCGCGGTGATCGACGCCGCCTTCGGCCAGCGCCGCAAGACCCTGCGGGCGGCCCTCGCGACTTGGGCCGGCTCGCCCGCTCGGGCGGAGGAGGCGCTGCGTGCGGCCGGCGTCGACCCCGGAGCTCGCGGCGAGGCCCTAACCGTGGCCGAATTCGCACGAATTGCCCAGTTCGACCGCAATTGACACGCCTTCGGCCCCGCGGCGTGGATGTGCATTTGGTGTCGCTGTAGCAACAGCAAAGGTACATCCACGCCCCCGAGGCCGGAGGCCGGGTGAACTCAAGAAGAAGTAGGCTTCGGTGCTTGTGACGAGTGTGACGGTTCGGGTTCCCGCGAAGATCAACTTGCAGCTGGCGGTGGGCCCGCCGCGCCCGGACGGCTACCACGGCCTGGTGACGGTGTTCCACGCGGTGTCGCTGTTCGACGACGTGACGGTCGCGCCCGCCGAGACGGACAGCGTGACCGTCAGCGGCGAGGGCGCGGGCCTGGTCCCGGAGAACGGCGACAACCTGGCACTGCGGGCCGTCAGGGCACTGCGAGAGGCGCTAGCGGAGCGTGCCGGTGCCACCGGGGCCGGGGAGGTCGCGGATGCTCCCGGAGGCGGCGGGGTTGCCGTGACGATCTCAAAGCGGATTCCCGTGGCCGGCGGAATGGCAGGCGGCAGCGCCGACGCCGCCGCCGCACTCGTGGCCTGCAACGAGCTATGGGGCACCGGGCTGTCTCAGCGGGAGCTCTGCGAAGTGGCCGCCACCGTAGGCAGCGACGTAGCGTTCGCGGTGCTGGGTGAGACAGCCGTCGGCCGAGGCCGAGGCGAGCAATTGACCCCCGTGCGCCCCGCCGTGCTCGCGACGACCTACCACTGGGTACTAGCCCTAGCCGACGGCCACCTGTCCACCCCAAAGGTCTTCC
>Ga0210389_10002009_pt1 | contig 16265 bp, 17 predicted proteins | sample IncBWH28OmetaG_FD_160127 | JGI IMG/M metagenome (GOLD analysis project Ga0210389, IMG submission 160127) | Forest soil microbial communities from Barre Woods Harvard Forest LTER site, Petersham, Massachusetts, United States - Inc-BW-H-28-O ...
GGCGCCAGCGGCGTGAAACCGGACATCGCGCATTGAGAGCCGGCATGGGACAGCTCGGCAAAGATGATGCCACCATGACGATGTACCGCCTCGGCCAACCTGGTCAGTCCGGGCAACAGGCTGTCGTTGTAAGCGCCGGTTTGTCTCGGCGAGCATTGACCTTCGCGGGAGACGTAGATGTGTCCGGTAATGATCAGCCCCGCGCCGCCTTTGGCGAGATCGGTGTAGAGCCGCACCAGTTCGTCGGTGACCTCACCATCCTCCGTCGCCATGGTTTCCGAGGTTGCGGCGCGAACGATCCGGTTCTTCAGCGTCAGCGAGCCGATCTTGCCGGGCGCGAGATATGGTTTTTCTTGCAGCATCACTTTCGTTTCTGTCCGGGACGGACGATTTACGCTGCCGTCATTCCGGGATGGTCCGAAGGACCAGACCCGGAATCTCGAGTTTCCGGGTCTGGTGCTAGCGCACCATCCCGGAATGACGGTTTAAATTCTGCTGGCATGAAATCAAACCTATCGGCTCTGAGCGTTCGCCCCCTCACCTTCTTCCCATCCACCAGCCCGCCGCCAGCAGCACCAGGCCGGCGACACCCGCCACGATGCCATGCTTGGTGTGCATCCGCGTCACACCCGCCTCATGTCCGGGGAAGAAGCTCGGCAACTGGTCCGCCGGCATCAAGAAGTAGACGGCGGCAACAACGAGCAGGACAACGCCGAGCAGCGAGAGGATCAGTTTCATGAAAAAGTTCTCCTTGAATCGTTTCTGGAAGGCCACGGGCTGTGCCGGCTTCTTCTCTTCCGCACGCTTGAAGCAGATTTATGATCGTTTGTTAATGGCGGGTTCAGTTGTATCAGGCGTAACCTGTTTGCGCCCGGCAGGGCACGGCTTATAAGCGGGATATTCGAGAGGGACCGCATGATCACACGGCGCGCAGTTGTTTTCACGGCCCTGACCGGCGCGCTAGCGTCCGCTCGCCACGCAAATGCCGCGCAAAGCGCCAAATCCTCGCCACCCGCCAAAACCTCGCAACCCGCAAAGCCCTCGCCAGGCACGCCTGAGGATCCCGTTGCGATCCTCAACGGAATCTACACGCGCGCGGCCAAGGGCAAGGGCACAGGTGGCGCCGCCTTCGTCATCGAAAACGACGCCGCCAAGGCCAAATATCTTTCGAAATCACTGATCGAACTCTGGGCCAGGGCCGACGCCAACACGCCGAAGGAGGATGTCCCGCCGATCGACTTCGATCCCGTCACCAATTCGCAGGAGCCCGACGTCAAATCGTTCACGGTCGCGACCGAGAAGCTCGAGGCCGACACGGCCGTGATCGCTGTCACCATCTCCGGGCGGATGCCGCGCGCCAAGCCAAGCGACAACACGATCCGCTACAACTACGTGCGCGAGGACGGCAAATGGAAGATCGACGACATATCGGGCACGATCGACGGCGAGGCCTGGTCGCTGCGCGATATCCTCAAAGAATCCCTGAAAGCCATCACCTGATCGTTTTGCGAAAGCCCAGGAAAAGCCCAAGAGAAAAGCCCAAGAGAAAAGCCAAGACATGACCGAGATCGTCAACAACACAACCCATCACCGCTATGAGCTGACCGTCGACGGCCATCTGGCCGCGACCTATTACAAGATATCGGACGGCGTGATCACCTTCATCCACACCGAAGTCCCGCCTGAACTCGGCGGCAAGGGCATCGGCTCGCAGCTCATCAAGGGCGCGCTCGACCAGGTGCGGTCCGAGGGCTTGAAAGTGATTGCGCAATGTCCGTTCGTCAAAGCCTATATCGAGAAGCATCCCGACTATGCCGATCTCCTAAAGAAATGATTTTCTGCCATGGCCACCGTGCGCGACAACAAGGCAAAACACCGCTTTGAGTTGGATGTGGAAGGTGGCGTAGCCTTCGCCAACTACCGCGACACGCCTGCGGCCGTCATCATCACGCACACCGAGACGCCGCAGGCCCTGCGCGGCGGCGGCATCGCCTCGGAGCTGGTCGAGGGCGCGCTGGCGCTGATCCGCGCCGACGGCCGCAAGGTCATCGCCGGCTGCGGCTTCGTGGTGGATTACCTGCGCAAGCACCCGGAATATGCAGATATGGTGGGGTGATGATTTGGTTTTCGTCATTCCGGGGCGCGCGCGAGCGCGAACCCGGAATCTCCCGTTAACGATCTCGAGATTCCGGGTCTGGTGCTGTCGCACCATCCCGGAATGACGTGACGACGGCGTCACACGATCCGGATCGACATATCCGGCAGGCCATCGAGCTTGCAGAGCAGCACGTCGCCCTTGACGACCGGGCCGACATTCTCCGGCGTGCCGGAATAGATGATGTCGCCGGCCTTCAGTTCGAACGCCTCCGACAGTTTGGCGATCTGCTCGGCGACGCTCCAGATCATCTTGTCGAGGTCGGACGCCTGGCGGACATTGCCGTTGATTGCGAGCGAGATCGCGCCCTTGGTGAAATGCCCGGTCCTGGTCGCGGGATGGATCGGCCCGATCACGGCAGCATGGTCAAAGCTCTTGCCGATCTCCCACGGCTTCTTCTCCGCGGCCATGCCGTTCTGGAGATCGCGCCGCGTCATGTCGAGGCCGAGCGCATAGCCGTAGACGTGATCGAGCGCCTTGTCGGCTGGAATGTTGGTGCCGCCCGACTTCAGCGCCGCCACCAGCTCGACCTCGTGATGGTAGTTCTTGGTGAGCGAGGGATAGGGATGATCCACAACCGTGCCGGGCGCGACAAATTGGATGGCGTCGGTCGGCTTCTGGAAGAAGAATGGCGGCTCGCGCGTCGGATCGGAACCGCGTTCGATCGCATGCGCCGCGTAGTTGCGGCCGATGCAATAGATGCGGCGAACCGGAAATACGCCCTGCTCGCCGGCAATGGGAATGGTCACCGCGGGAACGTCGAACACCGGCTTCGGTCCCGATTGGGCCTCTGCGACGCGGCTCGCGGCAGCGGAGCCCGCCAGCGCCAGTGCACCCGTAGCAAGAAGCGCCCTGCGGTCGACGGTTTCCATTCGCTCTCTCCGAGTTGTTGATGGCTTTGTTGATGTCCTGGGAAGCTATCTACCGCCCGCCTCTCCTCCGAGCAAGCCGCTATCGGGAATGGCGTTGCGGCAATAAAAAAGGCCCGCTCGCGCGGGCCTTTCGGATCAGGTGTACGGCACGATCACCACTTAACGTCGGCTGGCAATTTTCCGCCGTTGGCGGCGAGCTTGGTCATTACCTGTTTGTGCAGCCAGATATTCATGCTGGCGGAATCGTTGGTGTCGCCGCTATAGCCGAGTTCCTTCGCAAGATCCTTGCGGGCGGACAGGCTGGAGTCGATGTCGAGCGCTTTCATCAGGTCGACGATGGAGGTGCGCCATTCCAACTTCTCCTTCTTCGCCGCCACCGCCTTGTCCAGGATTGGCGCGACGTCGACGGTTTGCCCGGGCGCAGCGGATGATCCGCCTGCCGGTGCGGCGCCGCCTGAAGCGGGGGCAGCCGCGCCGCCGCCTGCGGGGGTCGCGGTAGCGGAGGTGCCGAAGATCGCGCTCATGATCTTTCCAAAAATACTCATCGCTCGCTCCTGATGAACCAGAGGTCTTGTGAAGTTTGAGATCTTGTGAAGACGCTAAACAGGTCACTCAAATTTCCGGCAGCACCCCGACCGGATCAACGCAAAGCTTAGTCGTCCCGGCAGGCCTTGCCAATGAAGAACGGCTGCGTCGATTGAACTCAACTACGACCGAATGACGACGGAATGACACGGACGGAACATGAGAAATATGCGAACCGAGGTTGCGGCTTACCGCGCCCGCTTGATGTCCGCCGTCAACGTCGCTTCGGCTTCCTCTTGCGGCATGAAGGATGAGATCAGTTCGGCCGGCGAGCAGCCTTCGGCATCTTTCTCACTCAGGCGTGAGGGACAAGACGCGCAAATCGGAGTAGCATGGAGTAGCATGGAGGTTCAGTCCGCGACACGGCCAATTCTGGTTTCCTTGTCTTCGCGTCTGGCCTGATCGTGATCGTTTCTGCGGACGGTCCCGCGCGTCCTCTTTCGACGTAGAGGCGGGCCCGCCGTGTCAAGGGAGATAGCGACCATGGCCGAACCATACCCAGGCAGTGCCTCACCGCTGGCTCAGCCAGCGCAAGAGACCACCGGTCCCATCATTCGCCGGATCGGCTTGTCCGATCTGCACGACGCGCTGCGGCGCGGCTGGGAAGACTTCAAGGAAGTCCCGAGCCACGCCATCATCCTCTGCGTGATTTATCCGGTGCTGGGTCTCGTGCTCGCTCGCACCGTGCTCGGCTATTCCGTTCTGCCGCTGCTGTTTCCCTTGGCCGCCGGCTTTGCCCTGCTCGGCCCATTCGCGGCACTCGGCCTTTACGAACTCAGCCGCCGCCGTGAACTCGGCGAGCAACCTTCGGCCTGGGATGCGCTTGACGTCTTCAGGTCGCCGTCGTTCGGCGCGATGCTCGGACTTGGCACGCTGCTGCTGGCGCTGTTCGTGACCTGGATCGCGACCGCACAGGCGATCTATGTCGCCGCATTCGGCTACGAGGCCGCCGCCAATATCCCCGACTTCGCACGACGCGTGTTGACCAGCCCGCATGGCTGGTGGCTCATCGTGGTCGGCTGCGGCGTCGGTTTCCTGTTCGCGCTGGTCGCACTGTGCATCAGCGTGGTTTCCTTCCCGCTGATGCTTGACCGCCACGCCAACGCGTTTGAGGCGATGGTGACGTCGCTTCGCGTCGTCGCGGCCAATCCCGTTCCGATGGCCGTATGGGGTCTGATCGTCGCCGCCTTGTTGGTGGCGGGATCGATTCCGTTCTTCCTCGGTCTTGCCGTGGTGATCCCGCTGCTCGGCCATGCAACCTGGCATCTCTATCGCAAGGTGATCGCGCCGGATCCCTTCCAGCGGCCGCTTCCGCCACGTCCGCCGCGCGAGAAGCGCCCGGCCGCGGATTTCCCCGCCAACCTGTTTCCCTGGCGGCGCAAGAACCATGTGTAAATGTAAATAGAGCCATCGGGTTGCCGGTGATGGTCAACGGGCAGTCCGCCGCGATTGCCGGGCGGGTTCGGGCGCGACGCGGCGAAAGCCTTGTTTTGGCCGCGGTTGCCACCGACATATCGCCCACTTGTTGTCCAACGAGGAAGGCGATTCGATTGCGACATCGACGGATTTTGGATCGCGCCTTTGCGGCGGGCATGGCCTTGGCGATATCGGCGACCGCGGCTGTCGCCGCCGCACCATGCGGCGTCGGCAGCTTTCAGAGTTGGCTTGATGATTTCAAGGCCGAAGCGGCGGCCAAGGGAATTTCGCAAGCGACGATCGCCTCCGGCCTGAACGGCGTGACACTCGACCAGAGCGTTATCTCCCGCGACCACTCGCAAAAGGTCTTCAGTCAAAGTTTTGAAGAGTTTTCCGGACGCATGGTGCCGCCGCGGCTCACGCGTGGCGCCAACATGCTGAAACAATACGGATCGGTGCTGGCGCGGATCGAGGAAACCTATGGCGTACCGGGTGAGGTGCTGGTTGCGATCTGGGGTCTTGAAACCGATTTCGGCGTCAATATCGGAAAGTTTCCGACGCTGCGTTCGCTGGCAACGCTCGCCTATGACTGCCGGCGTTCCGAACTGTTCCGGGCGGAGTTGCTGGATGCGCTTCGCATCATTGAGCGTGGCGATGTGAGCGCGTCGGACATGCGGGGCGCCTGGGCCGGCGAGATCGGCCAGACCCAGTTCATGCCGTCGAACTACATCAAATATGCCGTCGATTTCGACGCCAACGGCCGCCGCGATCTCCTGCGCAGTCCGCCGGACGTTCTGGCTTCGACCGCCAACTTCCTGGCCAGCTATGGCTGGCAGCGCGGGAAGGACTGGCAGCCGGGAAGCCCTAATTTCCCTGTTCTCCAGCAGTGGAACAAGAGCGAGGTCTACGCCCGGACCGTTGCCTATTTCGCAGCTCAGCTCGCCAAGGCGCCGTAGGCGCTTATATTGAAGTGATTCGTTGTTCATTTATTTGCATGCACACGCGTCATGCATAAACGTGACAAATATTTAGCCGGAAAAACTCCCTGAGAGGGCTCGAAAGCCAAGCGCACCAAGCCCGGAGTTCTTAGAGAGCTCTGTAAATGGATCGATTTGGGCGCTTCCAGCCAGATTGGCGCTTCACGGCCTATTCCGGTCTCATGTAGCGAACAGTTAATCAACCCTTACCAAGCCATGTGAAATACGATTAGCTGCACCGCAGCATTCGCGCTTTTGCGTTGCGGTAGGCGGCCCTATATTGGCTTCGACGATTCAGGTTCCCTTACAAAGACTGAATCAGGAATTCAAGGAGACTACCATGCTGCTCTCGCTCATCAGAATGATCCATGCGTTCCGCGACTATCAACGCAATGTCGCCGAATTGTCCCAGCTCAGCGATCGGGAACTGGCCGATATCGGTCTTGATCGGTCGGACATTCCGCGCGTTGCGGCCGGGAATTACAACGGCTGAACGATTACAGCCGCTGGACTTGAGACCGATCACGCCCGCCTCGCCGCGGGCGTTGTCGTATGTAGGGCTATCGCGCGCATTCCACTCCCGGACGAAACGCGCTACCTGTGCCGCATGACAGGCACCCTTTCCTCTTCCGAATCTTTACACGTTATCGGCGGCGGGCTCGCAGGCTGCGAGGCCGCCTGGCAGGCCGCGAATGCAGGTATCCGGGTTGTTTTGCACGAGATGCGTCCGCACCGCATGACGGAGGCCCATCGCACGGAAGGTCTTGCCGAACTGGTCTGTTCGAATTCGTTCCGCTCGGACGATGCCGGCAACAACGCGGTAGGTCTACTCCACGCCGAAATGCGCCGGCTCAATTCGCTGATCATGCGCGCCGCCGACGCCAACCAGGTACCGGCCGGCGGCGCATTGGCCGTCGATCGCGACGGATTTTCTGCTGCCGTCACCAAGGCGCTGCAGGATCATCCCCTGATCGAGCTGCGGCGCGGCGAGATCGAAGGCCTGCCGCCGGCCGAATGGAGCAACGTCATCGTGGCGACCGGTCCCCTCACCTCCGCATCACTGGCCGAGGCGATCCGTGAACTGACAGATGAAAGCGCGCTGGCGTTCTTCGACGCGATCGCGCCGATCGTGCACCGGGACTCGATCGATCTATCGAAGGCGTGGTTTCAATCGCGCTACGACAAGGTTGGCCCCGGTGGCACGGGAGCCGATTACATCAACTGCCCGATGACGAAACAGCAATATGAAGACTTCGTCGGCGCGCTGATTGCGGGCGAAAAGACCGATTTCAAGGAGTGGGAAGCCAACACGCCCTACTTCGACGGTTGTCTTCCGATTGAGGTGATGGCCGAGCGCGGCCCCGAGACGTTGCGCCATGGCCCCATGAAACCGGTCGGACTGACGAACCCGCATCAGCCGGATGTGAAAGCCTATGCGATCGTGCAGCTGCGTCAGGACAACAAGCTCGGCACGCTCTACAACATGGTGGGTTTTCAGACGAAACTGAAATACGGCGCGCAGCAGCGCATCTTCCGGACGATTCCGGGACTGGCAAACGCCGAGTTCGCCCGGCTCGGCGGCCTGCACCGCAACACCTTCCTGAATTCGCCGAAACTGCTGGACCCGCAGCTGCGGCTGCGGGCAGCCCCACGCTTGCGCTTCGCCGGACAGATGACGGGCTGCGAGGGCTATGTCGAATCCGCCAGCATCGGCCTGATCGCCGGTCTTTATGCCGCCGCCGATAGCCGCGGCCGCGCGCTACCGCCGCCGCCGCCGACATCGGCGCTCGGCTCGCTACTCGGGCATATCACCGGCGGTCACCTCGAGACCATCGACAATGGCCCACGCTCGTTCCAGCCGATGAATGTTAATTTCGGCCTGTTTCCTCCTCTCGCCAACCCGCCGACGAGAAAGCCGGACGGAACGCGCCTGCGCGGCAACGAAAAGGCGATTGCGAAGCGGCAGGCCCTCAGCGCCCGTGCGCTGGCGGATATCGATCACTGGATTGCCGAGCATTTACGACTGGCCGCGGCAGCGTGAGCATCTCATGAGTTTGCCCAAAGACGACGCTGAGGTTCTGTCAGCGCAATGGACCGAAGGCGTCCTGCTCAAACGCGACGTATTCTCGACCGTGGAGCGGGGCCGCTTCCGTGGGCCGAACGGCGAAGTCGACGCCATATTGCGCCGAACCGACCAGGTGCCATGGTGGTCATATCCGGTGGCGCGCCACCTGTTTTGGCGCGAGCGCCATGCGTTGGCGGTCGTGCGGAATCTCAACGTCGCGCCCCAATTGCTGTGGGCCGGACGGCAAGCGCTGGTGCGGGCGTTCATCGATGGCGTAGCGCTGCATCTGGCCAAGCCGGCCGGTAACGTCGCCTATTTCCGCTCGGCCAAACAAGCGCTGCGCCGGCTGCACCGCGCCGGTGTCTGCCACAATGACCTCGCCAAGGAACAGAACTGGCTGGTCGGGCGCGACGGCCAAGCCTATCTCACCGACTTCCAGTTGGCAGCTTGCTTTCGAAGCCGCGGCCGGCTGTTTCGTATCGCCGCCTATGAAGACCTTCGGCATCTTTTGAAGCACAAGCGCAGTTACGCACCATCAGCCTTGACGCCGAAGGAACGCAAGATTCTCGCGCGCAAATCGATGCTTGCGAGCCTGTGGCTGGCAACCGGCAAGAAGGTCTATCGCGCCATCACCCGCGGCCTGTTCAACTTTACCGATCGCGAAGGCGGCGGGCGGCGCCTCGTCAACGACGCACCGGTCCTCGTCCAGGAGATCAAGAAGAACCCGGCCGTGCGCGACGCCGCCATCGTCGCCTTTGCCGACCGTCGCGCGGGCGTGGGTCTTTATGCGTTTGTCGAAGCCGATCAGGCCACGTTGGAAAACGAGCTCAAGAACGAGCTTGCGGCGGCCGGAGGACCAAAGGCGCCCGAGCACATCCAGATCGTCAAGGCGTTGCCGCGTGACGCCAGCGGGAAACCCCGCATTGAGATCCTGCAACTGGTGGCGACCAATCAGCTCGACCTGATCGAGACCATGGTGACGAGCGAGCCCGACCGCGCGTTTCTGAAATCCATCCTCGAATCTCGGAAAAACCTTCGCGACCGCTTCAATTTCGAAACCGCCGACTTGAACTAGTGGTCCGATTCTAACATTTGCATCCCGGTTTGGCTGGCGCTTCTTGCAAATGTTAGAATCGAAGGACCACTAGCAAATATTGGTTTCTAGTAGAGTTTTGGATTTGACATTCGCTTTGCGAAGGTGGGGCTGCGAGGTAGCGAATGTCAAATCCACTCCACTAGCTCTCAAGCCGAGAAAGCACGCGACCGCGACGCACGCCATAGCGCCCACAGCGTTCGCAATCTCGATTGGGATTGCAAGACGAAGGGATCGTTATCGGCGCGCGAGAGCAGCGCAAGATCGCGCTGTACCTGGGTCAAGGCAAGAAAAGCCGACCGAACGTGCGGCGGCACGGACGGAAGCAGCGCTTGCGCCATATTCAAGTGATCCCGTGCCTCGCCAAACATGTCATCCAGCGCGGCGCGCAGCTTCGGCGTTTCCTTGGCCGCAAATACATCGTCGGAATTGCAGCCATGCCTCGTCAATACCTGCAGCGGCACGAACAATCGGCGTTGCGACGCGTCGAGCGGCAGCGAGGCCATCACCTGCACGATTCCCTGCGCCAAGCCCGCATAACGCGCCAAATGCTCTATCTCGCTCGAGGCCGAGCCCATCACCATGGCCGCCAGTGAAAATATGGCTGACGAGGTGTCGTTGATATAACCATCGAGCGCAGCCATCGTCGGCATTGGATCGTTATAAAGATCGAACTGGTGCTCCTCGATCAGGCGAGAAAGCCGCTCCACCGGCAGCCGGCGGCTCCGGATCGCCAACAGCAGCTCAGCTGCGATCGGGTTGCCCTCGACGCCACCATGGTCCTTGCCGGCCAGCATGTCGGTCCACCATTGCAGCCGCATCTCGCCTGGAAGGGGCTGGCTTACCTGGGCATGGACACGGCTAACCTCGACATTGAAGGCATAAAGCGCCAGCAGTGCCCGCCGCTCGGCGGCCGGTACAAACAGCGTGGAAGCATAACGGACGAAATCATGCGAGCGGACGAGATCGGCGCAGTGGCCGGCCGCGTCCGTTTGCTTATTCGTTTGGTGGATCGTCTCGCTGGCAGAACCGGTCATGGTACAGCAATCAGCGCAGCGGCGACACGCCGTCGCTCGCCGATCATGATGTTGTAGGTGCGGATCGCCGGTCCCGTCTGCATGGAATCAAGACCAATGTGGACACGGCGCAACGCCCCACGTAAGCCGCTCGGAGCCACCCACACCTCCGTTCCCGTGCCGACGATCAGCGTATCGATCCCGTTCGCGGCGGCAAAGACTCGCGAAAGCGAATACTCGTCGATCTCCGACGGCTTTGTCACCGGCCAGGCCCAGATGGCATCCGGCAGGCACAGCAGCGAACCCCGATGCGACATATCCGCGAAGGCGAAGCCGCCGTTCCCGTAAGCGTCGATCGGCGCCGACCTCGGAAGATGTGGAGCGTCCGCGCGTTCCGTTGCTGGTTTAGGCATGATCTTGTCCGAAAACCGGTTCCCACCGTGCGCTAACGCGGCCCTTCGGGTCGGCGTCACTTCTTCTGGGGCGTGTCCACCGTATCGGCGCGGTGCGTGCCAACGCCAAGGTAGATCAGGATCGGTGCGGCAATGAAGATCGACGTATAGGTGCCGACCAGCACCACGCCGAACATCATCACGGCGGTGAAGCTGTGGATCGCATTGCCGCCGAACAGCAGCAGCGCGAGCAGCGCCAGCGTCACGGTGACATGGGTAATGATGGAGCGCGACAGCGTCGAATTGATGGACTCGTTGAGCAATTCAGGCATCGGCATTTTCTTGTAACGGCGCAGCATTTCGCGGATGCGGTCGTAGATGACGACCGTGTCGTTCAGGGAGTAGCCGAGAATCGTCAGCAGCGCGGCGATGCTGGTGAGGTCGAAGTCGACCTGCGAGATCGACATGAAACCGATCGTGAGCACGATGTCGTGCACGTTGGCGATCATCGCGCCGAGCGCGAACTGCCATTCGAACCGGAACCACAGGTAAATCAGGATCGCGACGATCGCGAGCATCAGCCCCAGCATGCCGTAAGCCAGCAATTCGCCCGAAACGCGCGGGCCGACCACCTCGACGCGCCGGTATTCGACGGCATCGCCAAGCGCACCGCGTACTTTCTGCACGGCCTCCTGCTGCGCCGCATCGCCGCCGGGTTGTTCGGCAACCCTGATCAAAACGTTTTCAGGCCCGCCGAACTGCTGCAATTGAACGTCGCCGAGGCCAAGACCGCTCAGTGTCGCGCGCATCGAGGCGATATCGGCGGCGCCGGATTTGGACTGCACCTCCAGCAAAGTGCCGCCCTTGAAATCGATGCCGAAGTTCAGGCCGTGGGTAAAAAACAACGTGATTGCGATAATCGAAAGCAGTGCCGAGATCGGAAAACTGATGCGGCGAAAGCGCGTGAAATCAAAGTGCGTGTTGTCCGGTACGATCCGGAGCGGCGGCAAAAGCCCGAAAATGCTGACTACCGTCAGCACGACGATCAAGATGCCTAGCGAAATGAGAACGAAGTGAGTCACGGCCGCATTCCCTTCAGATCGGTACGCTTTGCGGCCGCTTCCACCGCACCCATCCGGCGACGATCAGCCGGGTGAGCGTAAAGGCGGTGAAAACCGTGGTGAGAATGCCAATGCCAAGCGTCACCGCAAACCCGCGGACCGGTCCCGTGCCGATATAAAACAGCACCGCAGCGGCGATGAAGGTCGTGATGTTGGAATCGAGAATGGTCGCCAACGCCCGCTTGAATCCGGCGTCGATCGCCGAGATCGCGTTGCGCCCGCCCCGAATTTCTTCGCGAATGCGTTCGTAGATCAGAACGTTGGAGTCCACCGCGATGCCAACCGTCAGCACGATGCCGGCAATGCCCGGCAGCGTCAGCGTGGCGTTGAGAAGCGACAGCATCCCGAAAATCATGGCGACATTGATGGCGACGGCGATGTTGGCGAACAGGCCAAACAAGCGGTAGGTCACCAGCATAAAGACCACGACCATGATCGAGCCGACATAGGCGGCAAGTTCGCCTTTTTCGATCGAGTCCTGGCCGAGGCCCGGACCCACGGTGCGTTCCTCGATAACGGTGAGAGGAGCCGGCAACGCGCCGGCGCGCAGCAGGATGGCCAGTTCATTGGCCGACTGTACCGTGAAGCTGCCGGAGATCTGACCCGAGCCGCCGGTGATCGGTTCGCGGATGACCGGTGCCGAAATCACCTCATTGTCGAGCACGATCGCAAAAGGCTGCCCGACATTCTCGGAGGTCGCCTGCGCGAATTTCCGCGAGCCCGTCGAATTGAAGCGGAAGCTCACGATCGGTTCGCCCGAGCGCTGGTCGAAGCCGGGTTGGGCGTCCTGCAATTCTCCACCGGAGACAAGAACCTGTTTCTTGACGACAGTAGGTACCTTGGGGGCTTGCGCGCTCATCAGGACTTCGGAGTCCGGCGGCACCCTGCCCTGCGTGGCCTGATCCGGTGACACGGTCGTATCGACCATGCGGAATTCCATCTTGGCGGTCTTGCCCAGGATGCGCTTGAGCTCGGTGGGATCCTGCAGGCCGGGAACCTGAACCAGGATGCGGTCGGTGCCCTGGCGCTGGATGACCGGTTCAACGGTGCCGAGCTGGTTGACGCGGCGTTCGACTATCTGAATCGATTGCTCGATCGTCTGTCTGATCCGATCGACGATGGCCGCCTGAGGCACCGCCAGACGGATCACGCCGCCGCCGGCATCACTAATCTCAAGGCTGCGCTGACCGCTGGAGCCAAGCAAACCGCCCAGCGGCTGCGACAGATCGCGCAGCTTGGCCAGAGCCGTCTGCACGTCGGTGTCTTTGGAGATGCGTACTTCAACCGCGTCATTTCGCGCGTTGAGGCCGGTGTAACCGATCTTCGCCTCGCGCAGCACGCGGCGGACATCGTCGCGTACCTGATCGAGCTTCTCTTTCTTGATGTAGTTGGAATCAACCTCAAGCAGCAGATACGAGCCGCCTTGCAGATCGAGGCCGAGCACGAGGTGACGCTGTGCCCACAGCGGCCAGGTCTTCACTTGCGCCTCGGGAAAGAAATTCGGCACGGCGCACAGGCACACCACCAGCGCCGTCATGATGATCGCCAGCGCTTTCCACCGTGTGAAATACAGCATCGAATTGACTCGTCAGATCCAGGAGAATGCGGTGCGCCCGATATCAGCCCGCGGCTGACTCGTCCTTGCCGAGTTCGCTTTTCTCCTTGGCCGGCTCGCCCTTGGCGCGAACCCCCGAAATCATTTGCCGCATCTGGCGCACGCGTACGCCCTCCGAAATTTCGAACTCGATCTGGTCGTCGTCCACGACCTTGGTCACCTTGCCGACCAATCCGCCCGATGTCACCACCGTGTCGCCGCGGCGGATGTTTTTGACGAGTTCGGCGTGATCTTTCACCTTCTTCTGCTGCGGCCTCAGAATCAGGAAATACATGATCACGAAGATCAGCGCGAACGGCAGCAACGACATCAACATACTGTTGGTATCGCCGCCGCCTGCGGCCTGGGCAAACGCAGGGGTAATCAGCATTCGTTCAATCCTTGTGGAACGGCTAGCGGAGTGGATTTGACATTCGCTACCCACCTAGCCGCGGGTTCGTCAAGCGAATGTCAAATCCTAACTCCACTAGCACCTTATAATAGCTAGTGGTCCTTTAATTCTAACATTCGCAAAAGTGCAGGGCCGAGAAGGGATGCGAATGTTAGAATTGGACCACTAGTGACCGCAAGGCGCTCCCTGGCGCCAAGCCGATCCGGCCAAATTTCGCGCGGACTATAGCGGCCACCGCCCCAATTGCAACGCCGCCCGACCTCCCATTTGGACCGTTTGCAGCCCCTCGTTTGCGCCGCTTGCAGGCCTCCGCGAGGCCCGTTAAGGGTTCGTCGTCAGGAAGGCCCTCAATGTCGAAAAAGCCCGCAAAAACCGCCCCGCGCTCGGTTCAAAAGCTGACGCGGCAGAAAGCACCTCGGTCGGCGGCCAAGTCTCCTGTGCCGCCCTCCGGGCATGATACGACGGAGCGAATTGCGCTGGCGCTCGAGACCATCGCGACCCACCTTGCGAGAGCGGCGCCTGCGTCCGGCGGCGGCGAAGCCCTGCACGACGCCGACGCCTTTATTTGGCATCCCGATGGCCGGCTTTCGCCGGTGCTGCTTGTCAGCCGCGTGGATATCGGCCTGCTCAAGGGCATCGACCGGATGCGCGACATCCTGATCGAAAATACCGAACGGTTCGCCGACGGTCTTCCCGCCAACAACGCGCTGTTGTGGGGCGCGCGCGGCATGGGGAAATCCTCGCTGGTGAAGGCGGCGCATGCCAGCATCAACCTCAACCGCAAGCCGGCCGAACGGCTGAAGCTGATCGAGATTCACCGCGAGGATATCGAGAGCCTGCCGGCCTTGATGGATCTGCTACGCGGCTCGGCGTTCCACTTCATCGTGTTCTGCGACGATCTTTCCTTCGACGGCAATGATGCTTCCTATAAGTCGCTCAAAGCCGTGCTGGAGGGGGGGATCGAAGGCCGCCCCGACAACGTCATCCTCTACGCAACGTCCAATCGCAGACACCTTCTGGCGCGCGAGATGATCGAGAACGAACGCTCCACCGCGATCAATCCCGGCGAAGCGGTGGAGGAGAAGGTCTCGCTTTCGGATCGATTTGGCCTGTGGCTCGGCTTCCACCGCTGCAGCCAGGACGAATACCTCGCCATGGTGAAGGGTTATTGCGGCCATTTCGGCATCAAGCTCCCCGAAGAGGAGCTTGAACGCGAGGCGCTGGAGTGGTCGACGACCCGCGGCTCCCGATCGGGACGCGTGGCCTGGCAGTTCACGCAGGAACTGGCAGGACGGCTGGGCGTGCGGATCAGGCTCCGTTGAGGAACTGCAGCGGATCGACCGGGGTCGAGCCTTTTCGGATCTCGAAGTGAAGCTGGGGTGATCCCACCTCACCCGACTGCCCCGACTTGGCGATGATCTGGCCGCGCCTGATGGTGTCGCCGCGCTTGACCAGAAGCTCGCTCGCATGGGCATAGGCCGTCACGTAGCCGTTGGAGTGGCGAACCAGAACGAGGTTGCCGTATCCCTTCAGCTCGTTGCCGGAGTAGGCCACAACGCCGTCTTCGGCAGCCTTCACCGGCGTGCCCTCGGGCACCGCGAGGTTTATTCCGTCATTGGCCTTGCCGTTGGTCTTGGCGCCGTAGCTCGTGATCACCTTGCCCCGAACCGGCCAACGGAAGGTCGGCAAGGCGCCGGTCGCCTCGGAAACCTTGACGGGAGCCTCATTCGCCGGCGCCTCTTCGACCGTCGTCGCTTGAGCCAGTCGGGCCTTTTGCTGGGGATCTGCTGTCACCGCCGCCACCTTGGTCGCGGGCGGGGCCGCCACCGCCTGTGTCACGACCGGCTGAGCAACCGGCGCAACAGCCGCAGCCGCCTTTCCGGGCACGTTCAGCTTCATGCCGATCCGCAGCTTCGAACCCGGCTCCAGGCCATTGGCCCTGGCGAGTTCGCCTGCCGAAATATGATTGCGACGCGCAATGCCCATCAGCGTGTCGCCGTGATTGACCACGTGGACCGATGACGCGGCCGCGACGACCGCCGGCCTGCTGACTGGTGCGGCCATGGCGGGGGCCGCGGCAATCGTGCCTGCATGCGGGATGATCAGCTGCTGGCCCGGTGAGAGGACGCGCGGTCCCTTGTAGCCATTGGCTTGCAGAATGGCGGCCGGCGTCACGTTGTAGCGACGGGCCAGGATCTCCAGCGTGTCGCTGGTGCCGACAATGATCGTTGTACCGGGGCCATGCACGGCCGCGACCGAGCGCGGCACGCTGCCGGTCGTCTCGATCGGACGAGACGGCGGCGTGTAAGAGGCAAGCCCACGGCCGCCCCCCGAGACACCGGAATTGGCTGCCGGATAGGACTGCGGTGGGGAGATGGCGGGCGGGATATTCTGCGACTGATATTGCGATTGGGGCCGCGAATATTGCGGAAGGTCACGGCGCTCGACCCGGGCCGGCGGCACAGAGGCGGTGGATTCAGGCTGGGAGGCAAAGGGATTTTCAGAAAGGCGTGTCTGCATGTCGGCGCTGCAGCCGGCAAAACCGATCGACACCAGCGCCAGTACCG